>ERZ1740065.438-NODE-438-length-22181-cov-12.233526_pt1 | contig 22181 bp, 26 predicted proteins | sample MGYA00581738_ERZ1740065 | MGnify/ENA primary metagenome ERZ1740065 (study PRJEB43018, sample SAMN04849749) | marine metagenome | isolation source: floating plastic debris | place: Pacific Ocean | collected 2008-09-01 | study: EMG produced TPA metagenomics...
CCCCCCTCCCCCCCCCCACCTCCCCAGACTTGACAGGAAGGTGTTGCACTCGCACCTAATTCTAAACAAATTACCAACTAACTATTCATTAGCCAATCACATTGTATATATATCCGTATCACCAAGTAGTTCATAGTTCACTCCTCTCTTTATCCAATCATCTATCTTTATTTTCGATTGCTCCATTTTATTGGTCAATTTCTACTGCATAAATATTCGTGCACACTTGGGTTGTGCCAGAGTTGTGTTTTGTGAGGACAATAAATACGAAATCTGAGCTATATATCTCTCTCTTGCTGTTGACCAGTAGATCAGGGATCAGTTGACCGTGGACCAGTTGTAGACCGTGGACCAGTTGTTGACTGTGGACCAGTCGTAGCCGTGGACCAGCAGTAGACCGTGGACCAATCGTGGACTGTGGACCAGTTGTGGACCAGTCATTGACCAGTTGTCTTCCTGCCAGCTCGGCTGTGACTAAACTATTACTCCAGTATCTAGGCTTTGTCTGTGACTGGAGTAACTGCTTGTCTATAGAGGGCCACACCATCAACCCCCCACCCCTACAGTATGATCGCCACTGAGGGTGTTTTCCCTAATACAAAATTAATCTGGGGATGAAATGACATACAGACCAGAGGATTTTCTGAATGGCATTGGTTAGATTGGTGGTTGGTCATGACGAGAAAAACCAGTAAAATCACAGCATGTGACAGTGACAGCTGCATAGAGAGTGTGCTGGTATTATTCTGCGGTCAGAGAATGACCGCTGTAGTATAATCTACATGTAAAATCAAGGCTTTGCTAGCTTGGTGTGTGCATCGAGTGGAGGGGTTCATTTCTTGTAAATGCAGAGTCAGGGAGACCTGCCTGGTTCATCCAATAGCTCCTTCCACTTCCATAGGTAATAACTGGAAGGAACTACATATATACACCGTATATGTTGTTACTGGAGTTTTTTCCCCATGACTTTCATATGTAGTGCCCTCGAATAAGGGTAAAACATTCCCTATGGTGGAAAGTTCTGTTCTGTGTATTTGGCCAATTAACTTTCCACCAATGCTTTTGACTGCCTATATTTAATGCATAATATCTAAATAATGATGATTATTGCTGTAAAATTGGCAATACTTCATACGGTGTTCCCTCAGAATGAAGACACGCGTCTAAGCAGGTGAGGTCAGGCTAGTCCAAAATAAAAAATTCCTCGACTGCCCACCTTATAATATATATAGGCTACGTAAAAGGGCACTGCATCTAAGCCTTGAGGAAATAAAACGTACACGGGTTTCCTCAAGATTAGGACTCGCGTCTTAATTCTAGGGGAATATGGTATTGGGAGGACAACTCCATATTGTGAAATGAAACTCGTCTGGATTGTTTATTCTCACTCAGTTTCCTACGATCTCGTTTCAGTGACATTTTGAACCAGCTGAACAGAGATGAAGAGTAAATACCAGGAGCAAAGACATACTTCTTCTTTGGAGACGGTGAGAAGTCTGCCATCTAAAATCACCAAACAAACACACATGTCTATAAACCCATGTAAGAGACTCTGCCTTTAGGTGATGGATCTACCTATGGATAGAAGATTACATAGTCCCCATGAACACAGCGAGCAGCATGAGATGGCTGACTGTTCTATGGCAGTGTGAGTGAATGCGTGTATGATATTTATACTGTCTGTTTTGCACCAATGTGATATCGTAGAAAGAATGTTACAGTTTTTGTGCAATGTATCAGCAGCTGACTCCATGAAAGACTCTTTTTGGCTCTTTACCAGTCAATGTATTTACAGTACTGTACTTATGACTCTCTCTACCAGTAAGAAAATAAAATGTTTTTCTCACCCAGACCAAATGGGTGGCACTCTATATCTCAAGCTCGAGAGTTCCAACCAGAACCCTGAGAGCTTGAGGAACCTCCTCAAGATCTTACCAGTCCCTAACAGAGCACACTTCCGTAGCCCACTTGCATCTGCTTTCCCTTGTATCTGCGCTAGCCAAGGCTCCGACCAACACGGGGACACTATTGCAGTCGTCTTTCATGTTCTTTCCAGCTCCTCCTGAAATGGCTGATACTTATCTACCTTTTCCAGCTCTTTGACCTTGATGTTTCGATTATTGGGTACTGCGATATCTATTATTGTGGTGTACTTGGTGTTCTTGTACACCACCACAATGTCAGTACATATAAGTAGTGCTGCATTTCTTCAAAATAATTAATCTCGATTAATATTATTAATCTCTAGTTAACCTTAGAAAAATTCGATTAAAATGCAGCACTACATATAAGTAAGTCATATGTATGGCCCTGTACCAGTAAGTACATGTAAGTAAGCTATATCGATGTCCCTGCGTGCCAATGATTTGTACTTATGGCCCTATACCAGTTTATATACAAATATTCAGGCACCAGAGGTCCAAAGTCACACAATGCTCTCTTCGTCTTTAACCCCAGTGAGCTGTTTTAGCCGTGTCACCAAAAACAAAAACCTTCTTCCGCACCTGATTGAGTCTGAAATGACAACAAAATGGTAGAAAATCTCAGAGGATCTTATGTTAATAGATTTTAACCAATAGGCAACCGTTTCAACCTAAACCTGTCCAATAGCATTTCCCTATGACTGGCGCTGCTGTACGTTTGCACAGTTTCCACGCAACCAACCGTCGAGCCGCTATACTGTACGCCGAATCATCATTGGGCAGCTGCGTTTGCTCACGCACACACTCGCACACACAATTCGCGCACAATGAACATCGCTTTATAGCTTTGCCTCTTTTGTTTGTGCTATGAATGTTCACAAATAATGCCTTCACCGGTCTTTCAGGCATTCACTATTACTGGTAGACATGCAATCAATTGGCTTAAATCACTCCTCTGCTAGCACCTAGATTTTTAGGACAGCATCTGCATCTGTGCAAGTCCTCAGTCGAATGACACGCTAGTTATGTCATCGGTCTTCTTCTGTCCTCGTCAATGTTGTTGTCACACACCTGGACAATGGTGAAAAGGTGAGAAAATTAGCTACTTCTGATTCTTTCTTGCTGTTTGCTGCACTAGAAATTAATCAGGTCACTAGTTACAGGCAGATGCAGAGTACCTGCCTCGACATGCCGATGTTTGACCCTCTAGGACGCGATCTCATATTTTGTGTGAATAAGTATTTTATTGGCGATATTGTATAAAGAAACTCATCAGCTACTTTACATGAATCGGGGCAGGTAACTAAATCATAGGAGAGGAGAGGCTTTTGAGCCATAATGCAAACTCGCCTCTGTATTAACTCATAAGAAGTAGAGTTAGTATGAATGAACTGTGTTTACTTAGTTGTGACTCTCTCTTTATGCAAGGCTCTACCAGTCAGTCAGTAAGCCTGCTGATCCCAGTCTGTGTACTTCAGCGATGACTAGCTTATACTGGCCGAGGTATATTCAAGTCAAATTTCAAATTTTGTTGTTTGTTTGTATGTTTTGGTGTGAAATGGTGCACTTCTACTACTCAGTGTAGCTGTGTATTTCAGGTGAAGACTGGGATTTTTTGAAGTTATGGGAAATTCAAACTCGCAGTTCAAAAGAAGCCGATCACAGTATGGCAGCACTCGTAGCGTTGCCTTCAGCCTGCCGTCGAAGTGGGACCAATCCAGGTATTCATACAGTCAGCCTCCTGACCCGTCGCCGCACAATACCGGAGCTAAGCCCAGGCCGATCTTGAGGAACCCATCGAGGAGTAGTTTGCCTTATATCTCGGTCTATCAATCAAGCACTAACCAGCAAAATCTATCAAAAAGTCTCGAGGCCCTCCATAGTCAATCCTTGTACAGATCGGACAGTGATGTCCGAAGCAGTGGGAAACATGGTGGAGGCATCAGCAACCGGGCTAACAGTTTTGGTGAATTGCCTTCACTAAGCCAGCATCAGTTCAATGATATCTACCTGCGTAATGATGTTAGAAGACTATTCCGCGCCCAGGATCGCAGCAACTCAGTGGCACAGATTGACGATGATAGACTGTTCGGCACTGAAGATTCAACAGCAAGCCTGGACCGGAGACTCTTCGCCCTGCATAATCAGAGGTCACTCAAGGACACTCACACAACCCGCAATCCTAGCAATCCCATCTCTACTTCCAGAACCAAATCAGCCTCCACTGCATGTCTTCAAGGGGAAAAAGTCAAGGGAGCTACTGAAAAGAAGATACGTAGTCGAAAAGCCAAACAAGCACCACAACCATTTGGTTTTTCAATGGTGCCTGACCAGCCTAAACTTGAGGGGATGTATAGGAAAAAACGGCCAGCTCCAGAGCCTCCCAGCAAACAATATAAGTATGTCGTAGATATCCCGGATTCATTCGGCGATAACTTGCCAGTGTATGACTTATCCGTGGGCAGTAGTCAACACCAGGAAACTCTATCAATGGGGCCATCTCAAATAGAAACACCAAATCATGAGGAAACCGTTCGCCCCAACCCAGTACCACTCGCCGTCAGCCACGCTAGCCAGACTTCTACCAGCTGTACCTCCGACATGAATCGAGACACAAATCGAGAAACGCCAGTTACATCAGCCCTAGTTGATGTTGAAGTTCATACTGAGGTTCATACGGCTGTGAAGGAACCAAAGAAAGAGTACAGAGAGATGGCCACACAGTATGATGCGCCAGTAGAAATAGCTATTCAGTGCAATGGAGATAGTCTGAGGTTGAAGAAAGGGAAAGAGGAGGAATCGCTAGAAACACCAACAAACTCATCTCTAGCTGAACTCCTTGAGCTATTCAATAAAGCTGCTCAAGCTGTCACATGCTCTGGCTTACCAGAGGCACAGATTGAGAAATCGAGCTGTGGCCATACTTCAGACAGTTCCGATGGCAGTGACAAGAGGTCAGGCGTTGAGAGGACTTCAGGCAGTGACAAGACATTCGACAGTGACGACACTTCAGACACTGGTAGCAGTTTGGTAGAAGCAAAAGCAGCTGGCAAGTCAACACCAGCCAGTGTGGTGGAAACAGCAACTAAGATACCTACCGCTCCGCCTCTACCAGATTTCTCTGTAAGACTCTTACAGAGGCGTACGATTCACGATAACATCCCCATCACTCTCGCTCCGACAACTACTGATTTTGATGATGCGAGCAGTCAGAGCTCTGTTGAGTCTCATCAGAACTTCAGCAGCTTCCAGAAAGAGCTTTTGGCTGCTTATAAACAACTGAACAAGACAAAAGAATCCAATGAGTCCAATGAGACTGACGCCAGATTCCAGCTGATCCGAGCTGACTCAGAATCCAGTGAGACCAGTGTCCTCAATGCGTACAAGCACAGCGAAACCATAATGGGTGTCCAACCTCGGCACGACGCGGAGTCTGACTCAGGACACGACGAGCCATCTGACTTCAGTAGTTCTATGTCTCACAGCCAGCAGAGTGTGGCCATCCCTGCCTTTGTACTCAATGATATTGCTAAAAACTTGCCTTCACCCGAAGTTAATCCCGACTCAAAGAAGAAAGAGGAATCAAAAGGAGACAGGAAAACTAAGTTTCATAGCATCAGGAAATTGAAGAAGTCAATGCGGCATGCGTTCAGCTCACTCAGTCGGAGCACTGGCTCCCTCAAACGACAGCAAGAGTATCTGGATGATGGTGATGATTTTATCGGTCTCGACAGCAACTGGACACTGACTGGCCGAATTAAACCATCAAGGCAGTCCATCGTAGATTCAACAACGTTTGCCCAGGATCCAGTGTCCAAAACTTCACCAGATGTGGACACTGGAACTAAGGCTACAAATCAGAAATCTGATCAAGATCTGAAGCAGTAAGTGGTATTGTTCTCATTTATGATAGCCTCACTTTAACACACAGCAGTACTGAAATAGTAGGGTATGCTGTCTGAACCACATCTAGATGGTACAATACTAGTTCTAAAAGCTGTCTGAACCTACATTACTTACTGGGTGTAACGACCTGGATAAGACCTGATGTAGAATATCCTCTACAGGTCAATGAACTTATAATTTAAATTGAAATATGCCAGGTCAATGACCGCATGACTGCTGCAGCCTCTGATACCAGAAATGGGTTGCTGATTTCTCATTTGTAACATTTCTTTGAGCAGGTCAGACCAGAAATTTGAGCGGACTAACATGGGATCGTTTTCGTTGTTACTTCCCTCCGGCTACCCGACATCTTCCAAACCCGTATCCCATGTACAGCCCGCGCAGTCAGCGCGCAATCACAGCCCTAGAAATGGATTAGGAGCAACTCCCTCAGCCAACGATGATTCATTGGCGGATGTGATGTAGGTTTACCCACTACTTTCTCATGTTTGTTTTCATACGTGCTCATAAGCTGAATTCTACTCTGAATATAACAATGGGACTCTACTGTCGCTGTGTAATCAGAAGGGGGTGAAGTGCTTGCAGCTATTTGTTGAACTAGTGAATGTATGCATGAGATGGCCTCAACCCCCTCATTCCCATACCTTCTACTTGCCACACACTGCCTACATGCAGGTGAAGAGTTCTACAGAGTGATCATTATTCTCCACAGTTGGATCCCACCCCCTTGTGTAGCGCAGACTGCACTCCCACTGAAGGAGACATGTACTTTTACAGGTTGTGAGAGGAGAGGGAGGTTTGCTAGACCAAAGACCATGCTCAGAGTTGCTATTTTATTGGCGTGACGTGCAGCGCATAAAGGAACAGACTATCCAACGCCAGTAGAGCTTCACTAGAAGGTGGAACTGCACAACGCTCTCAGCGAGAAGAGTTGTAGAAAGTAGAACTGCACACATGTCATTATCTACATATCTCATGTCTTGAACCCCATCGGGTCAGCAGTTAATTTATGGCGTTGTTATTCATGTTTTTCTATGCACACTGAAATAATCTTATTTGAGCAATTTGAAAAGTCATAAAGAAAAATGGGTACAATAAAATCATTGAAAGCACATTACAGGAAGAAATCATGACTCGAATGATCAGCAAACAGCACGGAAGGCCTTACGATCGTGATTGACGTTCTCTACGATTGGTCCTTTGAGCTTGTTTGAGCCATTTTATAGTGCGATTGCTGAGTAAATGTCCTCAGGTTGAGAGTTTTTGTTGTGTTGAGTGGATGTTGCCTGGCCACTGCTTCCTGTGTTGTGTACTTCTTAAGGAGAGTTTTACTCGTATTGGGCTTCAGGCCGTTGGGAGGGTACATTAGCATTGGTACTATGTTAATCTCGGTGGCAGTGGTTGACAGCCCTGCACGAGGCTTTGCCACTATTTGTCTTTTAGTATCGGCTTTCCAATTCATGTCCATTGAAGGGCACCTGGGGGTACCTGCTGACTTGACTCGCAGTGTGTGAGCGCTATGCACCCTGTTTGGGGAGAGCTCGCAGTCAGTACTAGACTCTCGGTAGGGTTCGGCACTCTTGATAGACCTCACAGCCTTGTGGGTGGAGACTTGTCCACTTTTACCTGGCTGAGGTTCTCCGCTGGCCATGCCCTGCATCAAACTGCTCAGCTCTTCTGCTGATATCTTACCCTTTGCTTTGTCTATGCTAGATGGAGATGATTGAGGACGATTCTGACGAAGAATCGACTTTCTGGTAGCCTGTTTAGGTGCCTTCGTCTTCTGTAATTTATCGAACTCCATGGCTTTTGAATGTTCGTATGGATAAGTAGAATAAACAGGGTTTTTGAGAGAGGAGACACTCAGATAGATAAAGTCGGGAGTCTTTGCTGTGCCTCGAATCTGTTTCTTCAAGAGGAATTTCATTTCATCCAGCGACGGCTCCGTGCAGTCTGGTATATCAGGATGCTCAAACGCCCAGGAAACTCTTCGTTGATCCATAGTTTGGGGAAGCCTGGGCTCGGGCGTATGCACCGCAATATTAGACGCTGAAAATGCCCTCTTCACTATTCTCTCGCTGCGTTCACCCACTGACGAAGGGAGTTTGCCTCTAACTCCATTGGAGCGCAGACCAGACATCTTGGATTCAGCCCTCTCCTGCATACCTGTACAACAGAATAATACAATATATAATATACATCTTTAAAACGTCTATAAAATACCAGAATTACCGCTGGTGAGCAAATAATTCTCAGTCTTACTATCATTACTATAATCACTATCATTACTATAATCACTATTGTTACTATAATTACTATTGTTACTATTGCTACTATTATTACTATAATCACTATTGTTACTATAATTACTATTGCTACTAGTATTACTATAATCACCATTGTTACTATTATTACTGCTAGTCTCTTCGTCTAGAGCCATTCCTACCATATTAAAAATGGTCAGTTATCACAGAGTATATAAGTAATAGTATATAGGAATAGAACTACCCTCCGTTTCACCATACACCGTTTCATGATCAACTTGATCTCTACCTCACCAGAACATTAGACTAGAGGTGAATCTTACGAGTAGAGGTGTTCGCGGAGTTGCAGATATTCCCGGCTCTTTGGCGCGGCGGTTTCTCAGCCTTGTGTATGAGCCGAGCGTCAGCTGATCCAGCGCGAGCCATTCTTTGCGCTCGTATATAAGCGTAACTGTGCTGCTTGATTGGAGTGTTGGGATATTTATTGGTACCAACAAGACTAATGGCTTTATCCAACTCGTAACTGTAGTTCCAGTCTATCCGTTCAAACGTGAGTAAAAGGACGTTAGTCTTTGTGTTGACTGTCAGCCTAAAACGGACAGTAGTCAGTGAGGGTTTGGGGTTTGGGGTTTGGGTCAGTGAGATGTATCAATGACTTTGCGGCAGTGGAGAGGAGTGACGGATGTAGGGCTGGTGATAGCACTACTGAGGTCTCACCTATCGCCGACGGCGTGGAGGCTGAGAACTGGATCGCTTTGGCTGTTGCCTCTCATGATACGGCAGCACTGGCCGTTTATCATGTTCCATATTCTCACTCGGCCATCCTCAGCACCTGTGATCACTCTCAGGTACAGGAACTCCATGCAGAGAACCGGACTGAAACCATAATCAGACATCAGAATATGACAATCACACAGCATCTGTTGGTGGTCCCATGCCTGCAGTCTCACCATGGGTGGCGGAGAGCGGTGAGACAGCGTCTATGGTTGCCTTGGTTACTCCACGCCAGAGCGTAGTTATCATGGCTCGCCGTTACTATGTGCCAAACATCAAATCGAATGGCTGTGATTGGCTCGCTGTGACCCAGCAGCATCTGTATAGTCAAATATCAGTATGAGTCTACTGCATGTGTGGATGAGCGAGGATACAGAGTTATTCTGTGACACCTTGATCAGGTGCCCACTTTCCAGCTGCCAGACTTTAATGCGGCCTTGCTCGCAGCCTGATATACATTGACTGTCACTCAGCGCCACCGCTACCACCTTCGACCGATGCTTGAAGGTTCGGTAGCAGGTCTTCTTGTCTAGATCCCAAACTAGAACACAATGCCACATACATGGGTGTAATTGAGTGACGGCATTGCGACCGGGTAAGTATGATTGTAGAAACGTACAAAGTACCTTTACATGACTTATCATAGGAAGCAGACACAAACTGCTTGGATTTGACACAAAAATCCACAGCTACCACTGAATCCTGGTGGCCATTGTAGATCTTCACACATTTAAGGGTAGACAAATCCCATTTTCTGCAATTTACAACGGACGGTAGTGAATGAAAGAGAAAGAGAGTGCTAAAGATGATGCAACAGACAAGTGTGGAAGCAGTGAATTTGAAATAATGTGGTCTATGGTGCTGAAAAGTAAGAATTTAAATTTAATGAAGTGCTGCTATGATTTATGTACCTACATAATCAAACCACAGCTAAAAATTAGAAGCCACCATGAGAAGACAACTGACAATAATCATAAGAGTAATTAGGTAAGGGAGGTGAATGTTTGCTGTACTACCGAATACTAGTATCATAGCTGCCAGTGAGGACAAATCCTTCGTCTTCCTGAATGTTCACGCATCTAATGGAGCCTGAGTGACCGGCTATTGGGTGCTCAGTGTCGCGTCCCAACCTGACGTCTATTAGATGGCACCTCCTCTCTTTGCTGTAGGCTAGGAAGTTACCTCCACATGTATGTATGACACGATCTTTGTTGAGCCTGAAATGAAACGATGGTTGAAGAGATGACCAACTGGGATTTGTGTGAAACAGACTCTCTCTCTATCCTTATCCACTTTTTCTTACAGGCCATTGCTGCTAATGATTTTGCCCAAGTATTAAAAACTTGAATAAGGCTGCAAAGCAAAACACAAGCAAAAACAATGGCGTTATAGATTGCCAATAGACGCATGAAAACTGTACCGAAAATGTCAAAGTATGAAACACTCACTCATTCACTAAAACGAGCACATTGTAGGAGCCACAAAAGACGTTTCTCTCCTCCATGATGACTTTCCTCGCACTATATCCAGTGTACGCATTCTCTATGTTCATTTCACTTCTCAGCCTTTCATCGCGGTAGACTTTGGGCTCAGCAGCACTATTTGGGTTCAGTTTTATGCACTCCTGCGTCTCAGCTTTGACATTGGGCACAAGGACATCTATGTCGTTGGCGTAGTCATGATGAACGCCAGAAGATCCCTATGAGAAAGGCTATAACATGAACTATTGGGTGCAGATGAATTTGGGAACTAGATAGAGAGGCAGAAGCGGTTAAATTATGTGATCTGGAAGAAATATTTGTCAACTTATTTAAGCAAAAACAGTGGAATAGCTGCGATCACAAAGAGGCTGATTTTAAGAAAAAGGATGGGCACATCGAATTTGATTGATGTTCATAGCTATGGCACATACATGACAAGTTGTAGGACCAGAAATACTGGAGATTCAGTTTTTCTGAACTTTTGTGAACTTTGAGAAGCTGTAGCTCAGAACCCCTACCCCTACAGCTAAGATCTAGCCATATTTGAGGTCAGCTCAGCAAGATCTAACCGATAAGCCACAGGGAAACATTAGGGAACCGATAATAGCAATTTCAGTTCAAAATTCAGACTGCGAAAATACGGGAGACTTGTCATGTACGCTATGGCATAAATAGAAGTCAATGTGGGACAAAATTAATTCTTTGATGGATAAAAACTTGTACTGCAATAGAAGTGGCGAGTGCAAGACTGGAGAAAGATGACTGACTTGACAGTACTCAAACACGAGTGAAATATTCATATCGAATGCCAGAAGCTTTAGAGCAAACTGATATCGAGAAAATGAAGCCAGCAATAATCATATGGAATCAATAAAAATATAGTTACCATAATATCCTTCCCGAGCTAATAAACGCATGCATAGTAACCGACTTCAACATCAAATAAACAATCACGTATAACAAACTCATTATTCATACATTCAACGAGTAAAATTCACCTGCATGAGCATTATGTCTTCCCACATCTGCTGGTTGGCGTAGAATTCTGCTCTCATCTCGTCTACGAGTACGTTCCAGTGCTGACTGACTTTCGAGCAGTTAAACAGCGTCGCCTCATCCAGAAAGCCGAGCACAAACTTGGACAGATGTACTGGCAGCTCCTTGATGAAGTCACGGTGTCTGGGTGAGAGAACAAATCATCACCAGCAAAGGCATGCAAACATGAGGCCGCCACCCCCATAGAGACAATAATCAACACTATCCCAGGAAGGGAGCTATGGGGAAAACATTATCAATAAATTCGGAATCTTTGAGATTGTCTCAAGAGACAGTCAGCTGACTTCAATGTACATACTCGACAGCACATGGAATGTTGAGGTGTTACATACAGCAATGAACGACAATGATAGTCTTCACTCACTTGGCGACACCGACCAGAGCTTTATCACTCAGAGGAGAGACATACAATGTGGGATCGTCTGCCTCCTCCTCATCACTGACATCATTACCAATCTTACTGTCCAAGGCTGACTCCCATCTCGAGACACAGTTCGCATTTAGAATACCGACAGCATTCTGAGCCTGCATGTCAGGACTACCGTAGCGTGATGACATCACTGCTGAGTCGACTCGACATGCCAGTACCTCATCTGCAGTCATCAGATAATATAGCATCAAAACAAGGCTCTGAAATTTGACGTATGACTATCATAAGATACATCACCTCTGTGTGAGAGAGCCTTCACCTCTGCTGCCAGCAGGGTTTTCGCATGATTTCCAGCTGTGAATAACAGATGCATGTTGCACATCTGCAACAGACCGAGGAGGAAGTTGCTCTTGGTCCAGTAATTGCTGGACACGAACCAGTTCCACGTGTATCTGATGTTGACCTCAATCTCTGAGGACGATAGCGCGCGGTTGGATGACAGTCGGGCAGTGTCTGTGTTGAGACCGGGAGCAGTGCGGCTGCGAGCGTATGTGTAATCTTTGGCCAACAGTGGCCTGAGCAGTCTTATCATATGTTTGAGCAAATCGACACTGTGAAATCTCTGCACTATCCCGATGACGAAGCGCTTCTTCACTTGATCGCTGCACCGCCAGAACCAATTTCTAGTCGCTATGATGCTCTGTGCCAAGAGACAAACCTCGCACTCGCCACATTCCTGATCCATGAGCGGTTGTGCACATTTGAGCTCAAGAGCCTTTCCAATGTTGAGTACATACTGTTCAGAGTTTCTATCCAGAGGTATATCTTCACAAAATACCGTCTCCATCGTGAACCCTGAATACGACCATAGGTTGACATATGTAGTGGAAAATCGAACTAGGTAAGTTCGCAAGCTTCAGTGCTATCCTAAGGAAATGAGGAGGTAAGTGAACAGGGTTAAATCACTATCTAGAAAGATCAAGTGTTATTCAGGAAACAGGGCCATATAAAAAGTCGATATTGATAACAGGGAATGGTTGTGTGGTGGCGATAAGCGTTTACATACACGAGAACACCACAATCGTTTCATTGGTAAATTAAATCAAGAGCATCTTGCAATGTGAAAGCAGCAGAACTCGATTGTATAGTATTTCGAGCAGAAGTACCTTGATCAGGTGAGTAAATAACCTTTACTGACTAGAATTGGTCTTTCTTATCACTTGAAGCGGTACATAGTCGTGGTTATTAGCCACCAAGTGCACTTGCCGCGCAGCGAAAAGACGGCAATACGCAAGCACTTGTCAAAAGGAAACTTTCATTATGCGGAGTCACGTCGCCATTGGCTACCCGGTGCCATTATTACACTCTCAAAACCGAAGAGTTAAAATTGAATTGAGGCATAATATTAATAAGTTAATTTTCAAATTTTACTGCTAATCGCATCGAATGGATTTTACGTAGTTTCATAATATTTTTATGCAATTTTCTTCGTACCTAAGTAGCTAAGCAACAAAGTCCCGTATGAAAACTCACGAGAGCAAGAATTCTATAATTTCTGCTGCAAGCATGGCTTAGGATAGATATAAGAATCAACAAATAGTTTTATCCCCCGATCGAAAGATGGCTTTAGAGAGAGCCAAGGTTGGTTGCTCTTCATTTTCTGTCATATTGCTTGGCACAAAGTCTTTGAACGATCGATTTCCTGCTTTCATCATGCAGCTCAAGGGTGACCAATAAACTAGCTTTACACTAACTTACGTATAATATAGGCCTCCCCTAGTTAATCCAACAGCATATACACAATATAAACTGGGCGATAATTCTCACGAATGATCTTAATAATCATCTGCACACAACTTTGTCGGTAAAAAAAGGAAATTTAGGCTCTCTGTCCATGTGATGTTACAGTTATAAACTATAGGCTTCCCTGGATCATATTCAGATCATTTACACCTGCTCAAAGATTCACTGCTCCAAGTCATTGGACATAAATTTACCTCAAATACCGCCTTGTGATACCACAATATGGCTGAATGGATACACTCGTTTTAGCTGATGTCCACTCCAGCTATGAGCTCCAGCAAGACAAGAGGTCTTCCTGGTCTGCCGCCTATTCCATCCACAGAGACCAGGGAGCAGTCTATGTTATATGAGGTACAAACTCTCACCTCTCTAAAAACAGCTTGTTACTCTCGATACTCAATATCTTTGCAATGCTGTTGGAAGGTTGTCCTAAAGAACAGTGCACATCCTCCGATAATGAAAGGGACATCATGGACTCAAGCTGCTCCTTTTAAGGAAGAGAAATTTTGCCGCACCCCAAGTGAATCCATTGGTAACAACTACACACCCAGTGCAAGGGATCTCAAGATCAAAGATTTGTACAAGAGAAAAGCCCCTCCCATGATAAGAGGTAGATGAAATTTTCAAAATACTTCTTAGTATAGTTCATATAGAGTTGATTTGTACCATCATGCGATCATTGCAGACAATCACAAACGTGCAAGAAGCAGTGAACTAACACCGCTGCCATCCTTGTCAAAAAAGGATGCTACTGGAAACATCTACAAAGAGAAGAGATCAGCCAGACCGCTGTCGCCAAAGCAGCAGGTCGACCTCATGCTAGCACTAGAAAAAGAAGAGTCAGCGGTTATTGGTGACCCATCTCTCATAGACATGGAGGTTAGTACAGATAATGCTGTTGTCATTAGTTCAGCTATACCATTGTCCATGTGTGATACCTTGCCTTGCAGAGGTACGAGTATTACATCGATAAAGGCATCGATCAGACCATGCTCGCCCCTCAGCCAGACGAGCAGATGTTCAACATCACCAAGCTCATTCCAGACATGCTGACCGATGCCCACCATCTGCAGCCAACGATGTCTGACCTGAAGGAAGAAGTACTCTCTGACTATGAACTCAGTCTCAGGAAGGCAATAAGTAAGTGTGACACTTGGGTTCTCAGGCTATTCAATGTATAAGACATCTATTGGCTAATTATTACAAGTTTTCCTGTCGCTGGTCTGCTATTCATAGTAATAAGAGCTGTGATGTTGACTATTTTACCACCTCCAACATGAGGCTCATTGGCAGCTTTACTCCCTCATCATCACTCTCTGCTGCTGTATATATGCACTAACATGTACAACATGGCTCATTTTATGACAGAATTTCTGCAGAGAAGTTGGATACAGAAATGCCACCATCACATGGCCAACATTTTTTTGGATTTATCTACCCTTGACGATTGACTATAGGGATGTGGTACCATTACCAACGCGGTTTACATCTGATTATATCTGTCTGCTAGTCGACTACATACTCAAAGATCAGGAGGAGCGACACCGGCTGCACATCAAGTGGATACCGCGACCGTACCCTCAGAGAATAATCCGAGCTCCTGTACCGTGGGCAGCATCCTATCGCTCTACCAAAGACTGGAACTCCACCTACCTGTTCACCACTAATCCCATTATGTTAGAGCTGCAAAAGATCTGGCATGACCAGTAAGTACTGAGACTGGATAATACATTCATTGATATTATTATCGCGTTACTGACCTATGCTACATACTGACATCACCGACTGATAGTACTGACCGATGTCACTGACCTTGCTGATGGATATACCGTCGCTGGCTAGCTGTATGTGTGTAATACGTCTATGAGTAATGAAGATGTCTATATATAATGTGGATGTCTATGTGTGATGTGGATGTCTATGTGTGATGTGGATGTTTACGAGTAATGTAGATGTCTATGAGTAATGTAGATGTCTATGAGTAATGTGGACATCTATTTGACTTTCAGGTTTTGTAAGCTGCGGTTTGTGAGGCTCGATGACCTGTTGTCCGCTGAGTTGCCTCTGCTGCCGAGTGAATTTGAAGTTCTCGTCAAGAACCAGTGCTGGGAGGCGCACGAGGAGCTCAGGAAGAGGTACACAGTGTTCCATTATATCTTACATCCTGCATTTCCTCCAGTCAGCTGAAAACAACCAATTATTTGCAGCTGGATTCCGACGTGCGCCAAGGTGTTTGTTGAGAAGAAGCACCTGTGGGAGAGACTGATTCCCCAGAGCGACGGCGATAGCACAGCTCTTGTCCAGAAATTCTTCGGCTGCGTCGCATCACTCATGTCTATCCAGCTGAGAGAAATGGTAGTCAACTCTCTGGCCGACTTCCTCAAGTTCTTCCAGATACATGCCTCAGGAAATGATTTCGACGGTAAGCCTATATCTGACGGTAGTGATTGTCCCAGTATCTGTGATCAGGCTGTAGATATGCTGACTACAATTGCAGGTGAGTTCGACGAGCTCAGGTTCGTCATGGCTCAAGTGATGCTCATCAAGCTGAAGATAGAGGACCCAAAGATCCTGTTTGAGCCGACATTCAGAGAGTGCAGAGATATCATACTGCGGTGTTTCTCTGAGATCATCGCTAGCGGGGAGGGTCTGAGCCGCGTCGAGTGTGAAGTATTCCCTGAAATGAAGGGACAGAGGCTACTGCTCAGGTCTGTGAAGATTGAGGAATCGCTGGTCGCTGAGTTCACAGACAAGGCTATGAATATCTTCAAGAAGAACACTGTAGGACCTCAGAAGTAAGAGTTGTCACCTCCATATAGATGTCTAAAAATTAATCCATGGCTCTTATCAGTCCAATATCGATATAAGTTGATTATAAATGCTGCATTATCATTACTGGTACACTACTCATCCTTATCTCCATCATTCTATTCTTATTGTTATGGCGTCACGACTGCTACTGTTATGACATCACGACTATTACGACTGTTGTCAGGTACCTGGCCACCTACAAGAAGTACATCGATCTGATGAATAACAAAGCCGACCAGGACATCAGCGCGTTCCTGAAGGAGACTCACGCTATCCCAGGCTTCAGGAAGGTTGGAGCTTACTTCTATAAGATTACCTTACAGATACATAGTTAACTATTTATTGATATGGTACAAAGTATCCATCCAGTCTCTCCCTCTCTCCCCTCCAGAGAATTGATGCAAAGATAGAGGTTTGTGCCAACTGCAGCCACCACGATTTGATACATATCTACACCATTGGCATTTTTGTTTTCATGCGATCAGAATATTGTTTATATTCCTACCTGCCTGCAGCCGCTGTTCCTTGAGCACGTTGATCAGTTACTCCAATACAACTCTTGTCATTCCATGCCACACTCCTGAGCTTCCCTCCACATGAACGAAATTTTTTTCCTCAAGCTCATGCTGCACATTTCTCACTACAGAAAATCGACAGCTATGAGAGTCTGAAGGAGGAGATCGCGTCTCTCAGGATCACTGTTCCTCTGAGTCTCTTCTGCCTTGACTGCAGCGCCCTCAACCAGGAACTCTGCAACCGGACTCAGCGACTCAAAGACCGACTCGTTGTATTTGAGGTTGACGAGAACAGACAACTGAACAGAGAGTAAGGCGTGTCACTGCTTACACTCGTGACCTTGAAGTGACCTTGCCACTCATATCGATGTGTCGGTTTTTGAAGGCTCTGCCGACAGTATGATGAGATCAGTGAGCGAATCGGCGAGGAGCCAAAGACGACTGAGGAGTTGGTGGAACTCATCAACTACCTGAGAAAGTCACAGGATGTGACGTCGTTCAAGCTGAAAGGCTATGTCGATGACGCAGCAAGGAGACTAGAGTTCCTTCTTGACTACGCCCAGTTCTCATGTATGCAATCTCACTAGGCCAGCCGACATCTCATGCTGTCTACAACGTACCAGCATGCTGCTAATCATGCCCCTCTTATACCAGACGAAGACATCAAGCTCAACAGCCAGGTGTTCCACTGGCCCGAGCAGCTCCAGACCATGTTTGACGCCTCGACCAACAAACTTCAGACCGGCCGAGAGAAATCCGAGGATGAGCTCAAAGCCAAGGTGAAAGCGTTTGAGGAGAAACTGAATGGCTACGAGAAGGAGGTGGACTCATTCAGGAAGAAGGAGGTATGTACTGAGCGGCAGTCGTCTGACAGACGTAAATATTTCTGAGTGAATGTTGGGATAAAGATGAAGCTTATCCCACCTTCTAGATCATGAACAACGACGAGATGAAGAACAACACAGAGCTGCTCGACCGACTGGACACTGATCTACAGAACGCTAGAGACGAACTCGACCAGATCAACCATGAGGAGGTGCTACTTGAGTTTGAGCAGACAGCATTCCCTCAGCTACAGGTCATGTTTCAGACTAAGGAGCCGTATGAAAAACTGTGGAAAACCGCTTACTCCTTCACTCAGAAGCACGAGAAATGGCTAAACGGTGCCCGATCGTTACCACTATATTTCTGTATTGTGATGACTGGAATTAAGACTTGCACGCTTGTCCATTGCTTCGACAGGACCTTTCCAGACTATGAATGCAGAGGAGATTGACAACGAGGTGAACGACATGTGGAGACTTATGTACAAACTCAACAAGACCTTCTCCGAGGTCGTCGGTCCTCGCACCATTGCCGATAAGATACGAAGGAAAATTGAGCAGTTCAAGGGTTATCTCCCCCTGCTGCATGTGATCTGTAATCCAGGTAACCAATGGCTGTTCGATACAACGGCATCATGCTGGATGTAGCGATCCGCACTGACAGAGGGTGCTGCTATTCTGACAGGTATCAGAGAGAGACACTGGGAGAGGATGAGTCAGGTTATCGAGACCGACATCAAACCACAGGAAGAGACGAGCCTGCTGAACATGGTGGAGATGGGTCTTGGAGAACAGAAGATCATAGAGAAGTGAGTCATTAGTTACCGGTAACTGTGGATCCTGTGTAGCTGTGGATCCCACTTAGCTGCGGATCCTGTGTGGATCCTGTGTAGGTAGACAGCTCATATTGGACACACCATTGTAGACTGGAGGAGATCAGTGGCGCTGCCAGTAAGGAGTACTCTCTTGAGAAGGCGATGGAGAAGATGAAGTTTGAGTGGAAGGACATGATATTTGAGTTTGTCGCCTACAGAGACACGGTTAGTTAGCAATACGTAACAATGATGTTGATGATGATCATAACTTTGTTGGTAATTGTCTATTTCTCTGCCCTGAAATTCTTCAAAACTTGACTTCTTGAGAATTCCTGGAGCATTATTGAAGAATTCTCAAAGAAGTCTTGAAGAACTCTTAGGGCAGGAAACAGACAGCTACTGCTTTGTTTATTGCCGACTGCTCCCATATCTGCTGTTGGTCAGTGACTAGATACCTTTGTAGGACCCGTACCAAGCTTCCTTTGTAAGAGTCGGCGATGCATATGTTATATTTTCTCCATATCTCCTCTTATCTTCTGCATTATGTGTCTATTTTCCTTTTAGTTATTTCAAGAGCAGCTTTCAATTAACTAATACTCACATCGTTATTATCGTTTATAATCAGAACTGACAATGTATATATTGTAGTACACTAAAATTGAATAGAATCAGTGATGCAAGACGAACTGATATGTTACCATAGTGATATGTTGGTTGTCTCAATATAAACTGACCAATAAACTAACAGTCTGGTGTGCATCTGTGTCAAACAGCCAATTACTGACAGGCATGTAATTGCTGCTGTCCTCTACAGGGAATCAGCATCCTGTCCTCGGTGGATGACATCCAGGTTCTTCTTGACGATCACATAATCAAAGCACAGACGATGAGAGGCTCGCCATTCATCAAGCCGTTCGAGCAGGAGATGAAAGAGTGGGAGGAGAAGCTCGTCATGATGCAAGGTACCCGTTCGCTGACTTAGACTGTGATCATACTCAGTTTGGCTCTCACCGCTGACTCCTTACAACCCTATAGACATTCTCGACCAGTGGCTAAAAGTACAGGCGACCTGGCTCTACCTCGAGCCTATATTCAGCTCGGCAGATATCATCGCTCAGATGCCTGAGGAGGGAAGGAAGTTTGCCACAGTTGACACCTACTGGAAGGACATCATGGCTGAAGCTATCAAGGTATACACAAATACCACCCAAGTTGACACCTGTCAACCACTTGCTGGCATCCGCCCAGTTTATGAAGAGTGGTGTGGGAATTTTGTAGGACACACACTGTCTGGCAGCGACAGCTCAGCCAAACATGCTTGAGAGGCTGACCGAGGCAAACCAGCTTCTGGAAGAAATTCTGAAAGGCCTCAACAACTACCTGGAGAAGAAGCGACTCTACTTCCCTCGTTTCTTCTTCCTGTCCAACGATGAACTGCTGGAGATTCTGTCTGAGACAAAGGTCAGTATAATCATATTCCCATGATTTATAGCTATATTATTATTATTAGTATTATTATTATCATTATTATTATTATTATTAGGTTAGTTTCATATAATTCATTATTATCCCATAACGGTAATTGTCCATTTCTCCGCCCAGAATTTCTTAAAAAACAAGAAGTCTTTAAAATTCTCAAGACTTCTTGAAGGCTTCTTGAAGAGCAATAATAATAACAATAATTTAATATGATACATTATGTCTAATATATATTGTAGTATGTAATATTCATCGTTTATCGCTATTATTGCTGCCTGAGTAGGACCCTACGAGGGTGCAGCCGCACTTGAAGAAGTGCTTTGAAGGGATTGCCAAGCTTGAGTTTACCGAGGAGCAGGAGATTGTCGGCATGATATCGTCAGAAGGCGAGACAGTACCGTACGTACAGAAGATATTCCCAGCCAAGGCCAAGGTCAGTAGCAGCGCTCAGCGAGATCAGTTAGCTCGAGTCAGTAGAGTATATTAATGAACTCACGTACAGGGTATGGTGGAGAAATGGCTGGTGGAGGTAGAAGAATCCATGCTGTCAAACGTACGTAAGGTGATTTCGGATTCGGTGAAAGACTACGCAAATACGCCAAGGAGAAAATGGGTCATCAGCTGGCCTGGGCAGGTCGTCATCTGCTGCAGCTCCATCTACTGGACAAGTGAGGTCACTCAGGCCATGACCACCCCAGAGGGCATGGACGTAAGTCTGATCTACACGCATATGTCAGTACTGGCGTCACGGGGCAGTGTATTTTATTGCGTCTCAATCTCCATTTAGGAATATCTGCAGAAGAGCAACAGACAGATTGATGAGATTGTCGAATTGGTGAGAGGGAAGCTGGAGAAGGGTGAAAGAGTTACCCTTGGCGCCCTCACCGTCATTGACGTCCACGGTGAGCTAACGGCTAGTCTGTACAGTCACAGCATCATCTCCACGTATGACAAGTCTGTAACTGATTGTCTACCACTAGCCCGAGACGTGGTGGAAGGTCTGGCCAGGGATAAAGTCACGAGCGTCAATGACTTCTCTTGGCTCGCTCAGCTGCGTTACTACTGGGAAGGAAATGATGTCATGATCAGAATGATTACCACAGAGATGAAGTATGGCTACGAGTACCTGGGCAACTCACCTCGCCTCGTCATCACGCCACTCACCGACAGGTGCTACAGGTAAGATACGCAGGCGCACAGGTAATCGTACTGTCATATGGCCGTGTATAAGCAGCAAACTGAATGTGTAGGACACTGATGGGAGCCCTCAAATTGAACCTGGGAGGAGCTCCCGAAGGCCCAGCTGGCACTGGCAAGACAGAGACGTGTAAGGATCTTGCCAAAGCTGTTGCCAAGCAGGTCTGTACCCTTACCAGAACAGATGGGATAGTTCATGGCATACCTGCTCTTCTTATGTAACTCTTGATTTATCGGTGTGCTAGTGCTAAGCAATAGGAAACGGCAACAGGTAAAAGAGAGCACAACTCCTCAATTCATATAAATGATACTGTCTTTTGTATTCCTTAGTGCGTCGTGTTCAACTGCTCAGATGGACTCGACTACAAAGCCATGGGAAAATTCTTCAAGGGACTGGCACAAGCTGGAGCCTGGGCTTGCTTCGATGAGTTCAACAGAATAGAGCTCGAGGTCAGTACTCCTAGAAATACGTTATGGTGTCTGTTTGTGTGCCTGTGGTATGTCTGACAGCGGTTCTTCTGCTCCCAGGTGCTTTCAGTAGTTGCTCAGCAGATTCACAGCATCCAGACAGCCATTGCTCTCGGTCAAAAGCGCTTCATGTTTGAGGGTACAGAGTTGTCGCTGAACCCCACCTGTACGATGTTTATTACAATGAACCCAGGCTATGCAGGCAGACAGGAGCTGCCTGACAACCTCAAGGTAACTTGCCTGTCCTTCACTCACACGGCCAGAGTGACTACGAAGTTATCAATCAGGCGCATCCACCGCTGTGCTTCAGGTTCTGTTCAGGACGGTAGCCATGATGGTGCCTGACTACGCTATGATTGGAGAGATCGTCCTCTACTCGTGTGGTTTCGTTGATGCCAGAGCGTTGGCCATCAAGATCGTCGCCACGTACACCCTGTGCTCAGAGCAGCTGTCATCCCAGCATCACTACGACTATGGTAAGTTGACCATTTGATTT
>ERZ1740065.439-NODE-439-length-22168-cov-4.495455_pt1 | contig 22168 bp, 27 predicted proteins | sample MGYA00581738_ERZ1740065 | MGnify/ENA primary metagenome ERZ1740065 (study PRJEB43018, sample SAMN04849749) | marine metagenome | isolation source: floating plastic debris | place: Pacific Ocean | collected 2008-09-01 | study: EMG produced TPA metagenomics assembly...
TTGATCGAATAGTTATGTTTCAATTCCGCAATGTACAATTCAAAGATACCTCTGATAGCCTTATGGATGATCGCTTACTTTGTTTCAATTCCGCAAGGTACAATTCAAAGCGGTCTCGATGATCTTCAAGACACTACTATCCGGGGTTTCAATTCCGCAAGGTACAATTCAAAGCCCGCTCAAAAAAATATATAAACGACTGATTTACAATACATTGGTTCGAGCCAGGGGCAGCTTTTTGGGGCCTTCAAGTTGTCGACCCGGAGTAAGGTAATGTAGCCCAGGGGTCGACAACTACACTAAACCACTGATAATCAACATTTTAAGAAAAATCCCGTAAAAATTTAGCTCCATTCCAGGCCCAATCGGGTGGGGTCGACGACCTTACCGAGGTCAAAGCCCAATTCGAGGTAGCGGTCTTGAGGCCCGCTAACTCGCCACGGCATTGCCCTTGAGCTTTTGCCGCAGGTACTCCAAGCCCGCCTCGATATCGTCAAACAAATCCGCCTCGGGAACCAAGTCGGGGATGATGTCGACGGCGCGGAGCATGTCCTGGGGTTGCTCCTTGAGGCCGATCAGAAGGACTTCGATTTTTTGCTGACGCAGGTCAAAGATGATGTCCTCCAGGGTGTACAAACCGGATTGGTCGATGTAGGGCACCCGGTCCATACGTAAGATCACAGCTTCCACCTCCCCCGGCAGGGCCTTGATCTGGTCCTTGAAGTAGGAGGTAAAACCAAAAAACAGCGGACCGTAGAGGTGTTTGATGATGACCTTATCCTTGTATTTTTCGTAAAATTCTTTTTCGTCCTGCCAGGGTTTGGAACCGTCCAAATCGGCGATTTTGCCCACTTCCATCCCCTTTTCGCTGATGTCACCCGATTTTTTCATAAACAACAAACAGGCCAGTGCCACCCCAATGCCCACGGCCTGAATCAGGCTGCCGAACGTCGTGATGAGCAGTACCAGTACCAGCACCACCGCATCCGCGCGGGGCACCTTGGTGAGGTGCTTGAGTCCTTTGAAATCAATGATTTTAAAACCGATGGGGATCAGCAAACCGGCCAGTACGCAGAGCGGAATGTGGGCCGCCAACTGCCCCAGCCCCAGCAGCACCGCCAATAGAAAAATCCCGTGCAGGACCCCGGAAAGTCGGGTCCGTCCCCCCGCGTTGATGTTGACGACGGTGCCCTTGGTCGCCCCCGCTCCGGGAATACCGCCAATCGCGGCGGCCAGCATATTGCCGATGCCCTGGCCGATCAATTCGCGGTTGCTGTTGTGCTTCGTCTTGGTCATATTGTCGGCGATCACCGAGGTCAGCAGGGAATCGATGCTCCCCAGTACGGCCAGCACGAGGCCGTATTCGATGACGAGGCTCCAGGCGCTGCTGTCCACCGTCAGGATGCCGCCGAGTTGGAAAGAGGGCAAGCCCGAGGGAATTTCCCCAATGAGCGGCACCTCCAGTTTGGCAAAATAAGCGATCAGGGTGGCCACAATCAGGGCGATCAGGGCACTGGGAATGGCCTTGGTAATTTTGGGAAACACAAAATAGACCACTATCGTAATGGCCCCGAGCAATAGGGCGTAGGGGTTAAACTCCGCAAATAATCTCGGCAGCCCCTGCATCACAGCCACCGTCGATTTGGCCGAACCCAGTCCGGCGAAGGGAAAGAGTTGGAGAATGACGATGATCAGCCCCACCCCACTCATAAAGCCGGAGACCACGGGATAGGGGAAATATTTGACGTAGGAGGCGATGTTGAGAAAGCCAAAGACCACCTGAAAGGCCCCACCCAGCAAAAAGGCCAGCAGGATGATGCTCATGCCATTCTCTAGGCTACCCGTCATGTCGATGGCGGCGGTGACCAGCGCGGCCGAGACGACCGTCATTGGCCCCGTGGGACCACTCGCTTGGGTTTCGGTACCCCCGAATAAGGCGGCAAAGATACCCACAGCAATCGCTCCGTAAAGACCGGCCGTAGCGCCCATCCCGGATTGTACCCCAAACGCCAGCGCCAGGGGCAGGGCTACCACCCCGGCTACCAGGCCACCAGTAAAATCTCCTTTAAAGTTCTTGAAATCGTAAATTCGGGAAAGCATAGCTAGTCTGTGGTTTGAGCGACGGTAAATGATGCGAAGATAACAGTTTTAACTTACCTTGGTTCTATCCACGCCCTTCATTTTACCCGCCCCCATCAGCAGTACCGCGCGCGCCCACGAGCCCGCTCAATGCTTGGCCAACCGCAGTACCCGCCGGGTTGCCCCGGTCTGAACCACCAAAAAGTACAGCCCCGGGCTCAGTTCCCCTAAGCGGAGCAAGTCCGGCCGGTCCGTCTCCCGAATCCCCGCTCCACCGGCGCTCAGGCGGCGGAGTCGTTCCCCCCCACTCAATCCCACCACACTGATTTGGTCGCGAAAGGGATTGGGGAATACCCGCAGGTCCGATCCTGGCGCTTCCACCGCTTGGGTGTTCACCACCCGACAGGGGGTGATCACGGACTGGGCAAATTCCACGAGAAACTGGTATCTGTCGTCATTCCCCGAATCCCCAATGCTGTGTACCAGCTGGGCCCGATCCCCGATGCCAAGCGAAGTGTAGGTATCGACGATGATGAGCCCGTTTTCGGGATCGTGGGAGTCATCCTCGACGCCCGGCTCGCGTTTGTAGACAAAAAAGATGGGGGGCGAACTGACCTTGACCTCATCCGGTGGATACCACCGAGTAGGGTCGGTCCAAATCCCGTCGGGAAGGGCATTGTACATGTACAGGCCCTTGATGTTGGGGTCCGGTCGGTGGCCGTACTTCCAGCTCAGGATGCTGCCGCGCGAGGACCCCCCGATGATAAAGTTGGTCGTATCAAAATTGTAGGTCTCCGCATTGGCCTTTACCCAGGCAAACATCAACTCCGCATCGGCCCAACCGGTTTCCGTATCATCCAGCGTTTCGATCGAAGTCAGGGATTCCCAGGCGACGGTGGAGATGCCCGCCGCCTTCAAATCATCCGTAATCGAACGGGGCATATTGGTATTGCCTCCGTTGCCGTGCGCGTCAAATTAGACTGGGGTTGGACAGTTAGAGGGGGCGAGGTAAAGGTCGACGAATTGTCGGTCTTCGGGACCGTAGGGCACCCGGGTAAAATCTTGAGCGGTGGCGAGTGTGGGGAGTACAATGGTCCACAGTAGGACTACAATGACGAGGTGTTTCATAGGAATTAACTTGGTTACAAGGACTCTGACAAGAATAATTCCAATTGGTTTAAACGGGGGCATAAAAAATAAGGATGTTTCCGTACCAATCAGCCCCTTCGCGGGGGCCAGTCAGATATTTTAATGCCGTATTGCTCCCGAATCGTGGCTGGAAAATACTTGACATCCGACCGGGCCAACTCCCGCGAATCGAGCCGGAGCAGCTTGATTCCCTGCTCTCCGATTCCCTCCCGATTCCACCCTTGCAATTGCTGCGAATCGACAAACAAATAAGGGCTCCCCTGCCGCTGATCCAGTTGGGTAAAATGCCGCCACAGCGCCTCCGGCAAGTGTGGTAGGGGGTTGAGGTAGATGCTGAGGCTGCGTAAGGTCAGAGGGAGACCATCCAGGGTTTCCAGCTGGTTGTCTCCCAGTTGGAGGACCCGCAAACGACCGCGCTCGTTCCAGGTCGTGGGAAAGGAAACGAGGGCGTTGGAATACAGGTGTAGGACTTCCAAATGCTCCAGTTGGGTCAGGGCTTCGGGAAACTGGCGGAGGCCATTGCCGCTCCAGTCCCCAAAACGCAGGGCGCGCAGCCGGGAGAGAAAATCGGGCAATGCTAGCAGTTGGTTTTGACGCATCTGGAGGACCTGGAGGCGAGACAGGTGGCCGATCTCCTCGGCAATTTCGGTGATTCGATTGTTGGCCACCAGCAGCTGTTCCAAGCTACGGAGTTGGCCCAGCTCGGGACCGAGCCTATCGAGCGCGTTGTTGTTGAGGTAGAGTCTTTTGAGCCCTTGGAGCCGACCGATGGTGGGGGGCAGCTGGCGAATGCGGTTGTCGTGGAGGTGCAGGACCGTCAGTTGCTCCAGGGACGACAACGCCGCAATATCGCTCAGTTGGTTGCCCGACAGGTAGAGGACCCGCAGGTGGCGCAGCTCCCCCAGCCAGTCGGGCAGGTGGCGGATGGCGTTTTGCGACAGATTGAGGTGGGTGATGTGGGGAGAAGCGCGGATTTCCTCGGGGACTTCCGTCAGCGACTGACCGGCGTAATGAAGGAGAGGTTTCACGTTGTAAAGGTTGTCGTTTAGAGAATCGGTGGGAATAAACCAGGGCTACCAAATCGCCCGCTCCCACTCAGTAAACGAATCGGCGATTTTTTTCCAGCGATTGTCGGTCGTGGGGTTTTCCCCCCAGTATTGCAGGATTACACTGGGCTCCGCCTGATCCTCGCGGTAGTCAAGGGCCAGTGCGGTATCACTCCCGAGTCCAAAATCGGCGATGAGGATCACCCAGCCCGGCTCGATAAAACCGGGGTGAATCCGCTCGTCCCGGTCGCCCAAAAATAGGACCCGATCGCCGTTCCGTTTGGGCTCCAACCATCGGTACAATCCCTCCGACTCGGATTTCATCAGGGCTGGTAAATAGAGGGTAAAATCCTCCACCAGCTGATCCAGCCACTCCACCCCTGCCGGCCAGGGCGATTGCGCTTCGATGAGGCGCCGGAGCTTGGTTTTGTCTACCGGCGCGACCCAAGTTCCGGTTTGAATGCGTCGGACGAGGCCGGAGGGGAGCCGGAACCCGTTGATGACAAAGGGGTCGGACTCGGTGGGATTGCTTTTCATGGGTGATTTGATTTTGCTAATGCTAAATACTTGGGATGCTCGCCTTCAAACAGCTCGGCTCCTCCCAAAGCAAGCGCCCTCCGTAAGACTTGGCCGGCCTCCTCCCCTCTCCCTAGCTCAAACAGCACCTGCCCCCGTCTCAGCTGGACAAAACGCTCGGTTTTTCCTCCCACTACCTCAAGCGACTGCTCCAAACACCGCAGTGCTTGCGGGTATTCCCGCAGGCACCAATAGGCATCGGCGATGGCCGCCAGAAACCAGAGCGTAGCTTCCAATCTATTACGAGGCTCCGGGACTAGTGCCATTCCCCGCTCGTAGCATTCGATGGCCGCCCGGTATTTCTCCTGATCAAACCACGCCTCGCCACGCAGAGCCCATTCGTCCAGCTGATCGGAAAGCGCGTCGGGTAGGAAACAATGTTCGTAATCCTCCTGGCTCAAGGCCTGCTTACAAACGGCTTGAAAATTTTCATCCGTGATCTCGATTTGATTTTGCGCACAGTATGTACGGAGTTGTTGACAGATGTGATCTACTCTATCCATGGGCTTTGATGGGAAGGTTTCTTAATTTTTAGAAGGGCCGGGGTTTTGTTGGAGCGCTTCGACCTGGTGGATATCTTCCAACCAAGTGTGGGCGTTGGGATAATCGGGGTCGCGAGCCAGGGTTTCGGGCTCCAGTTCCTCCAGGATGCGCTCCGCCAAGCGGTGGTTTCCACTCAGACGCAGTTGGTCCGCGTACCTAATTCGGACCAGGGGATGGTCTTGCTCGGCCAGGGCCTTTTCCCAGGCGAAGGCGCTGGAAAAGGGCCAGTCCCGGTCGTCGTATTCATCGGCAAGTTGGATCCAGTTGGTCTTCATGGGCAGGGGGTTTGGGTTTTGATTGGGTGGAGGCTTGCCTATTCAACGGCAAGGGTTGGGCGGATGGTTCCGTGGGGGCAGTAATAATGAGGTACGGAGGTAAGCACTGGCCTGCTATCCCTTCCTGTCACAAACAAATTTTAAAACAGAATGTTTGTTTTTAATGAAAAGCGAACAAAAATAGTTATTTTTGATGGTGGCAACGGTTTAACGCTACAAAATACCTTACGATGAGCGAATTGTTGGAAAAGTATATCAATCCCTTGACGGATTACGGTTTTAAGAAATTGTTTGGTACGGAGCCGAACAAAGATTTGCTCATTGATTTTCTCAACCAAATTCTGCCGGAAGAACACCAGATCAAAGACTTACAATACTCCCGGAACGAGCAAGTGGGACAAAACGAATCCGATCGCAAGGCAATCTTCGATTTGTACTGTATTGGGGCAGCCAACGAACGGTTCATCGTGGAAGTACAGAAAGCCAAACAGAACTATTTCAAGGACAGAAGTATCTACTACGCCTCCTTTCCCATTCAGGAGCAGGCCAAGAAAGGCGACTGGACGTACAAACTGGACCCCGTCTACACGGTTGGAATCCTGGATTTCGTGTTTGACGATCACCAAGACGATCGTGAGTTACTCCACTACGTGGAGTTGAAAGACCAAAACTGCAAGGTCTTCTATGATAAGCTAAAGTTCATCTACATTGAACTGCCCAAATTCCAGAAAAAGGAGGAAGAACTGGAAAATAAATTTGATAAGTGGTTATTTGTCTTCAGACATCTGTCCAGGCTGACCGATCGCCCCGCGAAGCTACAAGATCGGATCTTTAAAAAGTTGTTCCAATCAGCGGAAATCGCAAGATTTACCCAGGAAGAACGTGCGGCCTACGAAGAGAGTCTAAAGTATTACCGAGACATCAAGAATGTGGTGGATACCTCCAAGGAGGAGCGGAGCATTGAAATTGCCAGGGCGATGAAACGCAATGGAGAGTCCGTGGAAAAGATCAAACAATACACCAACCTTTCGGAAGAACAAATCAGGGAGCTTTGAGTCGGAGGGGTCTAAAAATTATCCTTCGGTGCGTAGTGGGCAGTCAAGCGCCCCCTGAGCTATTCCCCACGCAGTAGCCATTCCGTTATCTCTTGATTTAGCCGCCCCGTCCAAGGTATCTCTTGCTTGTGGAATAAGGTATCGTCAAACCTAAAGTCAAACTTGGCGCGCAATATTCCCCGCTCCCACAATCCTCGATCTATTTCAAGCGTTCCGTGTCTCAATTCGAATCGGTGCTTGTCGGTGGTAGGAACGATACTTCCAAAGTCAATCCACTCGGAAAAGGTAGATGCCTTGATTCGGATGTTCAAACTACTGTGGGTAACCACATTGGTAGCCGATCGAACGCAAACTTCTTCCCCGCGGTTACCACTCACGGTCACAAAGTGGGATTCGAGAAAATCCGGGGCATTGGTTTCTGACTCCAAGGAATAAAATAGGTGGCTCGTATCAATGAGTCCGTAAAGGGTGGGCAGGAATTGTGGAAAAACCTTTCCCGCTTCATCCCGCATCTCCTCCAGCTCCGGGGGGCAATTGCTGAGGCAAACCAATTGTCCAAAACGATTTCTATGGATGTCGTCTGGATAAGTCCATTCCTTGGTGAATTCAAAATTAGCGTCCAGCTTATCCACCCAGCGCACCGCAAATTCATACGCTCGGTTTTCAACTATGCTCCGCTCACTAGAAGCCATCTCATGAAATGAACTGGACTCAGTAAGCACCCGGCCGCACTAGTCCATCAGCATCGGGTACGTAGGCGTGAATGGTGATTTCTTCGTCACACCAATCTTGATCTTCCACCACGATGATTTCTTTTCCCCACTCCCCTTCCAGGACCTCTTCCAATTCCATCTCCTGACTAACCCAAGCACACCAATTGCCCTCCTCCTCATCCTGACCGAGCACCACCCAGTCCACCGTTCCCACCGCCCGTATCCGCGTTCTTAAATCACGACGTAAGGCGTCCGAAACCCGCCCCCGTCTGATTGGCTGGAAGGCTTGCCTAAAAAGGGTCAAACACTCCCTGGGCTTTCTACTGCCCAACCATTCGTACCACGCTGCGGCACTGGTCAGATAAACGTATCTTTTGTCTGCCAGGTAGCGGGAAAATACCAACAGTTCCCCGTCCCGCGCCAAAATACCAAGTGCACTGGCGCTAAAATCTGGATTTGCGGTATTTTGCCTTGCTCGCCGGGCGTCCGATTCTTGCTTCATGGTACTGATTTAGGGGACATTTTGTAAATATTTTCAAATGAAGGGGAACCGGTCTTTCGACTTAGGTTTTTTTAACGTCTTCAACCTTTCGAATGTATTCGGAGGGCGTCATTTTCGTAATGGCTTTGAAAGCCTTGTAAAAGGTAGATTTAGAGTTAAAACCCACGTCGTAAGCGATGGAAATTACCGTAAATTCTTTGTGCTTGTTTTCTTTGATTTTCAGGGCGAAGTCTTCTACCCGGTATTCGTTAACGAGTTCGTAAAAGGTCTTTTGGTAGCGATTGTTGAGCACCCACGATAATTTATTGGTGGTCGTATCAATTTGGCTGGCCAGTAGGGACAAATTCAGTTCTGGATTGCGGTGTCCTTTGTCTTCCCGGAAGAAGCGGTCCAAAAGGTCCTGAATTTTGGTAATGTCGGTGGAGGCCAGTTGGGGCCGTTTTTTAGTACCCCCTGGATTGGCAGCTGGAAACCTGATCTTAAAGACTTCGGGATGCTTCAAACTGTAGAACCCGATGATGTAAATCTGAATGCCAAAGATCAGACAGGAGATGTCGTAAATTAAGCCAATGTCGATGGGTAATTTAATGACAAAACGCTCCACGATGCCCAGCAACCAAAAAACCATGTACAGCAACAAACAAACGAGGATGATCTTGACGTATTTTACGATGGTCTGGTGGAGGGCTAATGCTTGTACCTCCTGATCCAGGTAATAATTCAACAGCCGATTGGATTTGACTAAGTACGCGGATATGGAAACAAAAAACAGCAACTCATTGCACAGCAAAAAGGTGTGGAAATAGCTCCTGGAATGCCGAACCGCATCGTAATGATAAATGTGAAAAAGACAGTAGCCAAAATACAGTAATGGTGGCAAATAGTGACGGATGGCCAAGCGATAGCTTTCGTTTTTATAGAACAACAAACGTCTGATGTAGACGTAGACCAAGGGTCCGATAAACAAATAAAAGATATTGATCAAATATCCGTATTGGAGGTAAAAATCCCTTTCTAGCTCCGAGATGAACACTCTTTCGGTCAAAAAAAAGATATAGATCGCCAATAGATACTGTATCATCCGGTTTGCCCCCGTGTGCTTCTTGGGAATGTACTGGATGGCGAAAATCAAAAATAGGCACTGACCGATGACCAGTACCAGAAAAAGCTCGTAGGACGAGATGGTCATTGACTAAAGATTTTAATGGTAGTGTCTCGCGCTGGGGCTGCTAAATGAGAGATGTCTGCTGGCACACTAATGATAGCACTTTATTCCCTGTTTTGCACCCATTCTCTTGGTTTGGGATCCTAAAAAAGCGTCTTAGCGTATAGTTTCGGACACTTTGGAAGGCCAATAAACCGCTCGTATCCCAATAAAAAGATTCCTTTACGAATAGATCAATCAAACTCTTATCATGAAAAAATATGCCTATCTCTTATGGTGCTTGGCAATGGTGGCTTGTAAACATTCGGATGGTCCCATCTCCTCCAATTATGCCATTGTGGCAGGAAAGGTATCCTCCGAAATCGAAAACAGTGAGATTCGCTTTAATCATGAAGCGGTGGCGCTGTCGACGGATGAAAATGGAAATTTTAGGGATACCATCGCGATAAGCTCCCCACAGTACGTACACCTCTCGTTTGGGGACTTTTCCGCCAGAATTTACCTAACGCAGGGCGATGAAGTGAATATTACGGTGGATTCCGTCCTCTCCTTCAGCGGCAGCAATGCGGACATCAATACCTATCTGCAAGCGTACGCGCAAAATGACCGGGAAAGACAAGCCTGGGAATACCGCAGACACGAGCAGACTTTTACTCAAAACGAGGTAGATTACGTCAATTTTCGGGATTCCATCCGGACCCAAAAACTTGCCCAGCTCCAAAAACTGCCCGCTGGTACCGCAGCATTTCAGGATTTTCACCAAAAAGACATTGACTTCCAATACCAATACGATGTAGCCAGGTATCCCAATTATTACAGCTATTTCGTTAAGGATTATGAGCCTACCGCTATCATTACTGCCTTTTACGAAGGGGTGGACTTGGACAACGAGGCCTACGCTCAAAACTATGCGGGTTACCGTGCCTTGGTCGATTTGGTGTTTGAAAAACAAATTCAAGCCCTCATCGAAACGGGGCTCCGTCCTTTGGAAGCCCACCTGGCCGTACTGGAAGACATCCAGAGCCCGACCATTCTTCACCGGCGCCTGAATCGGGCCCTTTATTTCTACACCTTTGAGACAAAAGATGTCAAAGCCACCAAGAGTAAGATGCTCGCCCTAGCCAAACAGGACCGCACCAAAACCGTCATCACCCAACATTACGAGGTCATCAACCGGCTAAAACCCAACAGTCCCGCGCCACCGTTCGATTTAGAAAATCACCAGGGGGGCAATACCACCCTGACCGATTTAAAAGGCAAGTACGTCTACATTGACGTGTGGGCTACCTGGTGTGGCCCCTGTCTGAAAGAAATGCCATACCTCAAGGAAATGGAAAAAGAATTTGAGCATTCCAACATTACCTTTGTCTCCATCAGCTTAGATGAACCCCGATTTTACGAGCAATGGCGAGCCATGGTAGAGACGGAGGAATTCGGTGGCGTACAACTCATTGTGGAAAATGGATGGGACAGCGACTTTGTCAGTGATTATGGCATCCAAGCCCTTCCCCGGTTTGTACTTTTGGATGAGCAGGGACATTTTATCTCAGCGGATGTCGAAAAACCAAGCGACCCCAAGTTGAAAGCGCGCTTGCGTTCCCTGGGCATCTAAGTGGAATGACCTTCCGTACTCCTCCATCCACTTACTTCAAGTCCACCGATGCTGCGGGGTACTCCCCCTCCCAGTCCTGTAACTGTTGCAACAAGTTACTGCGCTTCTCCTCCGCGAAGCACCTCAGGTCCACGATCTTGGCCGGAGTGGAGGCCTCGTGCTCCCATATTTCAATACGGTCCGCATCTATCCTACGCCAGGCTAGCCGCGCCTTGGCGATCTCCAAGATGGCGCGGCCACAAATCACCAATGAGGTGGGGGTAAAAATCAAACGGTCTGCCCACTGCTGGGGCGCGACCTTTTCCTTCAGCACTGGCCATAGGGTATCTCGAAAAAAGCTGGCGATAAACAACAGGGTCCCCATCAGTACAAAAAGGACCACCAAGGGGAAACTCTGATCAAAACCGTAACGTAGAATCAGGAGGATGATCGCTCCTCCCAATAAGTAAAAAAGGAGTAATAGCGGTTGGTCGCCGCGCCCCCACGGTCTATCGTTTCGGAATACCACGATGCGGTCGGAGTACATCAACTCCACCAGTAGGCCGCGTAGTACGAACACGCCATTAATCATCCACATGAAGAGGTAACTATATGGCTTAGCGTCTTCAAAATACCTTAGAACCAGAAACAACAAAATCGCAACTAGAATTACTTTTCCCTGGTATCGATAAATCCAATTGAAAAAAGAGATGACTTGAGGCATGTTATATTTTTTGAGTCGTAAGTACCGTATCAAGATAGGGGGTACTCCCCTTCCCCATCCCGCAACTGCCGCAACTGCCGCAACAAATTAGCGCGTTGCACCTCCGCGAAGCACCTCAAGTCCACGATCTTACCTGGAGTGGGAGCATCGTGCTCCCATATTTCAATACGATCCGCATCTACCCAACGCCAGGCTAGCCGCGCCTTGGCGATCTCCAAAATGGCTTGTTCACAAATCACCAGCACGGTGGGGGTAAAAATCAGGCAATCCACCCAGTGTTGGGACTCGATCTGTTCCTTCAGCACTTGCCGTTTGACATTCCGAAAAGTTCCGACGATGCCCATATAGGCTGCCATCAGTAAAAGAGGGATCAATAGGGGGAGACTCCCAGCAATACCATAATTTAGCAGGAGTACAACAACACCTGCCACAGTCAAATAGAAAATAAGCAAGAAAAGTTTGTCTCCGCGCGCCCATGACTTGCCGTTTCGAAATACCGCTGTCCTATCGGGGTACGACAGCTCCACGAGGTAGCCCCGTAACATGGCCACTATGAGGATAAGCCACAGCATGGGGAAGCGGTACGGCTTTACCCCTTCGAAGAAGATTGGAATCAACAAAAATAAAATGAATACTAAGGGGAGTTTTTCCTCGTGTCGGAAAATCCAATTGAAAAAAGACGTCACTCGGGACATGTTATATTTTTTGGAGCGGAATTCCGTTGTCAAGATAGGAAAAAATCCCAGTTCCCACAAACCCATCGGTCGAAAATAAGTGCTACTTAGTCCCCAGCGTCTTCAAACGGCCGTGATGCGCGTGGCGTTCGTCCGCTTCGAACCAGCCCAAGTAAGTCCCATCCTCATCGTAGTCGATCACCTTTCCGTTTTTGATGATGATACTGATCAAATTGTCCGTGTCATGCGCGGTCGGGTTTGTCTCTGCGACGGCGGTAGTGGTTTTGCACCAATTGGCCCAGGTAGCTTGTGGAATGGAGGTGTTCCCAGACGAGAGCTTGGGGCAGGTCCCCAAATAAGGGAAAGCCGCCGCCCAGCAGAATGGGGATGGTGGTGATGCGGAGTTCGTCGATCAAGTCCTCGCGCAAAAAGGCCTGGATGGTGCGACCACCATCGATGTAAAGCCGGTGGTAAGCCCGGGCGTGGACTTGGGCCAGTACGGCGGCGGGCGTACCACTCAGTAGCTGTACCTTTTCCGCCAAATCCGGGGGCAGCGACTGCAGGGAATGACTCAGTACAAAAACCGGTTTGGTGTAGGGCCATTCCCCACCAAAGCCCCAGACCGTTTCGAAGGTATGGCGCCCCATCACAATGGCATCAACCTCCGCCATGAGGGCGGCGTAGCCCAGGTCGTCCCCCGTGGGGTTGGGCACCAATTCCAACCAGTCCAGTTCACCCGCCTTGCCCGCGATGTAGCCATCCAGACTGCGGGCGATGAATACGATGTTTTTTTTAGCAGCCATCTTAAAATGTTGTTGTCGGCGAGGGAGTGGTCATTTGCGTTCCAAGGAGGCGCCACAACGGCGCGGCCCCCGTTCAATCCGTTTGAAAACAGCAGTAATTGTGTTTAAAGTCCAGGAGCAAACTCCCCTCCAACCAGGTCTCGTTGCCGATCAAAAGGTCTTTCTTATACTCGGGGTCGGTGTTTCTACTGGCTCTGATTTTGAGGTCCATCTGCCCATTCCAGCACACCCCGGATTTTACCGCAAAGGCGTAGTACTTATCCGTGTACGCGTACCCCCGAAATTCTTTTTCCACCGTCTTAGAAGGCTCCCGATCACCGGCGTTGAATCTTTCCGATTCGTAAATGTACGTAGAGGGGCTACCGGTATCGATAAACGCGTTGACGCGCTCCCCACTCAAAGCCACGCTAGTGACGGGCGTTAAGCCCAGGAGGTGAAAATTGGGACGCAACTCGGCAGAGCGGTCCTCGATTAAGGAGGCGATAAATTGTTGCTCGGCGTAGTCGAATTCGACTTGGTCAAAGAGCATCAAAAAGTCCAAGCCAAAAACGAGCTGATTGCGAATCCCAAATTGGGTAAAGACCCCATCCTCCACAATAAAACAAGGTACGTTTTCCAAGATGATGGAATCCCCCAGACTTATCCGGGGAATGAGACCGGAATCCCATTGCGACTGGTAAGCATTTCCGGTTAGGGTCTCTTCCATATCGAGCGAGTCGATGCGGATGCCGTGCTTTTGGGCGTAGGACCTCGACATGAGCGTGACCCGAACGCCGGTATCTAAAAATAGGGTATCCGCCACACCATTGATGGAACAGTTCGTATAGTAGTCATTGAAAAAGGGCAGGGTGATGCGGTTCGCCTTTATCTGATAGGCCATCCTTGGGTAGCGGAGAAAATTAAAGATGGGGTTCTGGATTTGCTCTTCGTATTCCAGGAGACTGGCGGCTTCCGCATAGCGCTTTTTTAGCACCAGGGTATTCGCCAACTCCTGTTTGATGTTTTCATTTTGTGGATCCTCATCCAATGCCTTTTTCATACTGGTGATGGCCTCCTCGTACCGGGCGTGGAGGAGGTAAAAGTAACCGTTGTATTCCGCAAACTCCGCCTCCTTGGCTTCGGCAAAGTAGTCAAAATTTGACTTCAAGTAATTGTTGTACTCCACCGACGGGCTTAATGTTTGCGCAAGCAGGGGGGCATGCGCAAGCATTACTAAAAACGGGATGAAATATCTCATGGTTATTGTAATTTTGGCTTCAAATGGCAGCTTACCTTTCCACCGAGGGTGGGAAGCACCGCGACAGCCCCTGGGCTAGCGCAGCTACTCGTAATACTCCAACTGGCGGAGGTGTTTTTGCCTTAGGGTGTCATTGACAAACTGGGTGCGCTCCAACCAGTTGGCGTAGGCGTCATCGCGCAGGTATTCGTAGGTTTTGATGCGTTTTCGTTTGCCCTTGGCATTTTCGTAAAAACCCTTGACCACCCGGTTCCGCTCGTCGTAATAGAGGCTGTCCAAACCCCGGTACTCGCCCTTGCTGTTTTGATAACTGCGCAGTACCTCGTTGCCCCGGTCATCGGTATAGATGGTCGACATCCAGGTGACTTGCCGGTCGGCATTGAGCGAGGCTTCTACCCTGCGGCCCGCCTCGTCGGTGTACAAGGTATCCAAGTTGGGCAAGGTATCCCCTTCTTCGTAGTATTCCGCTCCGATGGGTTGTTGCTCGGCATCGTACTTTCGGTACAATCGTAGGATGGTATCCCGCCGTTCGTTTATCCAAAAGAGTTCGGTTGAACGGCCATCGGCGCTAAAGTTTTCGATGGTAGCCCCGGTAAAAATAAGGGAATCGTTGCGGACGTCGTATTGTTCCTCCGTAACTTTTGCCAGCACGGGCATTGGTGTTTCAGTTGCCGTTGCCGTTTCACCGGCGGGCCCGCAGGCCACCGTGGCCAGGAGGCACCAAAGTAGCGCGGCCATTTTTAAGTTCATTTTCTCCATGATCTTCATTTTTTGATTGGGTAATTTAACAAGTTGATTCAGGGGTGTCTGACCCCCCCTAGCCAAAAAGGGCTCACCCAAAGTACCGAAGCGTTATGGGATCCGCCCAGCTAATATACGAGCCCAATACGATCTTGGATTGCCGCGCCTCACTGCCGCAGTTCGTAGGCGAGGGTATCCCGTAGGTTTTGTCCACTCCGTCCGGCAAAGGTACCCGCCGCAGTAGCGAGCAGGCTTTTGCCCGCCAGCTGGATCACGGAGGCGCCGTGCTCTTCGTCCCAGGCGCAGTGAAAATAACAGGTGAGGTACTTGAATCCATTTTCTCCCACATCGTGAATCACCACGGCTTCCGGGTAGCAGCTGCGCCGGATAAAATCGGCGGGCGTATAAGGATTTTGGTCCGCTCGTTCCGCCATTTGCTTGGCCAGTTCGAAGCCCCGACCGGAGTCGCCCTGGCCAAAGGTATAGGTACACAGGGCCCTTAGCATCTCGGTTTCGTAAAGGTGGGGCAGTCGCAACAAATGCACCAGGCTGGTCCGGTATTCCTCCACGTTGCGGTCCGTCAGTTGGGGAATTTCTAGCTCCACGGCGGGTCGGGGATGGACCTTTGGATCGCTGAGCTCAAAATAGTCCCGGTCGTAAACGCTGCCGTCCAAGTTCCAGGGAACGTAGCGATAGTGAAGGTCCCAATCGGTGGCGAAGGCCAGCGATTGGGGCAAGGGAGCGATTCCGTGGTTCAACAATTGTACGAGTAGGTCTTCCAGCATTGGTACCTGCGATTTGGTAGGTAGAGACTACGCCAACACATCACTCAATCACCACCTTCTGACTGCGCAGCGCACCCGCTTCGCTGATGACCCGGAGCACGTAAATACCGGGGGCCAGACCATCGGTTGACAAATCGAGGATCGGCAAAAAATTACCCGGAAACTGCCGGACCAATTGGCCCGAGATGGCATACATTTCGACGGTGCGGATGGCAGTTTCGGGCCAACTCAGTACGACGTGATCGCTAGCCGGATTAGGAGCTACTCGCAGGGCCGTACCTGCGCTGGATAGGGACGCCGCGGTCGCCTGTAAGCTGGAGTTGGTAGGCGGCGCGCTGGCTACCGAGACACAAGAACTGAGGTGGCGAATCACAAAATCGTTTTTACTCTCCCCATTGGTCGTATTGATCGACAGTGCCGGAATATCCGCCTTGACTTCGGAGACATTGGCGGCGAGGGCGACGTCTTGGATTTCCCGACCGTGGAAGGAGTGGTGAAACAAATCCTGCCCCGGATGGACCGCCGGAGAATAGCTGCTGATGTAAATCGGCGGATCGTCGCTGGACAGGTGGTACAGCATATCCACATCCTGGCGGTACTGGATCAGCGCGGGATCGTGGATGATTTGGTAGATGGAATCCAGGCCTCCATAAAAATTCGAAGCGCGTTGGTAGCCCAGCAGGTTGACCATGCTATCGAGGGTGTAGTTGGTGCCCATCCCGTCAAAATTATCGAAGATCTCGGTTTCCCACCGGTACAGGTCGTAGGTGGATTGACTGCCGTTGAGCACCACGGCGCAGACCCGTGTGGATTCGCGCAGTACGGGATCGCTGGCGCCGGGATCGGCCATATTGGGGCGGGTTCCCAACCACAAACTGGTACCGGCACCGGCCGAGCCTCCGGTCAGGGCGATGCGCTCTGGGTCGATCTTGAGGTCGCTGGCGTAGTAGCGGACAAACTGGAGGGCCCGTTTGGAATCGCTAAGGCATTTGATCACGCCGTCGGGATCGGGCTGGTTGGTGGCGATGAGGCGGTAACCAAAGCTGGCGTAAGCGTAGCCATTTTCGAGGAAGTACTTGATGTCGGCCCGACGGCTAGCGGTGCCGTAGGCGGCGTTGGGACTGCCCCCGGTAAAGCCACCACCGTGGATGAAGACGACCAGGGGATAACTGCCCGTCGTATCGGGTAAAAACAGGTGGAATTTTTGCTTTTGGGGTTCGATGTTGTCGTACTTTATATTGTGGGCGTTCAGGGGATTGGGGCTATTTATCCCGTGGGATGGGGGAATGGGGTTGAACTGGGGGTTGATTTGGGCCAGGGCCAAGATCGGAGCCAGCAGTAGGAAAAGACAGAGGAGTTTGACTTTGGGGGGAAGCATGAGTTTCTGATTTAGCGTAGAGAAATACCCCGATACCCAACGAATGGGAAGCCAGCATCAATGGCGAGCGGATCGTTCGGGGTTTGATTTGGTTCTATCTAAATTAAGCTTCTTTGCCCACATTTTATAGGGGAGCGCGGAATATGTGCTGGTTTTTCCGCGCCAGGGACCGAGCGAGCCCAGCCTCCGGTTTAGGATTTGCGAAAGCGCTCGTATTCGGTCTTTGTCAAACGACACTGGATCAGGGTGTGGTAGCTTCCGTTTTTCTTGGTGTGGTCCACCAGTACCCCTTCCTCTACCATTCCGTTCTTACGCATGACCTTTCCCGAGGCTGGATTGCTCCGCAGGTAGGTCGCAAAGATTTTGTGTAAGCCCAACTGCTCAAAACCAAATTGCAGCAGCCCCGCCGCCGCCTCGGTCGCATAGCCCCGATTCCAAAAAGGGACCCCCACCCAGTAGCCCAATTCCGCCCGATCAAAAGCCGGCTGAACGTGCAGGCCCATTCCCCCGACAAACTCCCCCGTCGCTTGGAGGCGGATGGCGAAGGTATACTGGCTTTTCTGCTTAACGCCCTGATGGGCACTATTGATCCAAAAAATGGCATCCTCCTCGCGGTAAGGATGGGGAATATTAAGGGTCGTATCCGCCACCTCACGCTGGCCAGCGTAGGCCACGATGTTGGGAACATCCGAGAAGACGAGCGGTCCCAGGACCAGCCGCTCGGTGTGGATTTGGGGGAAAATCGTCATGCGCTTTAATCATTTTTTTGACAAGTTGTGGTGTGGAGCGAATCTCAACGGTTCATCGCGATCCAATTTCTACCGGGTCTAACCCTAAAGTGCCGATAAGCGTTCATCCAGGGGACGCGAATGGCAAAAAAGTGATCGACCAATTGTTGGGTGATCAAATGATGAACGTGGGTAACGTCATCGGCTTGCTCCCAGCCCAAGCGGTAAAAGGCCACCGCATCGGCCAAGCCCTCGTAGAAATCGGTCCGGTAGTATTTCTCATCTCCCTCCGATAATTCCGGCGTTAACTCACCCGCCGCCAAAGCAGCCTCGATGTCGATCCAGAACAGATCCGTCGCCAGATACACCTTGCCCGCCACCCGCCGGATGGCCCGGACCACCGTTTTGAAATGACTAAAGATACGCCAGACCCGACCAAAGGTAAAGGGCGGCAGGTCCAGGTCCGCCCGCCCGGAGCAGTAAAAAGCCAAGTGCCGAAAATCGCGTTCCGAAGCGTGGAACAATTCCCAGGAGGGGTCCTTAATGTGAAGGTCGTAGTATTTGTTACGCCGGTAATCCTCCCCCACCCGATCGGACAATCGGAAGCGATCGCCGATTCGGACCTCCCGACCACTCGATAGCTGAACGGTCTCCAACGAGGGTGCTTCCGCCGTCAAATCGCGAAAGTCTTCCGCCACCATCGGCACTGCGGTGAGCTCGTCCAGACTGATTTCCCGATCCAATACCTCCTCGACCAGATCTAGAAAAGCGCCCACCAAGGATTCTCCCCGCAGGTGCGTATAGTGATCCATTTGATCGATCCAGGATTGCGTACGGAAATCAATGTGGTGCACCCGGTCCAGGTACCGCGCCAGGTAGTAGCGGGGGTCATCCCGGCGCTGCTCGAAAGCCGAGGAGAGGCCATCGAGAAAATAAAACAGGTGTTCCTCTTCGTAGCGAACCAGCATCAGTCGGTAGCTTCGCAAGCGTTCAAATAGGGCTTTATTCATTGGGGGAGTTTTGGCTTAAACATCAAAGGCATTGGAATCAAATTGGTCCCGGTAGCGCTGTTTTACTCCTTTGATAAAATTGGCTTTGTCATCGCGCATCTGATCGAGTTCCGCCCCCTTGCGCATTATGGTATTCCAATCCCGCAGGTTTGCATCACTCCACAGGGCCAACTCCACAATCACGGGAGTCAGGGCCAGCCCTTTCTCGGTAAGTTGATAAAGATTGGTCTTTTTGTTATTGGGAAGCTTGGACTTGGTCACCAGGTGCGCCTCTTCGAGTAGCTTGAGTTTGGCGGAAAGGATATTGGTCGCAATGGCCTCGTCACTTTCGATAAAATCCTTAAAGGTCCGCCGGTCTTCCAGCAGCATTTGTTTGACGAGGACCAACAACCAGCGATCCCCCAGCACGTCGAGGGCGGAAGTAATCGGACAATCGCAGCGAAATTTGAATGCCATGTTATAAAAGCGTTAATTTTTACTTGCAATCTGCAATTTATTTCAAAATTACTTGCGCATTGCAAGTAATTTTACGATTTTGATTGCAAATCAAAAGTAATAAAAATCCAATGATGAAACAATGCTTTGCCACCCTAGTGCTCGCCGGCCTCGTCTTCGCCGGTGTGGCCCAAGCTCCAATGAGTAAAAGCACAATGGCTGTTGCTCCCATTTCTAACTCCAAACCGCTTAACATGACCCACCAAGAAAAGATTCACCAATTACTCGCTGCGGTCAACGCCGCCGATCCCGAGGCGGCCCGTAGCGTCCTCGATCCCGATTACCGACAACACAACCTGCTCATCCCCGACAAAGCGGCGGGCTTGCTGTCGCTCTTTCCCCTGATTCGGGAACAAGGGCTGAAGGTCCAGACGGTTCGCCTGCTTGTGGATGGCGACTTGGTCGTGGCCCACAATTTTTGGACCAATGCCCAACTCCTCGGGGCGCCCGAAGTCGTCAGTTTTGATGTATTCCGTATCGGAGCGGATGGAAAAATCGCGGAGCACTGGGACGCGCTCATGCCCAATACGCCCCCCAATCCTTCGGGCCGTAGCCTCACGAGTGGTTCCAATCAAGTGACCGATCGGGAAGCGACCGACCGCAACAAGGCGACCGTCCAAAAGCTGTTCCACACCATCATCAAGGGCAGCCAGGCCGAAGTGGGTGCGGTGGTACAGGAGCACTTCCGGCCCGATTATCACCAACATACCCCCAGCGCTGCCGATGGCATCGAGGCGGTCTTCGCGGCTTTTGCGCGGGAACAGTGGGTCTACCACCGACAACACCGGGTGATTGGCGAGGGTAATTTTGTACTCTCCATCTCGGAAGGCACGGCCCAGGGAGTCCCCTCGGTGTTTTACGACCTCTTGCGTTTTGAGGAGGGAAAAATCGTCGAACACTGGGACGTCATCCAGGCCATCCCTACGGAAAATTTGGCCAATGGCAATACGATGTTTGGCTTCTAAGCCAGCCTTTGAAGAAAGCTCAGGTGAGCCCGCCCTTTCCTTGCCAAGGGGGCGGGCCTCCGTTGGCTTGGGCGCAGCTCTTTACCCCTCATCTTCTTCCAATTCCCCCACTCGAAAGCCCAGCCTTTGGGTGGCCACCCATTTAAACTGTCGCTTCCAAACTTCCCATTCCTCATCTTCCATCCGCGCACTAAAGTGCAGGCCCGCCGGTTCGATGGACGCCAGTACGTGCTTTTCTTCCTCTAAAAAGCTAAACCAATAAGGCAACCCCGGATTGGCCGCCACTCCTTTCGGTCCAAAGCCCAACCAGCCCTCCGTCGCTTGATAAATCGCCACGATTTCCCGATCCCACCGCTCCGGAGAAAAGTGGTGCCAATAAATATTGAGGTTCATGGATTGGTCAATCATATTAAAATCTTGTTAGCATTTAGGATTTGCTTTTGGACCGACGCTTTTTCTTTTTCTTGGACTTTTTGCCCAGGTCTTTTTCGACGTGGAGCCAGGTGTAGCCACCGTCGGTCTGCATCACGGTACTGATGTTGGTGCGGGTTTCCAAATTGATTTTGGTAAAGTATTTTTTGTAGTACCAAACGAAAAATATACCGCCGAGGGTAGGTTGGTCGACGTCGGAGTAATTGAGCCAAATCTCGCGGGGCTCCCCGACTTGAAAGCCCCGAAAGGCCCCCTGGTAATGGGTGTGCTCCGCCAGTAGGCGCTGCCCCGTCGCGTCGAAGCGGTAGTAGAACTCGCCGCCGTAGATGGCCGTGGCGTTGGGCTGAAAGGCGGGCAAAAGCCAAACCTCGATCTCGTTTTGTTCCGTTTGGCGGACGTATTGATTGAACCGGAGGTTGAGCGTATCCTGGAGGGGCGCCAATTGTTGGACGGCGTAGGCCAGCGCGCGGGCGAAGGGATTCAAGCGGGCGGAGTCGGTGGCTTCGTAGACGCGCCGGATGTGGTAGTTGGAATCGAGGTGGTATAGGAATACGGGGCGAAAGTTGCCGGCTTCGTACTTCCCGTAGTAGGCCCGCCAGGTATTGCCTTCCGGCAGGCAAACCCATACCTCGCCCAACTGTGCCAATTCTGCGGGATCGGCCACCATGACGCTATCGCTGGTCCACCAGGCGATCAGGTCGTATTCAAAAAGAAATTCCGCGACTTCCACTTTTTCGTTAAAGTCTTGAATGTCGAAGGTTTGCGCGGTCAGGGGAAAGGTGGAGAGGCTGACTAGAATCAGTAGGATCGTTCTTTTCATAACTTTTTCCAAAATTTACAACGGGCCCTTAAAAGTAATAAATTCTCCCGGTACTTGCGGTCGCATTATTTTTTTTCAACAATGCTATCCTTCTGTATGCTCCGGGAATTAAGAAGCAACAGAATACGTCTCGCTAAGGTGCGTCAGCAAGTATGCCAAGCTGCGCGGCCTGATCGGTGGTGTTTTCCAGCCCTACGGGAATGGAAAACGACCCACTGATCCTCTCCTAGTTTTCAACACTCTTTTGACGAAAAGCAACTCTCCGTAGGATTCCAACACTGGCCCTCCAGGGCCGTGCTGATACCAATTAGCAATTTATCACCACTAAAAATACCAATGATGAAAAAGCCATTAGTCGATTTCCAAAACGCAAAGACCAAGGTGACGCTCCTGGCCGATGCGCAACAACAGCAACTCAAAGGCGGGGACATCGTCGTCGAGGACCTCATTGACGGGGTGTAGGGCAGCTCCGTTAACCAACGTTCAGCATTTATTTTTTAACTAAAAAAATACAACCAGTATGAAAAAATCATTGCGTCAACTGCAATTGCCAACCCAGGCGAACAAAGTCCTCACTAAGCAGCAACAACAACTGCTCAAAGGCGGAGACATCGTCGTCGATGACATCGTCGACGGTAAATAGATAATTCAGGCTCCGCTAACCAAACCATGATAGTAATAC
>ERZ1740065.440-NODE-440-length-22152-cov-5.823641_pt1 | contig 22152 bp, 21 predicted proteins | sample MGYA00581738_ERZ1740065 | MGnify/ENA primary metagenome ERZ1740065 (study PRJEB43018, sample SAMN04849749) | marine metagenome | isolation source: floating plastic debris | place: Pacific Ocean | collected 2008-09-01 | study: EMG produced TPA metagenomics assembly...
CCCCAGCCCAGCATGTAGAAATCCGTCTCCAGATTGCTGAGCAGCGGGAAGTGCTGCGCCTTGGGCTTGGCGTCGAGGTTCACCGTGATCCCGATCTGCGCCAGCATGCCAACAGCCGCCTGACAGATCGCCTCGTCATTGATGTAGCGGTCATTCGGGCAATCGAGCTGGATCGAGAAACCATCGCCATAGCCGGCATCGCCCATCAGTGTCTTGGCCTTGTCGAGATCGGTGGTCGAAGACGCATCCATCGCCTCATCCCAGCCGTTCACGAAAGGCGGTGCGATCATGCCCGCAGGCGCCGACTGTCCGCGCATCACCACCTGCTTGATGGCGGCGCGGTTGATCGCAAGGTTCATCGCCTCGCGCACGCGCACATCGGCCAGCGGGTTCGCCCCTTCCACGCTGTCGTTGGCGAGGTCTTCATCGCCCACGTTCATGCCGAAGAAGATCACCCGGTTCTGCGGGGCCGTGCGCACATCGAGCCCATCGGTGCCCGCCACGCGCTCCAGATCCTGCACCGGAACATCCTGGATGAAGTCTACCTCGCCAGACAAGAGCGCCGCCACACGGGTCGCCGCATTCTGGATCGGTGTGTAGATGATCTCGGTCACTTCGAGCGGGAACTCGTCCTTACCCCAGTAATTTTCGTTGAGCGCCAACACTGTCTTCACATCGGGCTCGCGGCTCACGACCTTGTAAGGGCCTGTGCCGTTTGCATTTTTCGCCGCAAACGTATCCTCGCCACCCTCGTAGTCCTGCACCTTCACGGCGTTGTTCGCCTCGGCCCATTCCTTGTCCATGATGAACATGTTGGTCAGGTTGTTGGGCATGATCGGGTTCGGGCCGTCCGTCACGATCTCGATGGTATAGGCGTCGGGCGCCCGCACTTCCGCCACCGACGCCAGCAGTTCCTTATAGTCGGAGTCCTCGGTCATCGCGCGCTCAAGGCTGAACTTGACGTCCGAGCTGTCAAAGGCGGAGCCGTCGTGGAAGGTCACCCCTTCGCGCAGCTTGAAAATCCAGACGTTCGGATCCTCTTCGGAGGGCGTCCATTCGGTGGCAAGGGCCGCAACAATCGTTCCGGCGTGGTCACGATGCACCAGCGGCTCCATGATCTGATGCGCCAGCGTCGAGGTCGGGCCTTCGTTCTGCGCATGCGGGTCCAGCGTCAGGCTGTCGCCCGCCCGCGCCCACCGCAACGTCTCGGCCGAGGCCAGCGCGGTGCTCGACAAAAGCAGCGCGACAGACAGAAGTGATGTGGTGAATTTCATTGTAGTCTCCCCTTTTTGTTTTTCTGGTCACAATCTTTGGGACAGGGCGCGGTTTGGCAAGCCCCTTCTGCAACCTGAAGATGAAGTATGCTGAATCTATTGGCAAAAATTTGAGCGTGCCGAGATCTCAGGCTGCGCCGGGCAAAAGGATGCGCCGGCCGCCCTCTTCGAATTCCCGCATCGACAGGGGCCAGACCGTGCCGGGCCAGCGCAGTTCCATCTCAAGCCGCTTGGGCCGGTAGACCGCGGTGTAGAGTGTGCCGAAACCTGCGTGAAAAGCGGTCGAGTAGAGCGGCGGTTTCAGAAAGGCACCGATGAACTTTTCTTCCGGGTCGCGATGCAGCGTCAGGCGGTGCAGCAGGAACCGCTCGCGCTCCACCGTCGCGGTAAAGCGCGCGTGGCTGACCCATTCGACATTTTCCTGGTGGTTGGTGGCAACGGCGGCATGGGTAATCAGCGTCTCGCGGTCCGGCGCCATCATCGCGGTCAGATACTGGCGTTTGCGGTCGAGGACGGTCACATTGTAGCTCATATGCGTGGGAATGCGGGCCAGCGCCGCCCCCGCTTCCTCGGCGGTCTCGCAGGTCTGCAGCACATAGCGCAGGATCAGCGGCACGCCAAAGCCATCACCCACCACGCGCCGCCCGCCAAACGTCAGCGAGATCGACAGCCCGGCATCATTGACCCCATCGACCAGCCCCCAGAGACCGTCAGAGGTGCCCATCACCCGACGCCCCTGCCACTTTGTGTGCAGGACAAGGCTGTCAAAGGCATTGGGGTTATAGTCGTAGTTGCGCACCATGACCGGTTCCTTGCCGGTCCAGATCGCCTGGCTGCACCCTGCAAGATAGGGCGGCGGGCAGTAGAACGACAGGAACCGCGCCGCCAGGTCGCCGCCGCCTGCCAGTTCACAGAGCTCGTCATAAAGCGGCAGGATTTCGGGCATGTGTTGCTGCAGTGCCGTGCGCGATTCCGCATAGGTCGGGCGGGCGCTTTCGCCCTCCTTCAACCACCAGCTTTTGTAATCCGGCCAGTATTCGGCAAACAGCCCGGACCATTTCGGCCCGGGGCTGTCTTCACTGACGGCGCGCCATAACATCGGCCGCATGTCCTTTCGGGTCAGAGGATCTTGAACGCCGGGTCCGCCAGCGCCGTCGCCGTGGGCAGCGGTTTGGCCGTCACGGTTTGCTTGATCCCGTGAATCCACTTTTTCGCGCGCTCGTTCAACCGGAAATTCTTGGTCATCGAGCGCCCGCGCGTGACCAGAATGCCGATGTCCGCGCCTTCATAACGGTAGTCCCCCGGTCCGAGAATGCGCAGGAAGAACGCCTCGTTCTCGCTCTCCACCGCACGGCGGTGATAGTCGAAGCGGTCATAGACCACCCGCCCATCCTCCAGCATCCGGTAGATGCCGGTTTCCGGCGCCGAGGTACAGATATCCACGCTGTCCTCGGTGTGTTTGATCACCATCTGCGACCACGAGTCGATATTGGCGCTGTCGGCCCAACGGGCATTGAGCTCGTCCACATCCAGATTGAATTTCTTGCGCGAGAACTCCAGCAGGTGGAAGAGGAACAGCGGCGCATCCGCATGGGCAAAGGCCGCGTGGTTGGTCATGGAAGACGCACCAGTGATGCGCGGGTTCGACTCGCCCAGCCACAGCTCCCCGGTCTTCTTGTCGATCAGGAAATCCAGCTCGAAATAGCCACGATAGCCTTCCTTGCGCAGCTGCTCTCCGAATTTAAAAGTCAGATCGCGCGCCTGCTGACGCACTTTGGGCGGAAAGGCCGTCGATAGGATTTCATTGCCGCACCAGCCACCGCGATAGGGGGTCAGCTCCTTGAAACCGACAAGCTCCGTCATCAGTGGCCCGACAATGGTACCTTCCTTGGTCGCACAGGCCTCGATCGCCGATCCTCTGCAATCGATCCGCTTCATGATCTTGATCTCGCCTTCGCCGACGATCTCATGCTCGTGCCGTCGGAAATCCGCCTCGGACTTGATGAAGAAGGTCGTGTGCCCGGAATCGCCAAAGGCTGATTGCAGCACCAGATCATGCCCAATCTTCGCTTTCTCGCAGGTCTTTTTCAGATCCTCGTAAGACTTTACCTCGGCCAGCACATTCGGCACCGACGGCACGCCCGCCTTGTTGCCGATGCGCACGGTTTCGATCTTGTTGTCCATCTTGGTGCGCAGTTTGGCCTTGGGGAACCAGACTTCGGCACCCAGTTCCTTCGACAACCGTTCCGTCTCCGCATCAAACATCAGGAAGACGAATTTCGGCTTACCACCCCGCCGCTTGATAAAGTCGATGACCTCCTTGTGCTGCAGCAGGTAGTTGTTGATGTCCTCGATGGATTGGAACTCTGCATGCGGCTGCTCGGAGGGGCAGAACACATTGGGATGCTTGCCGCCGTAGCAGTCGATATAGCAGATGTTCTTGAAATTCTTCACCTATTCGTCGATGCCCAACAGGTTGAAATTCGTCGCCGAGATGAAATAGACCGGGTCCTCATTGCGGTGGAAATAGCGGCGGATCTCCGAGATGTTCTTCAGAACCGTAGCTGCCATGTCTTGATTTCCTTCCTGTTGGGTTTATTCGGCCGCAGAGGCCAGTTTTGTGCCGTTTTTGGCATCGACGAGCGCTTGCAGCGCCTCTTGGGTAAAGACCCGCAGCCCCAGATCGGGGCGGTAGCCGTGGATTTCGCTCACATCCAGCGCCAGCATGAAGGCAAGGATTTCCTTGCTCACCACCTGCCCCGGCACGAGGATCGGAAAGCCCGGCGGATAGGGGATGATGAAACTGGCCGAGACCACTTCTTCACCCGCCTCCAGCGCCGCGCCCAGTGAGCCGTTGATGTCGAGGTAGTCACACTTCTCCTCGTCATAGGCGAGGAAGAAGGCCGAGCGGATATCGCCTTCACCCGTCACATCGCACTGCCGGAAGGCATCGTGGAACCGGCTGAAATCCGGCAGCGGTGGCAGCTCCTCCAAAAGGTTCTGCACGCGCCGCTCGAAGGACAGTCGCTCCATCCGGCTCGCGTCGTCTAGACGTTCGTCGAGCGATTTCGCGATCTCCACCAGCACTTCGATGAGATAGGCCACGGAGGATCGCGTCGTGCCGATATTGGTCATGAAGAGGACCGTGTTGCGCGAGGTCTTGTTGATCTGAATGCCGTATTTGTCCATCAGGATATCGGTCTTGAACGTATCGCCGTCCCAGCCGGTGCCCCCCACGGCCAGCGTCACCCGCGTGGCATCGAGCACAAAGTCATCCTGCGCCCAGCAATCCCACATGTCGGTCCAGCCCTGCTCCGCATCGTAGTAACTCGTCACGCCGGACTGGCGGTGGAAATCGGGGATCATGTCCCCGGCGGTCAGCACCTTGAAATACTTCGACAACAGCGGGTGGGTCATGATTGCCCGGCGCATCGACATCGCCGCCTCGATCTGCCGCTGCACGAACTCGAACCCCTCCAACTCCACCTGCCGCCGCCCGACGTCCAGTGACGCGATGATCTGGTAATTTGGGGAGGTCGAGGTGTGGGTCATGTAAGCTTCGTGGAAGGACTGCTCCACCTCGCCTTTGAAGTCCTGATCGAAGACGTGGATCATCGAACCCTGCCGCAGCGAGGTCAGGGTCTTGTGCGTGGACTGTGTCGCATAGGCGCGCACCCGTGCGTCCGGCGGTGCAATCAACCGTGTCTCCAGCAGTTTTTCGTCGTCACAGCCTTCCAGCATCGACTTCTGCGCTTCGTACAGGCGCGCGTGCGTATCGCTGCGGAACTTGTGCTTGAGATTGCCCGCCGCCGCCATGGCCGTGCGCTGACGATAGGTCGGGTTGAACCGCGCAAAGGCGGACCACGCCTCGTCCCAGAGAAAGATGAGATCCGGCTTGATCGCCAGACACTCTTCCATCACCCGCTCGACATTATAGACCAGCCCGTCGAAGGTGCAGTTGGTCAGCAGCAGCATCCGCACGCGGTCCAGCTTGCCTTCGGCTTTCAGCTTCAGCAGCTGGTGCTTGATTTCCCGCAAGGGGACGGCACCATACATCGAATATTCATTGAGAGGGTAGCTGTCGAGATAACAGACCTGCGCGCCCGCCAGCACCATACCGTAGTGGTGTGATTTGTGGCAGTCACGGTCCACCAGAACGATATCCCCCGGCCGGACAAGCGCCTGCACGACGATCTTGTTGCAGGTTGATGTGCCATTGGTGGCGAAAAACGTCTGTTTGGAGCCGAAGGCCCGGCTTGCCAGCTCCTGCGCTTCCTTGATCGGCCCGTGCGGTTCGAGCAGGCTGTCGAGGCCACCCGAAGTCGCGGAGGTCTCGGCCAGGAAGATGTTGGGGCCGTAAAACGCGCCCATATCCTGTATCCAGTGGCTCCGGCTGATCGACTTCCCGCGGCTGATCGGCATCGCGTGGAACACACCCGTGGGCTGTTTGGAGTACTCCGTCAGCGCCGTGAAAAACGGTGTCTTGTTGCGGGCCTGCACCCCGCGCAGGATGTTCAGGTGCAGCTCCATGAAGTCTTCCTGATTGTAGAAGACCCTTCGGCAAATCCCCAGATCGAGCCCGGCAATCTCTTCGACGGAGCGCTCCGTGACCAGATAGGCGTCCAGCTCGGGGCGCACCTTGGCCACCAGACGGCACAGCTCTGGGCCGTAATTCTCGGGCAGCATGTTATCAATCTCTTCCTGCCCGCCCGCGCGTGTCAGAAACCGTGCGACGATCTCCTGATCCATCCTGGACTTCAACACCAGCCCGGGCCGCACCACGATGGCCTGAATGTTGTGGTTGAAAAGCACCGCGACCAGCGCATCCTCAAGGCTCGGCACCACCAGCGCTTCATAGACAAACGGATCCTCGGAGCGGCGCATGCGCGTGACGTTGCTGCGCAGCCAGCGTTCCTGATGTTCGTTTACATTGTCGACAATCAGCACTTCGAAATAGGGTTTGGCCAGGGCACGCGCCTCGGGCGGCAGCATGGCCTCATCGTCATGCTCTTCCTGATCAACGCTATCGCGTTCCAGCGGGATATGCCGCCGCCGATAGGCCCCGGTGGTCAACGCCCGCGTCACGCGGCCGACTGCAAAGGCCAGATCATCGAAGGAGCCATGCTCGAACTGCCGCCGCATGTGGTCGAAGGCCGCCATGCCCGGAAACGCCCAATAGGGTTCGATCACGGCAAGTGATTTGAACAGCTCCTCATCCCGGGTGCGCAGGGATGCCTCCTGCTTGGGCTTTGGGCCGCGCGTCAGGTCCGACGTGGCTTCGCGCAGGGCACTCCACCGGTCGGATCGCAATTGAATCGCCGAAGAATAGTCGTTTATCGCGTGCATCAGTCGTTCTCCGCTGCGCGGGACAACCACCGATGCGTTGCGAGCGGCGCTGACCGCTCGACAGGTTCCGGCGGGTTACCCGCTAGATTGTTTTTCACTCCCCTGGCGTTCTTCGGCCAAGGGTTGGGGGGCAGCTTCTTGCTGAGCTGCTTTCGTAGCGTTGGAAGACGGATGGGCTGTCACGGATCCGGACAGCGTATCAATCGCCATGCCCTTGAAGGCTGGCGAGTCCTGTACTTTCTGAGCTGGCACATCCACGTGTAGTCCCGCGCGTGTCCCCTGTTGAGGTATTTCCAGTGGGCCCAACGTGTTGAGATAGGCATCGGTTCCGCTGGTCCGGTCATAAACGGAGAAATCGACAGAGCGGTCGCGGAAGCTTTTCAGCACCTGACCCAGCCCCTTCATGCCGGTCTCGCGCTGGCGCCGGACCATGTTGAGGTCGATCTCGATGGGGAACATGTCCTCCTGCCCCGCCGACTGGTGCAGCACATGGGCAGAGGGGTCGACGACAAGGCTGCGCCCCACGCCGCCCGCGCCCAGACCGTTCACATCAAAGACATAGCATTGGAATTGCGCCGCTGTTGAGCGCGCAATCGCCAGCTCCGCATCGCGGTCGGTTGTGCCGGTGAGCACCGGGTGCAACAGCACCTCGACGCCCTGCGCCGTGAGCTGACGCGTGGTCTCCGGGAACCAGATGTCATAGCAGATCGACAGGCCAAATCGCCCGACATCCGGCACATCGAAGACACAGAACTCCGTGCCCGCGGCAATGCCCGTCTCATAGGGCCGGAACGGGAACATCTTGGCATAGCGCTTGATGATCTCGCCTTCGGGATTGATCACCACAGCGGTGTTGAAGACCATGCCGGTTTCCGGATCGCGCAGGAACATCGAGCCCGGGATCAGCCAGACACGATGTTTGCGCGCGGCCTCGCAGAAGGTGTCGAGCGCGTCGTTCTGCGGCGCCTGCGCGAACTTGTCGAGCGGTCCATAAGGTGCCAATTCCGAAAACAGCACCATCTGCGTCCAGGGGAACCGCGCCATCAGCACGTCCAGTCGGTGGATCATCCCTTCTACATTGGAATGCAGCGCGTTCACGTACATCTGCACGCCGGCAATGGCGAATGGGGTCATAGCAAAACACTCCGTCGCGGCGAAGGGGGCCGACATGGCCCGGACAAGGCTTCGCACCGCGTTGCCTTACGCCCTTCCGCAGCAAGTTGGAACCGTCGCCGCGGATGTGTTGAAAAAACGTAAGGGCACAGAGGGCCCGAACAGGCGTGACCCGATGCAATTCCAGAAATGTCATCCTGACCGGCTATTATATTAAACGCAGGCATGACCTCTCCCCTTCAACCCTCGGATGGAAAGACGGCATGCCAATCCCGCGTGGCGGCATCATGGCAAGAAGGCTCCCCGGTCCTCCGGCGGCTGTGTGCGATCCCGTGGTTCTGCCGGGATTCGCTTTGTTGTTCATACACACACCCAATTTAATTGAAGCGTACGAAGCTTTCCCGCGTTGATCAAGCGCTATACCGGATTCCGCTGCACCAAACAGTGAACGCAGGAATGCTTGCGCAAACACGCACAATGAAACATCATTCCGGAATGTTTAATTTTTCGTTATGCCAGCACGCGCGATGCACCGTCCGACTTGCGTCCCGCCCAGGCCCGCATCGACAGGACTAATACATGCCAGACTTCGGATCCATGCTGCGGTACACGACCTTTGCCGGTGTCGTTGTCGCCAGTTTCATCTGCCTGATTGCCGCGCTGGTCTGGACCAGTTGGATGCTCATCCCGCTGGCGTTTTTCGCTTTCTTGTCGCTGCTGGGTCTGCATGACGTGCGCCAGCCGCACCATTCGATCTTGCGCAACTATCCGGTTTTGGGCCACATGCGCTTCCTGTTCGAAGGTATCCGGCCGGAAATTCGCCAATACCTGATCGAGTCCGATCAGGATGAAGAGCCGTTTTCGCGTGATGCCCGCAGCCTCGTCTACCAGCGCGCCAAGGGGCAGGAAGACAAACGCCCCTTCGGGACCCGCATGCGCGTCTATGATGCCGGCTATGCCTGGGTGACCCATTCGGTGACACCCATTCATATCGAAGACACGGATTTCCGCGTGAAGATCGGCGGCGATGCCTGCAAACAGCCTTATGACGCCTCGCTCTACAACATCTCGGCCATGAGCTTCGGGTCGCTCTCGGCCAATGCGATCCAGGCGCTGAACACCGGGGCAAAGCTCGGTGGGTTTGCCCATGACACCGGCGAGGGGTCGGTCAGCCGCTATCACAAGGCGGGGGGCGGTGACCTGATCTATCAGGTGGCCTCCGGCTACTTCGGCTGCCGGGCCGAAGACGGAACCTTCGATCCGGACAAGTTCAAAAAGACGGCAAGCCTTGAGCAGATCAAGATGATCGAGCTCAAACTGAGCCAGGGCGCCAAACCCGGGCACGGCGGCATGCTGCCGGCGTCCAAGATCAGCCCCGAGATCGCCGAGGCCCGCGGCGTGCCGATGGGCAAGGACTGTATCTCGCCCGCGGCACATTCGGCCTTCTCCACCCCCATCGAAATGATGCAATTCATCGGGCAACTGCGGGAGCTTTCGGATGGCAAACCCGTCGGCTTCAAGCTTTGCATCGGGCATCGGCGCGAATTCATGTGCATGGTCAAGGCGATGCTGGAAACCAAGATCGTCCCGGATTTCATCGTCGTCGACGGGACAGAAGGCGGCACCGGGGCTGCGCCCGTTGAGTTCTCCAACCATATCGGCATGCCGCTGCCCGAAGGGATGCCCTTCGTGCACAATACGTTGCGCGGCGCGGGGGTGCGCGATCAAGTCAAAATCGGTGCGGCGGGCAAGATCATCTCTGCCTTTGACATCGCGCGGGCGCTGTCACTGGGCGCGGACTGGCGCAACTCCGCCCGCGGCTTCATGTTCGCTATCGGCTGCATTCAGGCCCAGGCCTGCCACACCAATCACTGCCCTGTCGGCGTTGCCACTCAGGACCCGATCCGCCAGCGGGCGCTCGACGTGGGCTCGAAATCGAAGCGCGTGGCCCGGTTTCATGACAACACGCTGCAGGCTCTGGGGGAGATGACCGGGGCTGCGGGGCTCACCCATCCCGGTGATTTCATGCCGCAGCACATGATGGTGCGGCAGGGGGACAAGGTCATGGTCGAGGGAAATGAAGCCTACCCCTACCTGCCCCACGGGTTCCTGCTGAACTCGCAGGAGGACATCGGCGCGGATTATCGCAAACGCTGGGCACGGGCGAGCGCCAAGAGCTTTGCACCCCCACCCTGCTGAAAAGGGCGCACGACGGCGCCCTTCCCGATGACACTATAAATCGGCGCGCCTTCAGGCGGCCTGTTCGGCCACCGCCTCAGCCAGTGCAGCCTCGAAGATCGCCATGCCCTCCGCGATGATCTCGTCCGAGGCGGTCAGCGGCACCATGATCCGCAGCGCGTTGCCATGCATGCCGCAGCCGAGCAGGATCAACCCGCGTTTCAACGCATGGGCGCAGATACTCTTCACCAGCGCGGCATCCGGTGTCGCGGTTTCGAAGTCGGTCACGAATTCGACCGCCAACATCGCGCCAAGGCCGCGGATATCCCACATCCGGTAGGGGGCAACGCGGGCGCCGATCTCCGAAAACCGGGCCCTGAACGCCTCGCCCATCTCAAGCGACCGTGCCAGCAGCCCCTCCGCTTCGATCGCCTCAATAGCGGCCAGCGCTGCGGCGCAAGCTACGGGGTTGCCCCCGTAGGTGCCGCCCAGACCGCCCGGCGCCATCGCGTCCATGATGTCCGCGCGGCCAATCACGCCTGCAATCGGGTAGCCGCCCGCCATGGATTTCGCGACCGTGATCAGATCCGGTACCACGCCGGAATGCTCGACCGCGAACCACGTGCCGGTGCGGCCAAAGCCGGCCTGGATCTCGTCGGCGATCAGCAGAATGCCGTGCTCATCACAGATCTGGCGCAGGGCCTGCATCATCTCAAACGGCACCGGCGTGTAGCCGCCCTCGCCCAGCACCGGCTCGATGATGATCGCCGCCACGCGGTCCGGCTGTGCGTCGGTCAAAAAGAGGTTCTGCAGCCCGGTCAGCGCATCCTCGACCGTGATGCCATCCCGCACAGAAGGGAACGGCGCGCGGAAGATGTCGGACGGGAACGGGCCCACGTCCTTCTTGTAGGGGCTGATCTTGCCGGTCATGCCCAGCGTCAGCAGCGTGCGCCCGTGATAGCCGCCGGTAAAGGCGATCACACCCGGCCGACCCGTGGCCGCACGGGCGATTTTTACCGCATTCTCAACGGCTTCCGCCCCCGTGGTCACCAGCAGTGATTTCTTCGCGAAATCACCCGGCGCCAGTGCGTTCAGCTTCTCGGCCAGTGCGACATAGGGTTCATAAGGCACGACCTGGAAAGAGGTGTGGGTGAACCTGTCTTCCTGCGCCTTCGCGGCGGCGACGACACCGGGATGGCGGTGACCGGTGTTCAAAACCGCGATGCCACCGGCGAAATCGATGTAGCGCTTGCCTTCCACGTCCCACAGCTCTGCATTCTCGGCATGATCCGCAAAGACCGGCGCGGCAGAGGCGACCCCGCGCGGCACCGCCGCCTCGCGCCGCGCCAGCAGCGCGGCATTGCTCTGCTCGACCGGGGTGGTGGAGACCACGGCGATCTTGGGCTTCTTGGCCGCCCGCGGTTTGCGGGACTTCTTGGCGGGTTTTGCATCGGGGGATTTGACGGTGGTGGCCATGGGCTCACTCCTTTGCTGGCAGGGCAACGTCTGTCGCGATATGTTTAAAATATCGATACGCTGTTTAAATTCCTTGTCAATCGCGATTCTGCGCGGGATTTTAGCAAGGACCGGGGTGCCGCAGAAAAGCATTGAGACGCCGCGCCGCTTGCTGTTTAAAAAACCAAGCAAAACCAATCGCTCACATGAGATCGAAGGAAACGGCCCCTTGGACATCGGACACAGACTGCGCGCGATCCGCAAGAAACGAGGGTTGTCCCAGCGGGAACTTGCCGCACGGGCGGGGCTGACGAACGGCACGATTTCTCTGATCGAGCAGAACAAGACCAGCCCGTCCGTTGCGTCTCTCAAGAGCCTGCTCGACGCGATCCAGGTCTCCATGGCGGAGTTCTTCGCCACGCTCGAAGCCCCTGCGGCCAGCAAGTATTTCTACACCGCGCAGGAATTCACCGAAATCGCCCCGCCCGATCTGGATGGGCCGCAAGCACAGCTTTTGTCGCTCCGGCAACTGGGCAGCGCGCAGGATCACGCGCTGCAGGTCTTGCACGAACGCTATGCGCCGGGGGCGGACACCGGGCCGGAACTGCTCAGCCACGAGGCGGAAGAGGCCGGGGTCGTCATCCGCGGATGCATCGAAATCACCGTGGATCAGGAAGTCAGCACGCTGGGTCCGGGCGACGGGTATCTGTTCAACAGCCGCCTGCCCCATCGCTTTCGCAACACCGGCAGCGAGGAATGCGAGATCATCAGCGCCTGCACACCGCCCAGTTTCTGACGGAAAAACCCCTGACCGCGGTCTGCGGCCAGGGGCATTGGCGTTTTGGCTTCCATTCGCCCGTTTCGGGCGGCATTCCGGGTATGCGATCAATCACCCGCATACCGAAGCGACCAACAATGGTCGGGTCATGACGAAGAGCTCAATCCTTGTCGTCGCCACGTCCGCCTTTGCCCTCACTGGTCAAAACAAGAACAATCAGCGCAACCACAGTCAGAATGGAAAGCCCGAAAACGAACAGGTCTGTCGACATGTCGGGTTCCTTTCTTCAGTGTTCGGGACAAAAACGCCGCTTCCGCCGGGATTGTTCCATAGCCACGGAAATTCCGGTTAATAATCCTGAACGTGCTTGACGCGATGCGGCACGGGGAACGTCAGCGTGACGTGATGCATCCAGTCTTCTTCCATTGTTGCAACCTCCGCATTCAATTGCCGCGCGAAGGCATTGATCAGCTGCGTGCCCAGGCCGGTGCCTTCGGCCTGGGGCGCCACACCCACGGTGTTGCGGATGGAAAACACGGCCAGTTCGTCATCGGTCTGGGTCAGGGAAATGTCCAGATGTGCGGGATTGTGGGCGGTTGCGAGCCCGATGTATTTCATCGCATTCGTCACCGCTTCCGACACCAGCAGCGTCAGCGGCGCCGCGTCGTCCGTATCCAGCTGCACCGGTGCGTAAGATTGCTCCACCTGCACCGCGGATCCCGCCGGCAGACCGACCACAAGCAGTTGCCCGACAATCTCCTCGACCAGCGCACCGGCATTCACCCGTTCCAGCCCGTCACTCTGGTAGAGATTCTTGTGCACCGTCGCGAGGCTCAGAATACGTTCCTGCAGCCGCCGCAGCACCAGACGCGAATCCTCGGTCGGCGCGCGCCGGATCTGCATGTTCATGATCGAGGAGATCAGTTGCAGGTTGTTCTTGACCCTGTGGTGAACCTCTTTCAGCAGGATGTTCTTTTCGCGCAGGGAATCCTCCAGCGAAGCCTCGTCGCGAATGATCGATTCCGCCATGCCCATGAATGCCTTCTGGATGTCGAGAAACTCGCGCGGCACGCCCGGCCCCATGGCCGTGCGGGGCATCGACCGGTTGTAGGCGAACAGGCGCATCTGACGTCCGAGTTTGCGAATGTACCGGATGGCCAGGCGGTTGATCGACCAGAACGCCACCACCAGGCTTGCCAGCCACATCAGCACCGGCAGGAAGATGCTCAGGGTGCCGGTCTGGCTGGCGCTGGCCAGAACATCGGCCTGCCGCCAGATGCTCATCGAATAAACCACCTCCGGCACAATCGGCACAACAGCATAGACGCGCTCTTCGTTACGCGTGTTCACGTCCTCGAAGACGGTGGTGTTGTCGCCGATCAGCGTTTTCAGGCTGCGATTCAGCGGCAGGTCAGCCTCCGTGATCAGACGCGCCCGGTCCGAGGTCAGCACCTCGCCCGCGGCATTGAAGGTGACCAGATCCGTGGGCGACAGGGCGGTGGGCGGATCGGGGCGTTCCTGCAGGGTGGTCAGAGGGACGGACAGCAGCATGAACCCGGCAAAGGTCTCGTCTTCAAAGACCGGATTCAGCACAACCATGACGGGTTGCTGGCTGAGCGGGCCGGTCCGGCTCAGGATCACCGCGCGGTCGGTGGTGCCCATGACCTTGTCAAAATCAGGATAGGCGCTGAAATCATAGGTCTCACCCGACGAGGAACAGGTCATCACCCCGTCCGCGGGCACGAAACCGATCATCGCATAGCTGCCGGAGGCTTCCTGATAGGTGCGCAGGAAGGAGACGCAGGCCTCGATGTCCTCGGCGAAGAGCCGAACGATGGAGCTCAGCGCCTCGGCCGCGCCGAACCCCTGCTGGATGAAACTGCGCTCCGCACTCGAAGCCTGCTCGGTCAGGCCAAGCAGCGACAGCTCTGCATTTGCCTCGGCCTGCTGGGCAATCTCGCGGGTCTGCACCACCGCGATCAGGCCAAAGGGCAGCAACGCAAGAGACAGGAAAACAAGGATACGGAAGGCGAGACCACGAAAGACATCGCCATCCAGAAAACCGCCCGTCATGGCTAGAAGGACGCAACCTTGGCCGCTGTCAGCACCGACATGGTGGCATCATCGGTCAACTCCAGCGAATCGTCCTCGTCCAGATGCATCAGCTCCGCCAGCCGTTGACGGGCCCGGTTCGTACGGCTCTTGATGGTGCCGACCGCAACGCCGCACATCTCCGCCGCCTCTTCGTAGGAGAATCCCGAGGCACCCACCAGCAACAGCGCCTCGCGCTGCTCATCGCTCAGCTGGGCAAAGGCATCGCGGAAATCGGTCATCTGCAGACGACCATCATGGGCGGGCTTCTCGGCCATGCTTTCCGTATGGGTGCCGTCCACATCAGCCACTTCGCGTTTCGCCTTGCGGCGCGACGAATAATAGGTGTTGCGCAGGATGGTAAAAAGCCAGGCCCGCATGTTGGTGCCCACCTGGAACTTGTCGATATTGGTCCAGGCCTTGACCAGCGTGTCCTGCACCATGTCATCCGCAGTCGCACCGTTTCGGGTCAGGCTGATGGCAAAAGCGCGCATGGCGGGCAGGTGCTCCACCAGTTCATCGCGGGGGTCCAGATCGCTCACTTCGCCGCATCCTTCGACTGATCCTGCTGCTTGAGCGCCTCAAGCAGATCCTTGAAGCGATCCGGGATACCTTCTTCCAGCGCCTCATCATAGACGCGCTTCAAATTTTCGTCGATTACGCTTTCGCGTTTCCTGTTCGCACTTGCCTGAGCCATACTGCCGTTAGTTCCCCGAGAAGGTTAAAAATATCCCACCTGCGTCGGAACCAAACACATAAGCGCGCGTTTGGTTCCGAGAAAAGTGAAAAAAAGGAAGATTTCTTATGTCGGATGCCCCAGTCTCCCCGGACATCAGCGAAGAGCTTGGTGCGGCACTGCCCTATTTGCGGCGGTTTGCCCGTGCGATGACCGGCAGCCAAAGCAGCGGTGACCGCTTTGCTGCAGCGGCCCTGGAAACAATTCTGACAGACCGCTCCGTGCTGGACGGCGTTTCGGTGAAAACCGGCGTCTTCCGGGTGCTGTACGGCATCTGGTCCAGCGCCGGCGCACCTGTGGACGAAGGCGAAAGCGGGCTCAAGGCGCGGGCCCAGAAGCACCTGTCCCGGCTCACTGCCAACAGCCGCGAAGCCCTTCTTTTACACAGTGTCGAAGGCTTCAGCTTCGGCGAGGTGGCCAGCATCATCGGCAGCGACCAATCCGAGGCCGAAGAACTGGTGCAGATCGCCCGGCGCGAGATGGCCGACGCCGTCTCCGGCTCGGTGATGATCATCGAGGACGAGGCGATCATCGCGATGGATATCGAGAGTATCGTCTCCGACATGGGCCACCGGGTGACGGGTGTTGCGCGCACCCGCGACGAGGCGGTGGCGCTTGGCGCGGCGGACAAGCCCGACCTCATCCTGGCCGATATCCAGCTGGCCGATAACTCCTCCGGCATCGACGCAGTCAATGACCTGATGGCAAATCTCGGCGAACGCCCGGTGATCTTCATCACCGCCTTCCCGGAACGCCTGCTGACGGGAGAAAAACATGAACCCGCGTTCTTGATCTCGAAACCCTATACCGAGGATCAGGTGATCTCTGCCGTCAGTCAGGCGATGTTCTTTTCCTCCACGGAAACGCTCAAGGCGTAAAACACATCACAGCGCAAAAAAAGCCCCGCTTCTCCAGCGGGGCTTTTTCGTTTCCGGACGGTCGATCAGCTTTTCGCGATGGAGCGCAGCATCCACGCGGCTTTCTCGTGGAACCCGGCACGCTCGGTCGCCATGTCCTCGGTCACCGGGTCGCCATGTTCGCCCGCGATCTTGATCAGCGCGTGCAGCCGGTGCGCCACCCGCTCGTGATCCGCCGCCAGATCTTCGCACATCTCCCCGGCAGAGGCCGGTGTCTCTTCGTCCTGCACCACCGAATTGGCAACGATGGAGGCCAGCGTCGCAGGCGCCAGCTGACCCAGGGCGCGGATGCGCTCGGCAATGTCATCTGCGGCTTCAAAGAGGTTTTCGTATTGCTCTTCGGTCAGGTTGTGCACGGAAAAGAACAGCGGACCTTCCACATTCCAGTGGATTGCATGTGTCTTGAACAGCAGCCGGTAGGTATCCGCCAGCGCGTGCTCAAGGCCCTTCGCCATCGCTTCGGCGTCCTTCACGCCGGTGCTGATGTCGGTGGTCTCTGGTACAACGTTCAATGCGCTTGACATTGGTTTTCTCCTTTTCTGTCTGTCAGGGGAGAAACCACGCCGGCGCGCGATCCGTTCCAAGAAAATCCGCGCCCGTGACGGGGTGACGCAGCTATTCCGCCGCTTCGGGCGTCGGCGCTTTTGGCGCAGGCGGGTCCTGCTCCTCCGCGGGCGCCTTGGGGCGGTGGTTTTCGATTTCGGCGTTCAGCGCCGCGCCAAGCAGCACCAGAAAACTGCTGATCCAGAGCCAGACCAGCATCGCGATCACCGCCCCGATGGAACCATAGACCTCGTTATAATTCCCGAAGTGCTTGACGTAGTAGGAAAAGGCGATGGACATCACCGCCCAGCTGGTGCCCGCCATCACGGCCCCGGGCGTCAGCCAGCCGATCCTGATGCCCTTGCGGTTCGGCCCAAAGCGATAAAGCAGCCCGATTCCGGCGAAAATCACCGCAATGGCGATGCCCCAGCGCAGCAGCTCCAGCGCAAGGGAGGCAAGTGTGCCAAGCGGAAAGAACGACAGCACGATGGGCGTGACGACGATGGTCAGCAAAGACACGATGCCCACGCCCAGCAGGCTGACCGTCAGCAGCAGCGCCCGCAGGTAATGCTTCACGCTCGACCGCCCCTGCCGGGCATAGACCAGGTTCAGCCCGTGCATCATCGCCCCCACCCCGGCGCGCGCAGACCAAAGCGCCACGCCAAGCGACACCGCACCGGCCCAGCCCAGGGTGCCTGAACTGGCGCTCACCAGTGTCACGATCTGCTTGTTCAGAATGGTGTAAACCGCATCCGGCATCAGCCCGCGAAACTCTTCGAGCTGGGTGATGACCACTGCCGGATCGGCGATCAGGCTGAGGATGGCGATCAGTGCCGCCAGTGCCGGAAAAACCGACAGCATAGAATAGAAAGCAACCCCGGCCGCTATCAGGCCGAGGTTGTTTGAGGCGATCTGTTTACCGGCAGCAAGTATGGCCGCCCGGTTCATCGCGAAGCTTAAGCGTCGCGGTGGATGCATCTATACGGCAACCCTCGATGAGCGCGGCCCGGCAATCAGCCAGACGATGAAGCCGACAACCGGCAGGACAAGTACAAGCAGTGTCCACAATACCTTGGACCCTGTCGAGGCGCTTGATCCGATGATCGACACGATGGCCCAGATGTTCAGGACCAGAATGATAAATCCACCAATTCCTGCATATTCCATGACGTGTTCTCCTTTGATGTCTCTTGCCGTCCCAACGCGGCGGGGCGGCGATCGGTTCCCGCAAGATCTTATCGCGCGGGCAATTCATCCCGCACCTGCCCCCAGGCCATCAGGGTAAAGATTGCCGTGCCGCCGACGATATTCCCGGCCAGAACCGGCAGGAAAAATCCGCCAATCGCCGTGGCGGCGGTGATGTCGCCCATCCAGACCAGCACGGCCATTTCAACCGATCCGGCCACGATATGGGTAAAGTCCCCCGCCGCGATCAGCCAGGTGAAGACAAGGATGATAAAAAACTTCGCGGCCTCCGCCTGCGGCAGCATCCAGACAATCAGCGCAACGATGACACCGGCCGGAATCGCCCGCCAGAACGAGGCTTCGGCGCCCATGCCGGTGGCGTGATGCGACAGCTCGACAATGGCGGGCATCAGCTCCACCGGCAGGGCCGGGGTGAAGACAAACAGGGCCGCCACCGCAAAGGCGCCCACCACATTGGCGCTCATCACGATCAGCCAGAGCCGCAGCATGCACCCGAAAGTGTACCATGTCCGCTCCACCATCACCGGCAGCACCGTGGTGATCGTGTTCTCGGTGAAAAGCTGCATCCGCCCCATGATGACCGCGAGAAAGCCCAGTGAATAGCCCAGGTTCTCGATCAGGTAGCGGCTCGGCGTGTCGGGCAGGTAGGTGCGGAAAATCGCCTCGCCCAGAACCGACAGGCTGATCATCACGCCTGCCGCAATCCCCGACCAGATCAGCGACCGCTTGGGCCGCGCCATCTCTTCCTCGCCTTCGCGCCGGATCACTTCGTAAATCAGTTTCGGGGCAAGGGCGGTCGCCTCCTGGACAGAGGCTTCTTCCTTGTGTTCTTCGTCGGTCGTGGGATGGTTCATGGGCAACTCCGGGACGCACCTGCCTGGCCGGTGCCGCCTGACACATAACCCACGCCCGATCGAATGGGTTCCATGCCCTGATGCCGCGCAACACCGCCGCCGGTCTTGCCGTGCCGCTGTTCACATGGCGCGCAGCAGGGCAAAAAACAGTCATCAGGCGCATCCGGTCACGACCTACCGCGCAGAAGCATAACCTCCGGGACACGTGTCCCCTTGCCAAGGGTCCGCAAGACGTCGCACAACTGGGGCATGCCGCATTCGCCATCCCTGTCCGACGCCATCGACGCAAAGCGCGATGAGCTGATCGCGCTCACCCGCGACCTGATCCGTATCCCGACACTGAACCCGCCGGGCGCCTATTACCGTCAGATCTGCGACTATCTCGACCGCCGCCTGACCGCCCACGGCTTTGCCACCCATCTCATCCGCGCGACCGGCACGCCCGGCGACAGCGAGACCTTCCCGCGCTGGAACATCATCGCCCGCCGCGACGGGGCACGGCCCGGCGACTGCGTGCATTTCAACAGCCACACCGATGTGGTCGAGGTCGGGCGCGGCTGGACCAAGGAGCCCTTTGGCGGAGAGATCGAAGACGGCAAGATCTATGGCCGCGGCGCCTGCGACATGAAAGGCGGGCTCGCCGCCTCCATCATCGCCGCCGAGGCCTTCATCGAGACCCACCCCGGCTACTGCGGCGCCATCGAGATCTCCGGGACGGCGGACGAGGAATCCGGCGGCTACGGCGGTGTCGCCTACCTCGCCGAACAGGGGTACTTCGACCCCAAACGCGTACAGCATGTGATCATCCCGGAGCCCTTGAACAAGGACCGCATCTGCCTCGGGCATCGCGGCGGCTGGTGGGCGGAGATCGAGACCAAGGGCGAGATCGCCCATGGTTCCATGCCCTTCCTGGGTGATTGCGCCGTGCGCCACATGGGCGCGGTGCTCTCGGAGTTCGAAGACAAGCTCTTCCCCGCCATGGCGCAGCGCCGCACCGATATGCCCGTGGTGCCCGATGGCGCCCGGCAGTCCACGATGAACATCAACTCCATCCACGGCGGTCAGGCCGAGCAGGACCCGGATTTCACCGGCCTGCCCGCCCATTGCGTCCCCGACAGCTGCCGCATCGTGATCGACCGGCGCTTCCTGCTGGAAGAACCGCTGGAGCAGGTCCGCGCCGAGGTCACCGCCCTGCTCGAAGGCCTGAAAGCCACCCGCGCCGATTTCGACTACGAGATCACCGAGCTGAATTCTGTCCTGCCGTCGATGACCGACCGCGACGCACCGGTGGTGCAGACCGTCGCCAGGGCCATCGAAGACGTGATGGGCAAGCCCCCCGAATACGTCGCCTCCCCCGGCACCTACGATCAGAAGCACATCGACCGCATCGGCAAGCTGAAGAACTGCATCGCCTACGGGCCGGGCATCCTCGAGCTGGCGCATAAGCCGGATGAATATGTCGGCATCCAGGACATGATCGACAGCGCCAAGGTCATGGGCCGCGCCCTCGAAACCCTGCTGCTGCAGCGCAGCTGATCCCTCTGACTTCGCTGTCGCAGGTCTGTGAAAAGACCGCCCCGGCGCCGGACCGTTCAGCCAACGGTCTTGCGCGGTTGGGATGCGGTCTAGGACATATCGATGAGAAGATGACGGCTCGGGGTCCGCTTCACGAACTCCTCTTCGATCCAGCGGAGCACACGGCGCTGGCCGCCAAAGGAGACCATCTCGACCGCCTCGTCAAAGCCAACCCAGCGGTGGTCGCTGTGCTCGTGGTTCAGGGCAACCTCGGCGGCCTCATCGATGAAGGCGACAAAAACCGGGGCCATCGTGATCGCATCCCGATCCGCCTCGTAGAACTGTTCGCAGATATCCGCTGAATAGAGGGTGTCGGGCGTCAAACCGGTCTCTTCGGCCAGTTCCCGCACAGCCGCCTGCCAGCCGGTTTCGCCCTCCTCGATGCTGCCGGCGATCTGACACCACGCGCCCACCAGGGTCTGGGCTCTTTGCAAGAGCAGCACATCGCACCGTGTGGCGGTGCGCCGTAACGCGACAAGCGAAACGATGAAGGCTCTGATCGGGATGTCCGGCATTGGAAGACTTTCGACCCTGCGTGGCAATGCTCGATGGTTTAGAGGATCGCAGAGGGATGGCAAGCTTGGTGTCCTCCACACGCCGGGCCGTGCCCCCCGGAGATCACGTTGCAAGCCGAAGCTGTCGAGGTGGGCAGAGGCCGAATGCCCGGGCATCCCGACCAGCTGGCCCGGGGGCGTGGATCATATCCGGTTTACACTCTCTTGATATACTGCGCTGGGATGTGCATTTTTAAGGCTGGAAGGAGCCTGAAGACATGGCAAAGAAAACCACAGCCACCGTCGCCCGCACGGCCAGCACCGGCAGGTTCACCGTTCGCAAGGATGGTGGCGATACCTCTGTGCATGCTTCCGGCAAGACGACACCCAAGGTCGTCAGCTCCTCGATCCGCAAGAACAGGGACGCCCTGCAGCGGTTGGCCAATCGGTAAACGGCACTACCGCGTCACGCTCGGGGACGTTCTGGAGGCACATGAGCAGTCGCTCGAAGCTTTCGGCGGGCTGCCGGGCATCTGCAACCTCGACAGTATCCTCGGCGCCATCGGGCGACCGTATCACGGCTATCATCTGCCGATCCACCGCAAGGCCGCCGCCCTGTTGCACGGGCTTGCCTGTTCGCACGGCTTCAACGACGCCAACAAGCGCACCGCCTGGCTGACCACCGAGGTGCTCTGCCTCAACAGCGGATACGACCTGGCGATCCGGCCGGGCGACCGGATCGACGATGTGGTTGTCGATGTCGTCACGGGCGAGATGACACAGGACGCGCTGGAAGCATGGTTCCGCGCACGGCTGTCGAAGCTGGAGCCATGACGATTAGTCGAAGCACTGCGCACCTTGAGCGCAGCGCTTAGACGGAGGGAGGGAGCGCCCTTCCCCCTGTCGAAGGGGGTCGGCCGCTGCCCGGCTTTCCAGCCGGGCGGCGCGGTGGCAAAGCTCCTCTCACTACGTCAGGACACGGCGTCATTGCGCCACGGGCACCGCGATATTGTCGATGAGCCGCACCCCCGCCATCCAGACCGCCGCGAAGAGCCGCGCGGGCTCGCTCGCACGCTCGACCAGCGCCAGCGTCTCCAGCGTGCGCATCTCCAGATAGTCGATCTCGCCAAAGCCGGCCGCCTTCAGCCGCGCCTCGGCATCCCCGCGCAGATCGGAGATCACAGCCCCCTGCCCCAACCGCTCGGCCATCTCTTCCATGACCTCATTCAGCGTGGCTGCCCGGGACCGCGCCTTGTCCGACAGCAGCAGGTTGCGCGAGGACATCGCCAGCCCGTCGATCTCGCGGATCGTCGGGCAGCCAACCACCTCCACCGGGATATCCAGATCGCGCGCCATGCGCCGCACCACCTGCAGCTGCTGGAAATCCTTCTCCCCGAAGAAGGCGAAATCGGCCGAGGTCTGCAAAAACAGCTTCGACACCACCGTCGCCACCCCATCGAAATGTCCCGCCCGGTGCGCGCCACAGAGCACATCGGTCAGCCCCGCCACACTCACGTTTGTCGCAAAGCCGTCCGGATACATCTGCGCCCCGTCCGGCACATAGATCGCATCGACCGCAAAGCGCTCCAGCT
>ERZ1740065.441-NODE-441-length-22139-cov-12.278709_pt1 | contig 22139 bp, 13 predicted proteins | sample MGYA00581738_ERZ1740065 | MGnify/ENA primary metagenome ERZ1740065 (study PRJEB43018, sample SAMN04849749) | marine metagenome | isolation source: floating plastic debris | place: Pacific Ocean | collected 2008-09-01 | study: EMG produced TPA metagenomics...
GGGGGTGACTATTGTACAGTAACTACACTCTGAACTCTTATTGGACTTCTTACTCTCCTTTTGTGTGAGCAGATTGTATCTGTGGGAAATGCTGTATCTATTTGCATTGGCAATTGAAAGCAAACTTAACATCCATTATTTTTAATGTGCTGCAGGCACACGCACATGTACCCGAGTGTGTTGTGTGTGTGCTTGTGCTGTGTTAGGACTGTTTCCTCCCCCAGTACTACCGCTGCTACAGCACCACTACTGCAGCTGGGCTACGCGTCTGCTCTTGATGGAGTTCAAAGCTCTCAGCTGTCTACAGGAATCAAAAAAATTTCAAATTTATCACAGGCTCACCCTGCTTTGTTACTATAGTTACCGCTGCCCTATGCTTATCGCTCATCACATATTCATCTCTGGATCAATGGATATGTTAATGCAGATGTGAAGGAAACGGCGGTACAGATAATTCTACCATAGCCAATATGGCTGCCCGATATAAATCATCTCTCACGCACACGATCGTCTCGATTGTAGCCCACGTACCAGGCGATCTCACCACCAGCACCCCCACTACCTGCAGACGGACTCGTTGGCCAGACAGCCACCACTGCAGACGTTACAGCAGGCGCAGCAGCTGCACCACTCCATGGCTCAGTCACGTAGTAACCTTCACCTCTCGGCGCAGGCCAGCCCAATGCAGCATCACAACCAGTCGCTGGCGACGAATGGCGGCGGGCCGGGCAGTCACAACCAACAGCAGCGGCCCTACCTGGTAGGTATAGCAGGACCTCAGACCAACGCCAGCCTATTGACCCAGCAAAAGTTTGATTTACGTTTTTTGAGAAGGGTTCACTGCTTGCTGGAAAAACATTTGGAGCCTGTTAGAATGAATGAACAGTTTGCCAGTGACCAACAAAGGCTGAATTTACTGTAACGCAAAACGCAGTCAGCAGCATAAGATGACAGCCTTCTGCGCTCAGGCTGGCAGTTCTTTGTTAGTAAAAATTACTGTTGAAGAACTAGCTGGGCATAGTAGTGCGAGTTGCTACCGCGGCTACGTAGTAATCAGCGGCTCGGTATGGGAACCCTTGAGAGTTAGATGAATGTCGTACTAGCCTGCAGGTCATTGTGTGCCAGAGCGTGTGCTCATCTCGGTGTGGGAAATTAGCGTGGTTGCTATCAGGGTAGTTGGGCGACTGAGCAACACCGCTGCTTCCCTCCTCCCTTCCTCACTCATCTCTAGTACTAGGATGATTGTAGCTTTCGTGTCTTACAGATTCCAGTGTCTGGGACGCCAGCCTACCCCATTCCGCCTATGTGTGCTGCGCACCCATTCTTCGTCAGTCCGCAGCTGCCAAACGCAGTGCCAAATCAGAACGTCTGCACCAGTCTACATATACCATGGCCATGTGTCCATCCCCGTCTTCCTACTCATCAAGTACCTGCCAGTCACATGCAGCCAACGGTCAACCCACTTCTACAGTTTACTACCGCTGGCCACACTGGCCCCTCCTCTGCACAGGCAACAGCGCAACAGCATCAGTTGAACATGGCTGCTCATCCCTCCAGGATCATGTCAAATGCACACCATCGTCTACAGGTATGGCAACATTCTTGTCTCCCTCTCCTCACCTCTCTCCCTCCGTACCTCTCCCTCTCCTCACCTCTCTCCCTCCGTACCTCTCCCTCTCCTCACCTCTCCCTCCCTCCGCACCTCTCTCCCTCCCTCCGTAGCTCTTTCCCTCTGTACCTCTCTCCATCCATACCTCTCTCCATTCGTAACTATCTCTCTATCCATATCGCTCTCCCTCCATATATCTCTCCACCCATACCTCTCTTCTTCTATATCACTCCCCTCCCCACTTCCCTCTCTCCCTTTTCATGTCTCTCTCTCTCTCTCTCTCTCAACTCCGTCACAGTGTTATGATGTATTGCAGCGTCTGGGCGATGTACAGGACATGGCTGTTGATAGAAGACCGTCTCTCCATCCATCCCAGCAGACGCAGCAGCATCAGCAGCATCAGCAGCACATTCCGCCACAGCGTCAGTCTGGGCCTCCAATCAATGGCGGCATGGTACGAGCGCCGCCGTCAGTGCGCAACTGCCCTCTCCAGGTGGCGCCGGCACCACAGCCCGCCTCAGCCATGCTCATACCAGAACACTCGGTGCTGCAGCAGGTCTGTCTGTCTGCCTGCCTGTCTGTCCATCTGCTGAGTATAGACTGAGTACCTTGCAACATATTTTCTCGTCTCTAGAGAACGAATCTGGATGGAGGTCCGCCTGTTGGCAGAGTCAACATGCTCAGGTATCCCACCATGAGGTCGGGACATGTAAACACTAGGAGATATCGAACCGCTGCCGCTGCCATGGGATCGCTGCCTCATCAAATACATCAGCATCAGCAGCACCCGCTGCTCATGCACCTCTGGTATGTTCCAAACGCACCACACCTTGTCAGACGGCCATGTTTTAAACATGGCTGCCCAAGCCACACAGCGCTGTCACTTTTACGGCTTGTAAATAAATAGACATACTAGTAATTAGCTTTGCAGTGACTAGCACAAAAACTACAGCGGTTTGGGTTCGTTTTTTAACCAGATCTTTTGCAATTCAATATGAACAGTCGCTGAAATGTCACTTGCCACTGAGACTCTATATTGAGACGCCATTTTGTGAGCTGTTCATGCGATAACCTCGCTGCAATGATGTCATTGACTAACTCAGCGCTGGCGGAGCCTTGTAACACATGGGACACATCTGTGAGTAATGAGGCATGCATGTGTCAATGAGGACTTTTTCACGCTGTCAAGAGCGTGTTGCTCCACTACTACCGGCCTCTAGTAGCGCGTGTCGTACTGGTCCTCAGTCTATAATCTACATGGTTTTATTACCAACTAGGCATGACAGGGGTAGACAACTTCTCTGTACATTGATTCCTCATCTTCCTGCTTTGTGTGTGACTCTACCATCTCTATGTTTTGCAGGGCAATGTTTGGCGGTCAGCACAGCGCTGCCCCACCATTCCACATGACAGAGTTGGTTGAGGATGCTGCTGAGGTGGAGAATTATGAGGCTTTACTCAATCTTGCTGAGCGACTCGGCGAGGCGAAGCCAAGAGGATTGACAAAATCAGACATCGATCAGCTTCCATCATATAGGTAGGCACGGTTATGGTACCTCCCTCAATTGCGTGGCCAGTTTCGGTTCCGCGACTAGATATCTCGTTGTGCCAGCAGTTAGCTGTTGGCCTGATGACTAAGTTATCAGGGATTTTTATGGTCAGCTCATAAGCCACCAGCTGATTAGCATGTGCAACTGAGAATGAAGTCAAGGGCTGGTAACTGAAGTAGGCATATTGTTATGATGTGGTTTGCTGAATGACGTTTAGACCATTTGGCTGATAGGCGAGCCTGTGTGAACCGTGGCACCCAGTGATTCATTGCGTTGCCTATGGCTTTCCTGCTGCATACGTCGCTGGTCAAACAATCCCTAATGTCTTCCACAGGTTTACTACCGACACAAAGAGAGATTCCACCAAGGATCAGACGTCGTGCGTCGTCTGCATGTGCGACTTTGAGTCGAGGCAGATGTTGAGAGTCTTGCCTTGCAGCCATGAGTTCCATTCGAAATGCGTGGACAAGTGGCTAAAGGTTGGTTCCCTACCACAATATCTGAGAGTGTGCTTGGATGAGCAGGGTGGTGTGTTTGAGAATGTCCATTGTCTCTAGGGTCTACTTATCTAGTCATGATGATTGGAAAACAAGCTGTTCCAAAGGTCAAAACTGGCCAATCATCTCCTGGCAGCCATTGAGTGTGTCATATTTTGCTCCTGTCATCATGTCCTTCACTAAATCACTGTTGTTACAGACCAACCGTACTTGTCCAATATGTCGAGCGGATTCGTCCGAGGGTATCAAGAAGCACAATGGATGAAATCTGCGGGAAGTATCAAACGGATGAACTGTATAGTGGTGCAAGCCCACTGCAGTGCCAGTGTCATACCAGTGCCACTCGTGTCAAAAGTTTCCCCAGATGGAATATCATTTTCTTTATGTAACGGTGCAACTATGATGACACCAGTTCACTCATTTCAACACAGATTCTATGGTATAGCGTGGGCCGGCACATTGGGTGACTAGCTCTGCCCCTACTATCCTGGCACCTGCTATCCTAGCAGTGATTTGTACAATCTTTTATGGAGGCTAGCTACATTATCCCTGAGAGTTTTATGTTTAGCTTGGGCTCTGCAATACGCATCATTTTCTGTAACATAAAATATTTAGAGATAGAATCTTGATTATGCCATACTTTAGTGCAGCAGCATTCAGTTCATCTCTCCCCTAACAGTCGTAGGTTTGATGCTTTTCTACCTCATCATAATCATTTTAAGCTGCGCTGCCCACTGGCTAGCGTCCGTTAGGCGGATGGCATCCCGCGTGTTTTTGTATTGTCCAATTCATAATATTCCTGCTGTCTCTCCTATACATTCAGGTCATATTTCATTTTGTTGTACAGAATTGTGTGCTTTCACTTTCTCTTCTCGTTCTCCATTTGCCGTGTAAATCAAGGGTATAAATTTTCGACGATGACTATTAGAAGGAATCATAAGGGCCAATCTTTTCTCAAAGCAACCGTGTTTATGGTTTTTATTGTTACATCAGTGATTACTTGGTTTTATTTTGCTACAATAAACTCGCTCATGTCCCGTTCCACATCATCTTGGCGGCGATCGTCTCTCTCCCGCTCAGTCATTCTTTGGCAAGGTTAACCTTGACACAGTGGAAGGTCAAGGTTATTCAGCGCAGTATATCACAGTCTTACACGTACAGATATTTACCTTTCACAAGCTCGATGGATCATTATCCGCCAGTTCCTCACCATGCTGTCCCATGAACGTCTGCTGTACTTCATGAACTTGTCCGGAGTCTGCGGATCTCTCGCAGACCGCCTCGCTCTGAATCAACAGCAGTTGCAACACATCACGAGATGAAAACCCCTGCACTAATACCGGTAATAGCGCTGCGAGCACTCGATGGAGTGTAAGAGGGAACAAATCCTAGTAAATCTCAAACAGCTGGGAGTCATAAGCTGAGAAAGCTTTTAATTCATCATCACCTTAATACGTCTCAGTACATTCCAAAGCAACACACCACAACTTGACTCACTTGGGGATAGCAGATAAATACAACTTGTACGAATCATCAGCCTTTCCATAGTCTATATTCTTCTGCCTCCTCATTAGAGTCGCCTCGTCAGTCTCCATGTCTCCTGCACTGTACAGTATGAGTAGAGTCAACAGCAAGGCTTGTATTACAGTGTAGATACAGGCCTGATCGCTATCATTACCAACGAGATGATTCTTGAGGAGTCGGATATAGTCCTGTAGACCTCGTGACAATGTATGATGTCTGATCAGTAAGTCTCTTTTCCGATGATGGGCCAGTGGTTCCGCATGAAGGTGAATCCATTGGTGTAGTGGCTGTGCAGCTGGGAGCACTGAGCTAATTTGACATATGATAAGCTAGTTGATGCTGAACAAAAGCACAGGACTTTTACGGCGTGAAGGAGCTTACCAATGCACGACCATCATATTGAACAGAGTTCTCTTGGTCTAAGTCTTGAATGCCAACTGGAACCCTTCCATGCGATTGATGCGCATTCTCACCAAGTTTTCCATTTCGTGCTTTATTCCGATGTGGCCTGGTATCATCATGCCGGCCACGCTGAAGCTCTGGTAGGCTGTTATACCTGCGTTTTCTGGTTGAAGATGATGCGTGACAGGGTGCTGTTTGATGAATATGTGGAGAGCGACTTCGTGACCTGCTACGATCAGTTTGGAGCCTTCTACCACTCATTTAGTTTGGCAGCAATCAGCAGAAGGATAGCAATGACGCCGTTATTTCTCAACATGAAAGGGATATCTATCTACGAGTCAATCTGTAACAGAACGCGCATGATTTTAGTTCTCAGAACCACATAAGCGCACGACAGTGTATTATATACGAAATAAGACTAGCACTCACCTCATTGTCAAATATAGAAAAGTTTCTTCATAACACCACCCTTATCTATGCGCCTTCATTCAGACTTGACAGATTGGTAGCTTTGGAAGAAAAGCAGATAGCCAAGTCGAAGCCAAGTGCCATGGAGTGAGAAATAGAATGGAGTGGGCCCGAGCGAACGACTTAGACCGCTCTGACATGTGAGCACAACTTCAAGTCACAGGGCTCCGACAGCGCGATGTGTAGTCAACCCGACTGTCATACCATTCAAAACCATAGAATCATTCTATGATTCAAACTATGAAGTGCAGCATGATGGGGGCTAAAAAACATCATCTCTTCTCACACTCGATGATGTCACATTCCATGGCGATATTACCTCATGACATACTCCCCGCCACATTATCAGAGTTCATAAAATAAAATTATTTTATTAGAAGGATTATTTACAGAATGGAATGTTTGATTAAAAATCCAATAAAAAAGGACCATAAAAACATTGCTCAAAATTTCACCATACTTCAAAATAGGAATGCTGATAGGAATGTACAATAGAAGTCGAACAAGGAGAATAAGACTACGCTGCGGCAGCTACGCTGATGCGTAAATTAGTAGTGTAACGATAGCGGGTAAAACTGTCACTATGGTGCTGATTTGAGAGCCACTAGCCGTGTTACATCCATCAACCTTACAGTGGCAATACTTCATTTTAACCCGGTACGTGCCGATGCGGTCGTAGCAGTACCAATCCTGGTTGGGGTGAGCACCGTCTAGCTCGCCTTCTGTGGCGCACTGTCGAATGTATCTCATATGCCAAGCACCCTCATAGTACGCTACAATAACAACATCAGTCGTGATAAAAGTTGAAAGTAAACTGAGGCACTGAGTCACAAATCTACAGGAAAAGAAATATGGAGTTTAAATACTTTAGTAGCTATTTCCTGTACCTGACATAAAAATAAAGAAAAATAATTGCCATTGAGCATTAAATGTGACTCATTTTTTCGCATTTATTACACATCGCAGTTATTTTTCAGAGGGTTTGCAGCTCATTGCAGACGTTACAATATCGCAGTTTTTACTCATCGCATTTATTTGTCTCGCATTTATTTCTCAACAGGCCTTTTTGCATTTATTTTTACTTATACAGTAAGTCCTCTATATGCCTCGTTCATTCCCTCACATCCTTCGCCAGGAACTTTATTCAAGGTTGGCTGCTGTACACTATAGTTCAAGCTATGGTGCCTATGGAGACTTGATACATGACATACCAATGGTATCTGAGATAACGACAAGGATAGTGAATAAGACCATGGGATGGCACAACTGTCAGTCATCACTGAAAGGATGAATAGTAACATAGCAGTACTATTAGCTTGAATGTTCTCCCTACACTCTCATCCAGTATTCATAACTCTCATTAGAGCTTTCTGCCCATCAGTAAACATATTGTCACAGCTTTTTTACTATCATTGCAAGAGTTATGCAGTTTTATGCAGTACTGTCTCATGACGATGACATTTAGGGCAGGGTGCTTTTGGTCTTGCCAAACTGGAGAGATGGGTTTTTGTCACACATATGCTTGAACCGGCTTAAAGACAGCTTTTTAATGGGTAAACTTTTACCCAGCAGCGAAATTACTGAGAATGAGCCGTCCTGGATTCCAAAAATATAGCAAAATCTCCTATTGGTTTCTTTAAATATATATTATAGAACTCATACAAGTGAACAAATAGCTAAGTTAGTTAGAGGGCTTCATATGCTCTCCCATGTAGAAAGATTAGATATCAATATATAGAGATATACCTTGTTGGACGACCTTGCGACAGTATTTCGCATCTTCAGGGCAAGCGTGTACGGAATAAGTCTGGTTGTTGAAAAAATCAGCACATCCTGAGTCATCGAAGGAGTTGCACTGATAGCACTGAATGCTATAAACTAGAAACGAAACAGGCTTTATCAGTTTAAGAAAACCTCTACTTAACGTTACATTGATGAGAGACAAGTTTGTGGCGAAGAGTCGCAATAAACTATGAAGTAGGTAAGAAATATTACTGTACAACTGCAATGCTCTTGTCATCTAAGTAGGTCAGTTTATTCAAACACGTAGTAATCAACTTCCTTTCCTTAAATAGCATAACCCTGCCTCATCAACTAATTTACCATATAAAAAGTGATCATCTAATTGCAAAATAACACAAGGAAACGTGGATATTACCGTAATTTATAGATACAAATGCGACTATTCCCAGAGACAGCAGCAACGTCCTTTTGCCGTCCATTTTATATGTGAACTGTGTCAACAACGCCTCTAACAAATATATTTACCATCGTGATTTGTTATTTCAGTAATACGTAACATTTTATAAAATTCAGTTTAATTAGTAAAATATTTAATGTTTTTTGGAAAATTCTATAGTAAGATTGATCAATGTATAAGAAAACTCAATTTGCTCATTCGTCAGCTAAAAAATTATCGATGACACAACTCCAAAGATCTAAAATCAGCCGATAATATTTGGGAGTTGCCTACACATTACTTTGGGGGCGCGGCCTCAGGTTACGGTTCAAGACGAGGTCATTACACGAACCATATAAACTAAGTCTCCGACTGACGCTGAAAACAAACACACGTGCTTTTTGAATGAAAAGAGGTTGTATACGGTCATTTTACACCATCGCTACGCTACTTCTAGGGAAGTTCTTTCGGTTCTACACACCATCAATACATACAGCTTGCACAGGACTAAGCCAGTTTTGTTTTTGAGTCTTATCCATCCCTTGGTGTGACTAGGAAATCTTCTGCTACAAGAATACCTATCACGCTGGCTACCATTCGGAGACTCGGTGATTTCACTGAGCACTGCTGCCACATCTTGTGCCGGTGATAAACACTCTTCTCTACTACCAGTGACAAACTGCTGCATTGGCAGAGCTCACATTCGCATCTCACTGATTTCGAGCTCTCAACGAGCCTACGTACTAGAATCGCACGATGGCTCACGCTCACACTATCATGTTGATATTCACAGTATTTCTACCGGCATCAACTCTTGGTAAGTAAACCAATCTCTATACTGGTATATTGTTTGGTTACGAAGTAATAGATTTTCTGTCCTTGGCTTGTGCCTATGGGGATAGCAAGATGGGAATCATAGCCGATAGTTCTGGTACTGCTTGTCTTGGAGAAATGTTTACATAACCTAGATGTATGTAGTGGATGTTACGGTACAAAACACTTTACTACTGCTCCACAACTGATTGCCGCATACCTGTCGGCTCCCTGTCCGGAAACAACTGCTTGCACAGATGACAATCTTAACAACCTGATGGCAATCTGCTGGAAATAGAACGTATCTCGCGGAATGACCGTGTCCTAGGTAGAATCAATAATGTCTAACGAATAGGTTGTTGCAACTGGCTGCTGCTCAACGAAACGAGACTAAGCCAATCTAGAGTCTCGGTCACTTTCTACTAGAGCTGCTATGACAAGTAACTGCCCGCCTGCACAATCATGTGTCACACAGTTTTTAACTAATGTCATTGTGTAGTTGAGAATCACATCGCTGTAGCTGTTGAACCCTGCGTACCATCAGTTGAACAGCAGACTCTCTCTCACATATTTGGATGCCTATGAATACTGCTGTATGCTATGGCTCCTTCATTCTTCAACGGAATCTGAACCAGACAGTAGCAGTAGTGAGCAGGCTTGCAGGTCCTTTGAACTATCATATGATATTTTGTTTACATGTCAAATTGCTCCTTGTATAGCCGATTTTTTCGCTATGTTTATTTTCAAAGTCTCAGTTGAAATTGGCATAATTCATGACTATCAGTGTTAGTTAAGTGGTGTATACAAATAATGTACGGCTCGCTCACTCACTATCTCCATTAACAAAGACAAATGTAGGGTTACAGGCAAGGAAAAAGCTAGCGGCCTGCCGGCGATTATCTCTGGCCAAACTGTCGCAGCTTGGCTCTGTGATTCTCACGGGAGTTGTACTGTATTTGCTGAGAGAGCCAATGTAACAGCGTAACGACCCAACAATCACAACTGCGACCAAACGGTGAACTTGTTGTCGATATTAGTCAAATCTGCTGCTACTCAATTGTAGCCGATTATTGAGATGGTGATTCCCATTTCCTGCCTTTTGTGCCGTCTGGGGGTAATCAAGACCACAGGATCTTTAGATCTATGCATATCTTCAATGCCAGAAATGCACAACAAATTCATTATTGCCCGTAGAACAATACGGCCAGTGGGCCGACTTCCTCACACGAATAGCGTATTCTTGCACAGATATTATGCTCATACCACCCCATTGTTCAATAAGCAAGCAGCAGGGAAAACTGGCAAGTCAGCAAAGGGTAAAATAACTGATAGGGAGCAATTAGATTTTCCTGGCGTATTTGTACAGCGTCTGCAGCCATTGTTTCTATCATGCCTGATTCTTGCTCACTCAGCCTCACCAGTGAACTATGTATGATTCATGAAGCACATCCTTTCTCCTAGTCACGCTCCGTATTCTTAAAAGTTTTAACATTTATTGTAAAACAATGACTGGGCACACGTTTTTGAGGACATAGCTTTTACCTACAGCATCTTCACCAGTCTAATAGTTTCTAGTATAGAGCGCATCCCTTTTGACGGCATGCGTCACGAATTCCTAACATGTCACGGAACGGAAATGAAGATGTCACAAATCATGCTGACCCTGTGGACGAGAGGGCAGCATGAAATCTGAGATTGTTAGTGTTGTGTCACTCGTACTGGAAGTCAGCGAAGGCAGCAACTGCGATAAGAACGATTGGCTCGTTATCACAACAAGCGGCATCCTGCTTGGGCACCAGCGATTGCCGCCGGCTGATCGAACCGGTAATACTGCGATAAAACCATTCAAATTACAAAAGACTCTCCACGCTCCGGCTTGTCTTTGTATATAAGTAAATATTAAACTACCAATTAGCAAATATGGCTACTTAAACAGTGGCAGGTTGTCGATAGAGAGCGGGTCGGAGCATGTATTATCGTGTTTGGGATGGAATGACTTCGTCTCCGGCAGCATACCTGGCTGTGTCGGCAGCAAGGCTAATGACTCGGCTATTGTGATGTCATCATTATAGCAGCTTCCTATGATGTTGGGACCTAGTTTATTTTGACAGGCGTGTCCTGGTATACTGTGGTAATTATACCATCACCGGAAATGTTTGACATTCTTTCTCTTCGATGACCCTGTCATCAGCAGCCCCTCCTTGTCTTGTAGCTTACGTAGCCAATGGAGAGAGCTGTACCTTCCCTCCCACCTGGAGGGATAGCTGGGTGATGAACGGTTTTGGCAGGAACTTCAAGGTGTCCATAACGCGCAGCTCCTTTTCTAATAAAGGCACCTGCATAAATTCAACAACTGATAACAAGTACCTGCTGAGACATCAGAGGTTAGTGCTCTTCTTATCTCAGGCTTCTGTTCCTCCTACCTGTTGTTATACAACCTGTGATCATGTTTGGACACCTGGCTAGCTTAGGGCATAAAAAATTACCTGCACACTTTATTATTTATGTGTGCCTACCTGTCTACATAAGAAAACAAACAGGCAGCCTCCCATGTCTACCCGACTGTATAAACAGCAGCTCTGTTTGCCCACCAGCCTGCCTCTCACTCATCCTGCAGTGTACTTTCTGCATAATTGATCTGTGTAACTAGCAGCCGCGCTAACTGAGGTTATGCTGTGAAAAATTCCGTTTAAAACGCTGAATGTAGTTCCATCTCGAGTACACAGCTTCATTTGTGACGTTACGTAAGCATTTATGGACGTTCACGAAATTATCTCAATAGAGAGGGAGAGAGTTTGGTTTGGTGCACCTGCTAGGCCAGTGTCTCTAGTTGTCACGCTATCTCACCCAACACTCCTTGTATACAACCAATCAGTTAGCAGTTTCCTCCCCTCATCTATACCAGAGAGGCTCTCGGGTTGGGCCGGATTGCGTTGTCATAATTCACTAGATACATATGTTTATATTTGTGTGACAGCATGATGTTATTTCATTCCGATTGTAATTTTCCAGTTTGGACGATGGAGTCTGCTATCGATGTTTACTCTTCGCCACTCGACATGTCAATGTCATCCAGTACAAGGAAGGTACGTACCAATGCTCTAGCGTACGTTGATGTACGTAACTGCTGGCTGCACCAGATGCCCCATAGGTCTTTCTGATGTGAACGCTACATGTGTCATATTCAATCATCCATCAACCAATTACACTCCCGGCCCTGCTCTCTCGTGGGCCCGTCATGTATATGCAACATGACAGTTTGCTTACTGCTTAGATGGAAGACAGCCCCAGGGGTAACAACGTGAAGCTTCAAAAATTGAAACAAAAACGCATCCGACTCAATGCTGTATGGTCTGTGTTTACTACATTGTATTGTTGATTGGCAATGCGCCTTTTGCATCCTCACAGTTCTTGCTTGCTTAAATACAACCGAGCCCTCATTACCTGAGTGGGCGAGAGCGCCAGACCCTACTTGAACCAAATTTATGTTTTGGACAATAAGTGATAATTTTGTGGTCGGCTATTCAAACCGGTAGCAACTGCTGCGTGTGCTCAGAGAGACCACAAGACATGGGTCCATTAATTCGGCAATGATCTTCTCCCATTCCACCAATGTGAAATTCTTTTTTAATGATAATTATGCCCGCGAGCTAGAGACGCCTATGGACTCGAGTGCCCAGAGTCAGGTGGCTGTAGGTGTTTTGACATCAGGGGCAGATGGAACTAACGAGCCGTGTTTCAAGTCCATTCCCTTTTGTCTTTTATAGCCATACAGTGCCAACCGCCAGATGTGGAGGGAGATTTCTTCGGTCGACTCTGCGACGGTATCACCGCTGACTCGCTGCTGCACACTCTAGTGAGAGGTAAGCGTTTGATCACGGGCCGACTGCTGGTAATGACATTGCGTTTGGAAATGTCAGAATGGCATCACACAGCGCTGTTTGTAAACTTCAATTCTGCTGAGTAAATGTGAGGAGGTTAATCGCTGCAGCGGTGTTTCCTAAGTTAATTAGTTGAATAACTTGTTAAGCTCATTCTCTGATCAACCCAAACCTCCGCTCACACTGCGGGCGGCATCTTTGAAAAAAGAGGAACATAAAAAACAAAACCCGCTATGGCTGCCATGTTTTCATGGGAATACGATTTCACGACGAGATCGAGTGACTGAAAGCGGCGAGCTACTCATCACGCTGTGGTCTGTACACCAGTTAATCACACTTGTAATTAAATCACAGATAATTGCAGAGACATGACTAACAACAGTTTGAACAGAAACAACAGATGAAAGCTTACACGCACATCAGAGCTCTCCCATTTCCCTCACATACGCTGGCCTGGCCTTATTTTAATTTATAAGCGATCTTGAGATCTGACAGCCCTTCAGCTCCTGAGCTCCTCTCGGCGCACTCATCCCCAACAAGTGTTTATCACCGGATCATCTGAGTAACGACTTACGCTCCAGCGTGACAGACGCAGGACTTGTTTTGATAGATTTATGGCCATAAGCTGTCATCTCCAGATGTCTATTTTGTCTAGAGACACTTAGCTCCCAGATCCCCGCCTTTTCGGCCATATTATGTGAGAAAAATAGCAATCAAACACGGCTTCGTTTCATATCTACACGTACGTGATCAATTGAAAGAGTATGTGTTTGACTTGAGCAAACATATTCCCTCGTGGCCTCAGCAACAAACTAATAGAAATGTTAGATTCAAGCTGTTCCAATTCAAACTCAGACAGTCGACTGCAATGGGGAGTTTGTCACGTACAGCGCCACACGATAGTTACTAATTCATGTGTTCTTATCATACAGAACACGCAGTGCCCATCTCATGTCCCGAGGTGCTACAAGGTCCATTGAAGTTTACCTACGACCGCGGCCTCGGGCCATGTTCCACCATAGCCGACTCCCGCATTGGCTCCTGCGCCTCTACCAAGAAACTGCGTCTAGTATTCGAGCAGTGCGACGAAATCACGGAATACATGAGAGAAGGTACGCGTCAACTCATCGCTTTATCTCCATGGCTAGTTTCATACGTAGTGGAGACAACTCCTGCACTCGTCTGACTGCTAATGGAGTTGAGCTGTCTCGCGAGGCCGACAGGCATTCAGACAATGCCTGAGGGAGCTACTCTCCACTTCCGAATATTTCAGACGTCAAGATTCAATGCCTGGCCACATGGAAATCGCGAGGAAATTGGCTGTATGTCAAATACGGGTCTAATGACTACAGGTGTATGGTAAGTAGTCACACCTCGATCTACATACGCGTATGTCTGTTCGTACGCGAGGTTTAGGCAGGCAGCCACAGTGACTAGACACCCCACCAGTATAACCGTTAGCCACCTGGGCTTGGCGTCTTAAACCCGTTCATCGTTTGTCTCCACGGTGTGTCATCCACGTCTGCCAGCCTTCAGTAACTCCCATCAATTTTTTCACGGACAAAGAAATTCTAAACATCAACCGGATAAAGACTGACATGTTTTCTGATGTTTCCAGAACTACGATGCCACATCTAAGGCGCTTTCAATTTCCGGAGACGCGTCTTGCTCCAGTATTGCCATCATTTGGGACGCACCCAACATCCTGCAGTGGAGTGACGGTGAGTTAGCAGTGGCTGAGTTAGCGGTAGTCGAGTTAGCGGCAGTCGAGTTAGCGGCAGTAGAGTTAGCTGCAGTCGAGTTAGTGGCAGTCAAGTTAGCAGTGGCTGAGTTAGCGGCAGTCGAGTTAGCTGCAGTCAAGTTAGTGGCGGAAGGAAGGAAACTGATTTACCTTTAACTCGCAATGCTGCAAAGGCCCGTCAATGAAACGCAGCTGACTCGAGTGACACAAATTAGCCGATGTTTTATGAACGCTCTTAGGGCCTTTTGTTTGTGACGCAGGTAATTATCAGTAATTTGGACCAGTAGTACCGAGACCTTCCATCAGGCCTTCTAATCCCACAATTCCCACTAAAATGTCAATACCCCCCAAATTAGACAGCGTTCGCTAATCACCGAAATTATGAGTATTGAAAGTGGACAAATTTCGTTTTACGCTTTCTCTAGTTCCGACGATGGCGACAGTGTCGCGCTGCGACTTCCCGTCCTGGTTTACGAAGAGTAGCTGGTCAGATCTGCAGGCGGAATACTACTATCGACAGGACGTGCTACTGGATGAGCTTGTCGTAGATCGAAAAGTTCAACTGCTGCACAGCGGTTTCACAGAGACCAGCCGGCGGCACACCTGCACCCTCAAGGTGTCAGAGTCTTCCAACGAAGTCAAATTCGTCACCAAATCTACTAACGAATGGTGAGGAGTGTGACTCATCCCTTTGTCCTGGAACCTGATGAGTGTTAGACGCTTCCTCTTGCTGTGGAAAGGAAATGATAAGCAATGCTAATGGTGTATAATAGTACACCACCTGACAACCACTGAGTCAACTCGTGCTGTATCTGATTCCCTATTGACTGCTATGACCTCTCTGTTACAGCGCGCAAGGCTACCAGTGTCTCGTATTCCGGAAGAAAAGTAGCTCCGTCATGGAGCTGGTCACAGGTGAGTTGTTACTGATTTGACGAACTGTTTGCAGTACGAGGAAATGGCGTTTGATTTCTGCTTGCCGCCATCTCACCAAAGCAAACTCAATTAACGATCTCGTCTCCAAGGATACAGGCGATGGCCAACAACCAACTCTCTGACTTTCTCTCTCGTAGGCCGTATGGTGACAGAGCCCTCGCAAGCCTGCTTAGCCAGTAACCTGCAGGGTGATGAGGTCGCGAGGCGCCTTCTCGTCGATGACAACGCCCCGCTTACCACATGCCCGCTCTCAGGCAAATATAAGGTGGAGCAGGCTGGACTCACCTGCCCCACGCATGTGGAGATGGCGTGCGACAATCCGTCCCTGATATCCATATCATCATGTCAGTCGAGTGAGTGTCGGCAATCAACAGAAATATCTCCACTCATTATACCATCAAATCATTCATCATCCGGTGCAGCTACAAGTCTCTGGATGCGTTCTGATGTCAAACCAAAGGAATTGCTAAAAAAACTAATCGTTTCCACTGATTGCCAGACTGTTATCACTGGCACTCAGTCTAATGAGATTTAAATCCTAAGGCTAGTCCAGGAATGCCTATAGTCTCTCTGGTTTACTCTGTCAGACATAAATCAGCATTAGGAGCAGGAGCCATCTTTGTGTCCTGGATACAAAAGATATCAATATTATACCTAACAATCAGCGTATGGTAATGAATTCTAATATTCCCACTAATTTACCTCTGTAAATCTGCCTCTGTTGTCTGCCTGCGTACCAGTATTCTTACCATTGAGCTCGCACCGACGGCGAAAAACGTTTCTGAAAATTCCCGATTCACCTTGTCTGCTCGATTGCCTAAAGCGTCTTACCAGTCGGTAATTTGATTTCAGATACATGCCATTTACCATCCGCTGGGCATCACTTCGTCCTCGTCACCTATATCAAATGTCACACCCAGCGCGTAGCTGGTATCCCCCCAATACCTAATATAGCCTGTCGTCGTAAGCTGCATTTTTACATTCTGCAGGTATGAACTTGGTGTGCCTGGCGAGCTGGAGAGACTCGGGAGCCAACTATCTGATCATATCCGAGGCATCGTACCCGCGCAGCGGCAACTGCTACGTAAGTACATATGTTTGATCTAAACGCTGCTCCCACTTCGCCGTCGGCTGATGATACTTGTGCCTGATGCAGTAATTCTCAGCTTAAAACAACCGGGCCTCTCATGTATCGTATATTAGCAGTTGTGTGCCTCCGAGCTGATATTGAGCATTCACTGTTTGCAGTTTCCATAAGAGCTAGCTTTTGTTGTTTCAGCTTATTATCGGTTATTTATATACTTGAAGGTGTCAGCCCTTCAATGTACAGCTATCTTCCCATGGCCTCCATGTTTGATTTTAGCCTGTGAGGTGTCTGCTGCGTCTGCTGCGTCTGCTGCGTCTGCTGCGTCTGCTGCGTCTGCTGCGTCTGCTGCGTCCGCTGTACACAATCCAGCTCACTCATTGACAGTAGCAATGGGGTCATAACTAATGAGTTATTAATTGTCTTCTCTTTATGAGGCCTAACTGCAGCCAGATAGCTAAATACTATAATTAGGGGATGACCTTGCTGACCTCAGGTGTTATCACCATCTTAGAGCTATTATTCTGCTGCTTTACTCTGGGAAAGTTGAGCAGTGGTGTTGTTGTTTTGTAGAGGTACCAGGTTGAAGGAAATGATGTGGTGATAGATCTGGCCGAGGAATGTAATCACGAAGCACCACTCATCATCCCACCTGCTATCATACAAACGCCATACAGGCTGCCTCCACCACTAGGTGAGAACTGTCACCATCATTGACTCTAGCCAACACAATGGCGTCACATAACGTACCATACCTCATGCCATCTCACTGACCAGAACATGACAGACGGCCTGTGGACTCATATGCTCTAGTTTACACAGTGGAGTGATACACTGTAGTGGAGTGATATGCTCTAGCTTGCACTGTGGTTACTCTGTCTTTCAGATAAGTGTCAAAACTCAGCAGTTCAAGTTAGTGAAAAATATAGCCGAGAAGCTCGTACAGATGTGAACGACGGCGACAGCTCGAGTGGAAGTAGAAATGAATGCGGTCTCACATTGCTACTGTGTTTAGCTGTGACATTATACTACTGTTTTGGGAAGAATTGAGCTGACACGATCGCCCTATCAAAATACACGCCAAGTTGCTAAAGGATGACCAGAAACGGTCAAGCAAGAATCTCTCTTAGAGCAGCAACTATCAGCGTTTGGAGTTGTCTCATCTTGCATGGAAATCGTGATGAGCTCTCAGGGTATGCTTCATGTTTACGCTAAAGCCTCTAATCTCTTATAACAGTTTATGTCACGTGGTGATGCTTTTTTTACAGAATTGTTGGTTTATTTTTCTATTCTTTGCCGTTGCTCAATCAATTTGAACATAATACATGTACATACGTTTTTGATCAATCAATTTGTGTCTTTCATCTCAATTGTGATGGCATGAAGGCAAGCCTATGTATATGGCCCATGGGAATCAGCAGAAATGGAAAATATTCAGCAACAGTTTCTCAGAAACAGAAGCGTTCTTGAAATCAACGCAGGTACAAAAACAAGTACATCATACATGACGTATGTTGTTTACTTATATGGGAAAACCTTCATTGAGAGTTATCTCCTCTCGTATATATTGCTGACTTCGTGATTATTCATGATCGATGGTAAAGGTTACTGGATCAGAGGAGTCTCTGGGCCATCTCTGTTGTTGTCTGCTTGGTCAACAGATCAAATCCAGTTCTGATTTGTTATGTAGCACATAATACAGTCGCACTACAATCTGATGAGGTGGCAATAGCAAGTGTTGGCAATGAAAACTCTATACTTACATAGTTTTCAATTGTCAGAGAATGTATTCACCAGATGCATGCATGTATCCATACATGACAACTTGTAGGGCTAGAAATACTAGAGATTGAGTTTTTCTGAACTTTGAGAAGCCATGACTCAGAACCCCTACCCCCCTACAGCTAGGATTCTATCATATTTGAGCTAAGCTCAGCAAAATCTAACCAATAAGCCATAGGAAACCATTGGGAAACCAATAATAAGAATTTTGGCTCTAAAATCTGACTGCCAGATCATGGGAGGCTCCCAGTAAATGCAGGAGACTTGTCGTGTATGCATGCATCTACATATCTACCTACACCCAACAGTGTTATCGAGAGTTTCAGAGAGACTGTGGCGGGGCTATCAATGTGTGGATACTTCGCTATACCTATCTGTATACTATACTACTCGTACACACTTTCTCTCATTGAGACAGAGTTTTTTCGGTAGCAAAGATAGCGCCTTTTATCTTCTAATATTTACTTGGACTAAAGTTCAGATAATGCCAGTATTCTAATGCCTAGTTGTAGTATGAATAATGAAGCCTCTGACTGACCAAAATAGGATTCACTGCTCTGCTATTTTGTCATCCATTAAATTAATCCACCCACCATCATGGATGAAAGTGAAAATACCTGGCAATTCCTGTCAACCAAAGCGGAAAGCATGTTAATCTGCTCTCACAGGTTCAAAGTTTTTCATCATTGATCAGTTTTTAGAAGTGATTATTGATCATAACTCAATAGCAAAGACTGTCAGTACCATTGTTTCGGGATGGAGGATCAGTGAGACCCCCCTCCCCCCCATCCAGTGTCTGCCCTACAGAGAATTGTTTACTCCTGCCTTCTCTCTCATGACGTACATGTCCAGCAGGCCTTCTCTAGACCTGCCTACCGGCTCACAGCTGCTAATCTTTGTAAGTGATGTCTGACCTTCAATATGCACATGTGCAGCGAGGGAGCTTCCAATGAACCACTCGTGCTTCGCTATCCGTCGGAATGACTGTGGCTTGCAGCGTATTCAGGGCTCGGTGAGTTAGTCTATTCTTGCAATTGTCTGCCTGAGGCAATAGTAAATGTATTGAAGGGAATCAACACTCATAAAACAAATTTAACGCAACCGGCTCTGCTGAAATCATAAAGAAACCAGTGTCTATTACGCCATATTCCATATCAGGTGACAAAGACGACACGAAATAAACAACTAAACTATACCACGATCGATAATTGAAGAGTCGTAGCTGCTTATACTCTATTATAGCTAGTGAGTGGGCAGCAATTGAAACAATGCAACTGTAAACTTGGCTCTCTGATTTGGTATCAACGCTCACGTGTGTACGTCTCAACGTCTCATCAGGTGCAAATTAGCTAATGTGATCAGATCGCCTGCGGCCGCACACACGTACAACACTGTCTATCGGCTTCAACTCGCCGCCATCGTATCACCGATATTTGTACACGCAAACGTCTCAGCCTCTGTCTGCTCACAACTGACATCTGCTGCCAGTTGGGGCTGTCGATCGCTACCGATTGCTGCCGATTGCTGCCGCTGCCCGCAGCTATGAGGTTTTTTTATTCACTCGTCAGTTGATTGCGGAATTGAAACTGAATCTTGAACAAACTCAGTCGGCATCAGCTGCGCACTATGATTGATTCGTTCATTTCCAGGCGCGCGCACACACAAACTGACAGTTGAGGGATTCTGTTCATGCTTCACAATCCCAACGACTAGCCGGGAGAGATAGTAAGTACACTCGCAATCTCTACCATTATTTTCTAGCCTGACCTCGTAGCCGTGTCACCTGTAGATTGACCACTAGAGGCTGCCACTGTGCGTGCAGACGTGACTCTGTAAATCATATTTTTCTGGGAAGGGTAATGTCACTCGAATGTGTGAGATACGGTGTAGGAGTGGTACAGCATCTTCTAGATGGCCTTTCTGTGATTAGATAACTTGATTTATTCTAACTCATTTGCTCTCCTCTCCCAGGAGAGTGTAATATACGGCATCGTATACAGCAATCGAGTAAAGTTGATCTACTGCAGACGATTGGCTTTCGTATGTCAGTCTGAGGAGCGTATGATACATTGTAATAGCATTTACCTAGCATAGATGCGTCTGCTATACCTGTTACCTGTTACCTGTTACATCTCCGCCACAGTTGGCTACCTGTAAATGGTAAAACTGATGCCGCACTCGTATGAATCGATATGTAGGAGGCACTACGCAAATAAAAGCCACTATGAAAATCAGTTCTGTTGACAGGTTTTCTGTAAGCAATGACAGTAAGTGACTTTAGCTTCATCAGCCGATAGGCCTGCCTGTAGTAGGTGTTAGTAAGGCATTATTATGCTGTCATGCCGGCAGTGGGACAGGCGGTGAGGAAATGCTACACTAGTAGGCTGTCGAGGCGAGGTACCATCAGCTCCCAGCATCCCATGCTCAGCAGCATCTCCAGCAGGAAGGACAGCGGCGTCAGCAAGTCACCGAGTAAAGATCTGTCAGGTTTGATACTGTATTGATTCTCCCACTAAAATCGTGTCAAGGGTGAGCAACTCCCTACCGCTGGGTAGGTATGGTGTCTACTCCCATCAGTATATAGTAGTCAGTCAGCATCTACAGATGTACCATAAAATTTAAATTGCACCCTTCATTCTACACTCTCCGGCTCTTCTCCATTCCCAGCATGCAACACACAGGAAGGCTAAAGTTAACCAGATAAAACAGCTTTTTATATACACTCAGTAACCCACACTAGAGTGTGGCTGCAATGGTGTTACATCAATGTAATCCGGGTAATGCGAGTATGAATCATTGAGAGTTGTCCCCTCTTGTGCTGGTTATTCAACAGCACAAGTACAGACATGGTGCATTTGCAACAACTTGTCAACCACTTACAACAGAAAGTACTCCGTGTCTTAAAATTTCTTAGAATCAGTTGTGTAATTTGGGGCACGTGTCATGTAATTAGACCCACTTGAGACTGATCGATTTCTATTTGCTATCCAGTTATCTAATTATATCTGGATGAGATGGCTAGGTTTCGTCCGATTCGATGGCGTCGTTACGTATCTCCTGTAACGTGTCGCTCTTCACTGCAGTGATTATTTAATGATGTCATTACGGTTGAACTGATATGTGTTTTTATGTAAATTGTTAAGTAGGGACAGGTCGATCGGCAGTCTCGTACCCTGGTAATGTGGGCTCACGAACGTGCTGTCATATTTTTTGTTGCTGCTGCTGATGTAGGGCATAAGGAAAGGCTGCCAATTTTACCTCGCTGTCAACATCATCACTATCATCATCCATGTTTTCATTCACTGGTGAGTCGTGTCGTTGCCTAGCAATGGTTCAGTCGCAGAGATTTTGAAACGGTCTGTGTCAAATCGTACAGGAAATGGCGGTTCGGGAAAGTCTAAGAAGAGACGGATGTCTGTATACAAGGTCTACCACGCTCTGAAGAGTGAACTGCGTGGTAAGGTAGTCAGAATGATTCTCTGAGCTGGACGAATGCAGATTGAACGTGTCAGACGTATCGTTTTTCATTGTCTGATCTGTCAGTCTACTCAGACTTCTGCAGGATGAGACATCATTTATAGACATTTCATTCAATTCGCTCCTGCCGGCTTCATCCGCCTCCTGCCGGCTTCATCCGCCTCCTGCCGGCTTCATCCGCCTCCTGCCGGCTTCA
>ERZ1740065.442-NODE-442-length-22134-cov-12.118620_pt1 | contig 22134 bp, 16 predicted proteins | sample MGYA00581738_ERZ1740065 | MGnify/ENA primary metagenome ERZ1740065 (study PRJEB43018, sample SAMN04849749) | marine metagenome | isolation source: floating plastic debris | place: Pacific Ocean | collected 2008-09-01 | study: EMG produced TPA metagenomics...
GGACAAGGACAAGGACAAGGACAAGGACAAGGACAAGGACAAGGACAAGGACAAGAACAAGGACAAGAAATAGAAATGAATAGGCCTCGTTACCATCATTATCAAATGAATAAAAATAAACAAAACTCATTGGTATCAAGGTGGGTATAAAATATCGGGCTGTGCAGTCAGCTGCAGCTACATAACTGGTACTGCAATATTAATAGGGGAAGACAACTCCCATTTGAATATAAAAGCTGCTATGTTTCACAATCACCCAATGCTTTCGAGCAGCAGTGCAATTGGTAGATGTTGATATCAGTCGGGCTGTATGTATATTAAACAACTGGAGTTCACAGATCTGTAACAGAGTGGATTTACTATCAGTTCTGTAATCTTATCAGCGTTTGACTTCTGTCGCAGACAAGCAACAGTCTGTTCACTCATCTCCATCACTGTATAACAGCTACTCGTCATGGCTAGTCATGATAAACCTCAGGTAGTAGTTCAACGGCAGCAAGATTGCCGATGTGGCTATTGTATGTCTCCTGCTGTTGAGATGGAGGATCCGAGAGTTCTGGAATGTTCTCACATTTTCTGTCTCAGCTGCCTGAAGAGTGACTATTGTCGCGACAGCCAGCTCGAGTGCGCCATTTGCAGGTATGAAGTGCGTGCTAATCTTCATTCCAGAACCTTAGAGAGGTCAGTAGGTCATAACCCAAGGGTCAGCCAATCCCTTATTCACCTACTCTGTCCTTAAGCTAACACTCACTGGTTTTAGCAAAAGCTGAGCAGTCCCTCATACACAGCATCGGCTGATTAAAAGCGTCATACTTGCATTTATTGTGTTTCGCCATAAGGTGCAGCGCCCAATCAGATGTATGAGTAGAGATCGGTACAGAGAATGAGTTTCCTCTATACTGAAATAGGCTTCTATCTGATGGTGATGTAGTGGAATGCTGGGATACGGGCCATGTCAGATGTACTTTCATCTGGTACTGACAGATATATATACATACATGTATACTTACTGTAAGTGGAGAGAGGATTACCAACCCTACAGTTCTCATCGTAGCTTTTCAATGAGTTCACTTTCATAACCTGAGACTGCGATGGAGCTCTATTCATCTTGATCCCTGTCGAGTATCATAAGCGTTATTGTATTGCTCTAGGTCTCTCTGTGAAGTAGTATTTAATCTACAAGTACAGATGGTGCGTGAGTAGTAGATTTATCATTCGTAAAGCATAAAGGGGACCATGTGGTACTGCAATAGCAAGCCTGTGTAGAGGCGGCCTACCATTACCAATGCTGGTTCGTGTGCCAATAATACTGGTCAGTAGAAAGGTTGGTAAGGTTTATGCTGATCAGTGTTATCTCAGTCAGTCAGAATATCTTATTATCACCTCACAAGTATGTTATGCTATTGCAGAATACTATAATGTGCATCCTGAGTGTGAACTGAACCTAACATGGTAGATATTGGTGCTTTCACATCGGCAGCTGTATATAGGTTTGTGATTGTGTCATACGCAACATACTCAGGTACACCTCTACCACCATGGAGTGAGTGCCCGGTTAAAGAATTCAGCCATGCCCAGTTCACTCTGACAGGTCAAATTGTGTTACAGACGTCGGTACCCTGATATCGATCTCAGCAGTCTGCCTCGGTATCAGCTGAACTCTGAGGATCGGCATCTGCTGGAGATGGAGAAAACTCATAAATGTCACGTCTGTGACACTCCAGCTGACTTCTACTGTTTGCAATGTGACAAAGTCATATGTCACGGTCATAAAGAGGTAAGAGAACGCTGTCTCAGTTTCCGTAGCTGTTACCTCCCAAAGGTCTGAATCTATACTATTGATGGAAAATGTACGAATAAATGAGACGTATCTACATATGTAAGTAGGGCGGAGGACAGAACACAGTAATTATTGCTGGGTTTCATTGTTGGAGACTTTAGGCGCGTTTGTGCAGCAAGAACGTGAAGCTTTCGTCGTGGGTGGCCCGCGAGGCAGCGTAACGAAAACAACAAATTCAACTAATCCTTCGTGGTAAAAGCCTGGCGCTATCTTGTGCGCAACTTCTGACCAGCTAGTGGAACGGCTTTGTGACAGAATGCAAGCGTGACCGTTCTCAACAACTATCGAGACACAAACAGCTGATATCTTAGTCTATTGCAGCCATGGACTACGCTTTTCATCAGCTAGTTTCTTTCTTTCTCGCCTCTAAATAAAGCCAGAACAGTTTTTTCCTTCGAACAGAACTGTCATACTTACAGATTTGAAGCTCTAGAAATAAGTATGAACTGGTTTGATGTTGATTACTTGGTCATTTCGGCAATGAGAAGTAATCTCTCAAAAATACGAAATCGTAAGAAACCGGAAATGGTAAACGAAGAAAGGAGTTAATTATATTCGCTAAACCCCTACCGAATTATATTGGTACCCACAAACGATTACCGCGGCTCTATTTACAGGGTACGGCACGCTAGCATTCGCGCTTGCTGCATTCCTGCTATTTTTGGAAGGGTCGCACTCTAATGCTTCGCGGTGCGCGAACGAGCCTTTTCTCTCACATCATGTCTATTTTCTAGGAGGAAGCAGAATTTAGAGGCAAATTCAATTATCAACAACATCGGTACATTACAATGACTGAATACACAAGCAGTCCAGGAAAACACAGGAAGTTGATATGCGGTAACCATAGCGACACGGAGTTACGTCACGCCTGTTCTGTGTGTCACCACATTCCATGTGTTCTATGTCCGAGTCAGCTATGTTCGCAAGGAGGTAAATAGATGATCGATACTCCCTAAATGATGTCACGCTGTTTTACATGGTTTCGTTTGACATAAAGAGTTTATTGCTCAGGTACCTGTAATCATGTAAGCGAATGGGAGACAAGCCCTTATATCATGGCAGTTCCCAGTAGTACAATAGTGATGCTTAGACCCGCTGATCTCCACAGCAACGCAACGAGATTTGACGAAGTGGTGTGGTGGATAGCTTCAAACAGCCAGATGAAGTTTGACAGATAATTTGATTTTGAAAATTGGGTCAGAATGATGCAGTTCTGCCTCAAGTAAAGCCAAGTATGGCAACGGAACAAAGACCAGCATTGAAATATGATTTACCGCAGATCACAATTCAGAGTGATTCGGACAGGAGGCGTTCAGGACTCTGACTAACCATTGACGTTAAGGTTCTTCGGAGATCACTTATTCGAGTGTTATTCACGTATACTACTAGTTATCAGCAACAGATTTATTCGACACTGTTTAGGGGTCTCAACCTGTCAACCCAAAAAATCCTAACACATACTCTCCAAGATTGAGCGAAGTACAGCGCAGCACCTCAGTGTAGTGAAGGTGCATCGAATGGCACATCAAGGGCCGATGTGAGTCCGTGGTAGTGACATCCTGCTATTATGTGTTCTACTACCATCCTGGTAGAGACACATGAATACGCTGTCGATACTGTGCGATATAGTCTGATGTTCTGTGTGTCGTTTCCATAGCCCGAGATCATAAACTGGAGAAGTTCAGCGAGGTGGCAGCAGGACTGAGGGATACCATGAAATCATATCTAACGCACCTGTACAGGAGAGGGAGTTCGCTGACAGAGATGGAGAAGGAAGTGGAAAGAAGAGTTTCTGGTATCGATCTGAGATTCGATGATATGAGAAAAAAAGTTGAGGACATCACCCAGCAGCAAGTCAGTTGGTTAATTCATAGCTTTGATTACAAAGATTGCTCCCATATTTAGAGTCTACCAAATTCTGCAGATGACATGGAAGATTGTGTAGATTGAAGCAGATTACCTCATGTCTTTGGGGTGTGTTGAGAAGTATAATCAGTAGGCAAGCTTATTAATTCCATCAATGATTTATGGGTAGCACAGCTAGTCATAAGCTATGGTAGTAGATTCGCTCGCTTTCGAGAAGCCCATGCTCCGTCTTTCTTCACAGTTACGTGACATCACGAAGTGGACGGGAATAGGGAATAACATTTTCATTCTATTCGCATCAGTCCTGTTCGCTACCTCTGGAAAAAACTTTGTCCGATTTCAAATAGCTTTGGGCATGTTGCAAGGTCAGGAACCCGCTTAGTATCTCCAGATGGCTACTTTAGTAAACCTCTCGGAACTATCCAACAATTCATAGACTTTGGTGATGAAGATTGTTCCTCTAACAGATTGAAGACATCAATGCCCTGAGAGAGAAAGCTATGAAAGAGCTTGACAAGTACCAGGGGAGTGTGAGGAGAGAGGCTGAGGAGTTCATCGCGAAACTAAACTCTGACAGAGAGAAAATTGATGGCCAGCGTAAGAAACTACATGAACTGACGGTGAGAGCTGCAGACTATGAGGTCATCCAACAGTACAAACGGGTAAAAGAGACAGCTGACGGGGAACTGAAGAACGTGACATCAGAGTTCTCTCCGTATCAGAAACTGCTGCAGATGAGAGGTGAGGGTAGCAAGTTTTGTGCAGCACAAGCTATAGACGCCTCTCTACATGGAATCCAGATGCAACTATCTCATGTCATGGTTCAAGCATATTAATTTCCTAAGAAGTACCAGGCATTTTCCTTTTGAGCCTTTCTACGGGCTTAATGAAATGAGTGTCTTCCGCTGCCATCTATGGTCAGCTAGTGAAGAATCACATTTCCAGCATGCAAGTTGGCAAAAAAACTTTCAGCTTTCACTTTGATGTACGGCAGCTGTAGCTCAGTGTGAGGTGTAGGGCTCTTACAAGCAGTTGGAGTCATCTCCTCCATTATTCACAGAAACTTGTATGGGAAACAGGTTGCTTCAATCAGCTGAAGGAACTATAAACAACATTTTGCACATCGTGTCTGAAGTCTTAGAACTTTCCACTGAACAACTAGCATAATCAATAAAGTGAGTCGAGAAAACGACGTGTTTACGAGCAATCGGGTGCAAGTGCCTGTAACTGCGGATCTGCCCATGCAGACAATTGGGCATTTTCTATTTTCATGTCGGTACACATCGAGAATTATGGTATTGGCATTATGTCTGCACTTAACACAGGCGCGCCTGTTTTTGTTCACATTTTTCCATACAATGCAGACAAACAACACTAGCTACGCAGTAGGGAGATGAAGTCACTGAACTATAATCGACCAATCACTGAGTGCATGACGTTTGTAGCGCAAAGAATCAGTCGGTTGAACTAGTCTATAGAGTGGAGCCGTAGTTGACGTTACGTTGCGCAAGCCTTCAGTCTGCGGATGTTTTTGAGCCAGTGTACATGTAGCTGAAGTCTCTTTCCATACTACATAGACACTCTAACTCTACCAATGACAAGTGTGTCTCGTTTACAGATTGCGGTTTGGCAGGTATTTACAAGGGACTCACTATGTTCCCACAGTCACTAACATTTACAAAAACACCCCCGTCTTACAATGGTAAATACTGCTACTCTGTCAACATGACCGCCGACGGCCACCTTATCTATGGATTGCGAGGAGGAGTAGAAATTTGGGATACGATTGATGGAAAAGTCAAGTATTCCAGAAATATGAAGGGTCACATGTATGACATGAAGCAGTACAGGGAACACCTGTACGGAGCCTGGATACATTGCGATCAGCTGACTGTAGTCTGATATGACAGACGACTGAATAACAGGGAGGAGATTGTTTCTATCCCGTACCAGACAGCGGAGGTCTCACAGATTGATGTGAGATACGGCAACATAGCTGTCGTTGACTACGACAATAAACTGATCAAACTGTACGCCATAAATGGAGAGTTTGTAAGGGATGTCATACTGAAAGGTTGCAATGACCCTTATGCAGTGCGTCTACTAATAGACGGCTGCGTTCTTGTCACTGATCACGGTCCTGGATATGTGACCAAGTACCGGACAGACAGCAGTGAAAGCGTGGTGTGGAAATTTGATCAGGTACAGGACCCTTTGGGATTGGATGTCGATGAGTGGGGACTCATATACGTCGCTGAAGACTGCAAGATCTCTGTGCTTTCACCTAAAGGTAGGTACACCGTTTACGACACCTCTGTATGGTGTTTTCATCACACCAGCTGATGTTGATATGTTCCGACATAGGAGTGAAACTGGCAGACTTGACATGCAAGGAATTGAACTCCATTGAGACGGTACTCGATGTTGCCGTGTCTGGAAGCTGTCTCTACCTTGCCTGCAAGCATGAAGGAGTTAAACGCCTCACAATCAACTAGCCATAAATACATTGGAATGCATTCAATGTTCTGCTACCAGGATCATTTTACCTGATATAACGTATGAGGAGAGGCTGGCCCACTTATCAATCCTGTTCTTAATGATTTTATTTTTGATCGTTGCGAAGTACGTTTTAACAAGATCTCCAAAGATGAGAATTGGCCACTTTAAAGAAGAATAGTGTTTAACAATCTCAGGATATCTTCTACGGAGAAAAATGTGTCAACAAGATTCCGTCCCGCTATCACCTGAACCCAGAAAAGGGCAAGAAATTTTTTTCAGTTTTTCATGCGATTTTTAACAACAGAAATGTTTACACAGAGTCGTAGCTCCTTTTTCATTTAGTCTATCTATCAATTTTTAGTGGAGTGACAAGAAATGAAATAAAATAAACTACCACATACTACCACAAATGTTTAATAAATATCTCGTGGTACACAGGAAAATGGTTACAACTGTTTGATTGCTACTGAATTATCCAATGACTGATGATACACTGTACGTCTGGATTAAGTCAGCTTCATGAAGAGGGGTCGATCAGTCTTTATATATCCCTATTCCCCAGTATCATTTTAAGTTTCCACGCATCAAATGTGGTTAGAACTCGAGGTCGTTCATCTCATGGGAAGCCAGTGAATATTTTCCATGTGCAGGCAACACGTGTGTCAATTTTATGACACATTTAAAATGAGGCATAGAGCACCTGCCATCAGGTCGAGTTGAGCTTGATCCCTAGGTTGCAGCCAGATCCCTAATGTGGCTATAGCATTTTACCTGCTGCTGGTCTGGAAGGGCAGAATAGTTCTCAGAACAAAGCTGTAATCTGGTTCACAAGCCCATACAAGCTGCAGAACGGAGGGAATATCCAATGGGCATCCGTGGTCCATGTCATGAACCATAGTCAACCACCATTGATACATCGGATATTGCTTGATTCAGTTTCCCCCTCAATCAGTCTTGGCAGAGGAACACAACGCCACCTATAAATATAAACGCAATGGCAATATGAGAATTTGCGTAATACGTACTGGTACGCGTAATGGCCAAAAGTGAGTTCGCATACTGAAGGGTTGTCTTCCCATGATATAGTTCTTCTTATCAGCATAATAATTTAAGAAAATTTCATCTTGAAATTTTTTAACACAAATCAGAGGGAATTTAATCACAGATAGAGTTCAATAGAATAAGTTTTGAAGACTATTGTCTCATTTTAAATTTTATTATTCTTTTAAATGTCATGAAGGTTTAAGACTTCCTGTCACATCGTCCTGAGCCAAAAACATGTGCGTGTTTGATGGATTGTGGCGTTCTTTGCGTGATTCTGTATAAGTATTGCGCTTTTTGATATCATATTTGTATGGCTGTTCACTGCTCCTAGTTCTTTACTGCTTTTTGGTTGAAGTTCATTCGGTTAGCTTTTGCTCTCTGTTTTGATCGAATATCATGAGAGTCAGTTGGCTGTTAGACTGAATCAAGAATCAAGGTCATAGCGATCCTTTGCCTTGTGTGGTGATGTGAGTTAAGACATATTCAAGACAGTATTCAAGACAAGACGTCACCACGTGTTGATAGATCCATGCTTCTAGCAAGAGCTCTGATTTGTCTAGTATTTTAAAGAATAATAACTTATGCATGAAAAATACCACACGCGATTTGGTGTCCGTCATAAATTGGTTCATTAGTTTCATTCTAAGAGCAATCAACGTATAGCTTCGAGATGAAGAAAGTATTGGGATAAAAATGCGGTACTCACTATCATCTGTGCTCATTTCAACATTGGCTACTACCCTGATGCTTGTACAGTTATGCTTTCGACTGTTGCAATGCGCGGGAATAGCCTAGATAGTAATGTTACTGATTGAAGCTTCTGATATTCACCTCTGCTGTCGATAGCGAGGGTGATGGCCACTCTGTTGCTGCTTTAATTCCAACAATAGTCCACCTGCACAATATACATCTTGTATGCTGAGTGAATACGTTTGCTATGGTCGAACACTATTTGCTAGCAGCTGGTGAAACTGCATTTTTCGTGACGGGGAGGGAAAGAAATAAGTCGGCCTCTCTGAAGAGACTAGCCTCCTCTCCAGGGAGTGTGGTTAAGTAACAAAAACGACAGCCAGACAGGAATAGAACGGACAACAGCGGAGAGTTGTTTTCATTTGAGGATACATAATTCACTTTGCAAATAACGACGGTTCCTGTAACAGATTGAAGACATTCATGTACAGAGGGAGAAAACTATGAAAGAGTTTGGTGAGCACCAGGAGAGTGTGAGGAGAGAGGCGGAGGAGTTCATCGCGAAACTGAACTCTGATAGAGAGGAGGTTGATGGCCAGCGTAAGAGACTCCATGAGCTGACGGTGAGAGCCGCTGACTATGAGGTCATCCAACAGTACAAACGGATGAGAGAGACAGCTGACGGGGAGCTGAGGAAAGTGACAGAAGAGTTCCTTCCGTATCAGAAACATCTACAGATGAGACGCGAGGGTAGGTATTTCCATTCAGTTGTTGAGTTCATAAGACGTAAGCAAAGTTTATCATCCCATTATACTACTGCACTGCAATGTCACATAAACTATGGAGAACATCTCCCTATACGGCTCCGCCCTTACCATGTCCACAAACCTCAGATGTTCTAATAACTCTGTTTATTGTGCAGATGGTGGTTTGACCTACTTTGACAGGAGACTCACTATGCTCCCGCAGTCACTAGCATTTATGAAGGCACTCCAGTCTGACTACGACAGCAATGATGATGACAATGAAAATGATACATTCCTCTACTCCGTCAGTATGACTGCTGGCGGCCACCTCAGCTGTGGATTGTCTGGAAGAGTTGAAATATGGGATAAAAATGATGGAAAATTCCCGCATTCTACCAATCTTGATGGTCATATGTCTGACATGATGCAGTATGGTGAACATGTATGTGGAGAGTGGGTAAGCGACAATCAGTTGACTGTAGTCAGATACGACAGACTGCTGACTAACAGGGAGGAGATTGTCTCTATACTCTGCCAGGGAAACATACTCTCCCAGATTGATGTGAGATATGGTAACTTGCTGTCGTTGAATATTACAACGAACTGATCAAACTGTACACCATAGACAGGGAGTTTGTCAGGGATCTCAGATTGAAGCGTTACAACAACCCTCACGGGTTCGTCTCTTGATGGACGGCTGTGTCCTTGTCACTGATGCAGGGGCCGGATCTGTGACTAAATACCTCACAGACGGCAACGAAAGCGTAGTGTGGAGATGCGATCAGTTAGAGCTGACAATGGAACTGGATGTCGATGAGTGGGGCCTCATCTACGTCCGTGGGAACTCTGCAATTTATCTTCTCTCACCGAAAGGTCAGTATAAGATTGGTGACACTTCCTCACATTGTCTCCACCATAACAGCTGAAAATGAGGTATGAATAGTCTGATACAGGAGAGAAATTGGCAGAGTTGACGTGTGAGGAGTTGAAGAACCCGAAGACGGTACATGATGTCGCTGTGTCTCAGAGTTGTCTCTACCTCGCTTGTAGAGAGAAACCCCTTAAATTTTTCACAATAAATTTGAGACTTTAATGATGATCTCTTGTCTTCTTCACTTCCTCAAGAGGATATTGCTACTGATTGGCCAAAACTGTTTTACTCCTGCTGCAGGATTCAACCACCAATAAACTGTACATCATTCAATAAACATTCACCCATAACTACAGTCGTAATGAGGTTTTTCGGTAGAGGAGAAATAAATGGTATTTAAAATCAGCCTAATAAAGATAATCAAGTTTACCTGCCAAAGTTGACATTGTTACTGTATATATCTAAGTTCAGTTAAATGAACAGTCCCTTTTGTTCACACTAGAAGATATGTGCGTTATTTATTTATTCCAACAGACTCCGGAGTTAGGCACCCACCCGGGCTTATCATTGGCCAGTATTCAAGGTCATCTAAGTGCGATTAATTTAAGGTTAACTGAAGATATGCTCTTTTATCTTAAGATTCATCGAGATTCAAAATTCTGAAGAATAGCAGCCCTAGTGGAAATCTGTTTGATCTTATAATGCTGTGGATTTTACTTCAAAATAATTACATCAAGTAATGACACGATACAGAGATTTTGCCACGATAAAATATCCCGATATTGCAATTATCCACTATACGATACACCACGATATAGGCCATCAATGAAGCAAATCCCTCTTAGATTTATCACACATTGTTCATCAATGATGTACCGGACTCCATAGCTTTCAAAGTGTCACTGTGATACAATTCAATGTGGACAAAGTCTGTTTCATCAGCACTCTTGCGCACAGTTAAAATCATGAAAGATATATTCCAAGTACGGATAAGTTGTATTCGTATCCTCTGATCTGTGGATGCCCTTGAATGGGCCAACCTCTCTACCAAATACCAACAGCTAAGAGGATTAAGATTTTGACAGATATGCGCACCGTAGAGAATTTGGTGGACAGGATATGCTGTGTCATCCTTGGTTGCGTTACAAAGATGTCTGCAATCCTGACATACGAGCTCTGGACATCAATTCAGATGTATGGAAACTCCCTAATTCCAACTGCAACAGCTGGAGCTGCCTGCTTCACAAACGACTCAACGCATGAGAAGATTGCTATACATCCAGCTAAAAAGAAGAGTCAGAACAGAGGCCCGCCTGCAACCAGCCACAGCTGCTCTTTATGCGCTGTAGGAACGGCTGCTCTCTCATTTCACTCACCAGCCATCGTCGATCTTGTTTGATTAACAGCTAAATTATCAGAGCATCAGTATCTCTAGTCAGCTGTGACTGAAGGAGACCTGAGTGAATCCAATCATCCATAGTTGCTACCTCAATATGTGAGGGGATTCCTTGAAGAAAGAATGTAAGCAATGTTTATTGTTCATTGTTTATTGTTTATTGTTGTTGTTGTTTACTGTTTATTACAGACTCATCACTGAGTAATATTTTGTTTTGCTGAGCACTAAAAGAAAAAAAGAAAAATTTTAAAAACGATTATTGCCATCGGCTAAAAAAGTATGCTATTCAGTTTATGTACACATAAAGATCGAAAACAGTCAGTTCGGACGTTTACTCTCGCTTTCACAGATTTGTACCGGCCAGATGGTAGTTGATCAAATACAAACACGGAGTTTGTTTGGCCAGTTGTGACGAGTCTAAGACATCTGGTTTTTATGACTCTCTCATGTACTGTCTCGATGGTATTAAAGTCACAGCCGCCTAGGAAGCCGGCCAGGTCTATAACTCTCTTAGTAGACTACCTAGACATTGCTGAGAGGTGTCCGAAGACAGTACTAAGATGGTATAAAAATATGCGCTCGATAAAAGTAGTGTAGCATTGGACTCTAAGAGGCCCAGAAACATGCATGGCATACAGCTTCTTCATTATGTTAAGTCTTTTCCGGGCTTTCTTTACTACCTCCACGGAATGCTCTTGAAATCTTAGTTTCTTGTCGATAACAGTGCCTAGATATTTAAAACTGTCAACCTGTTCCATATTATTACCATCAGTGATTAGATTTTCATGTACCGGATTGTCTCCAAGATTACATAGCAAGGATTTGTGTCAAAAGTAGAATACAAGTCTCTGGTAGCAACTCTCACATCAAAGCGAATCAGGTAGCCAGCCTTCCTGATGTGCATCATTCCGTAATACAGAATGGAAATTCCAGGATGGATTTCCCATTGTGTTTACCATCAGCCTTTGTGTCGATCAATGATTTACTTTTTGTCACGTCACAAACAAGGATTAAATCAGTCATGTCATACACAAACACTAAAACAATAGCAATCAGTTGCTTTCATCTAATAGCGCTGTTGCAGTCTGGTAGCACAGTCACTGCATAGCTACTGCTCGCCATGGCTAGTGTCGATAAACACCAGGCAGACATTCAACGGCAGCAAGATGGCAGATGTGGCTATTGCATGTCATACACTGTTGAGATGGAGGATCCAAGAGTTCTGGAATGTTCTCACATCTTCTGTCTCGGCTGTCTGGAAAGTGACTATCGTCGGGACAGCGAGCTCGAGTGTGCCATTTGCAGGTATGCAGTGTTTACTTCATGTCCAGCACTGAGATATTATTCTACCAGAGACGAAGAGGCAGTCAGTCAGTTATCCGGCAACTCCGTTAGAACTTTGTCAAACCTGGAGTCACTGGCCGTGATGAAAGCTGCTGCTTGGCCCAGTAATATTAATTGGAAGCCGGCATTTCAGCAATCGGGAAGCTAGTCTTTGCCCTCACCTACGTCATCATGGGACAAATTTCATTGGAAGATTTCTCAGCACTGACTTCCATTCTGATCATTCCACAGAATGGGATTCCAAGACATAAAATTAGAATGCGTACAGATGGATGTCTGGTGATTGAAGTATTTTTTTAAGCATGCCTAAACTGTGGGGATCCGCTTGGAGGTAGCCGCGCTAGCTACCGCTGCACCTGATCTTGCTGCGCAGCTGCGGAATGGGATCCACGGACTTTGTCTCCAGCGTGTTCAGACCTCTCCATTGCCAGTCCCTGACTCACTCACGGTGTTGACTGGGTCTATGCCTCACACCTAAACTAACCCTGCTTTGCTGTAGTGCAAGAGATGAGGGCTTGGTAGACGTTATACATCTATGGGAAGCAGTGCTGCGGGGGTAATGTAAGCGTATATCTATGTGTAGGAACAAATTTTATCAATACCGAGAATCATGGCTTACTTCTCAGATTTCCGCGTTCTATCATGAGTTCGTTTATTAAAAACTGAAACTACCATGTGGTTAATATTATTGAATAAAAATATGCCAAGTTTGATATTGTGGTGCAAATATGTTTCTTAACATGTCTTGTACTCATCGTCACTTCTACCAACGCCATCACCAATAGCAGCTGGCTACTCCTACAGTACCCAGTTCACTCTGACAGATCAAACTGTCTTACAGGCGCCGGTACCCTGACATCGATATCAGCTGTCTGCCTCACTATCAGCTGACTTCTGAGGATCAGCGTCTGCTGGAGATGGAGAGAGCTGATAAATGCGCTGTTTGTGACACTCCGGCTGACTTCTACTGTTTGGAAGGTGACAAAGTCTTATGTCACAGTCATAAGGAGGTGAGTCGACGCCTTTCGCTGTAAACTCACAGCGCTGCAAGTCTCTAAGATTGAGAAAAACAAACCTCTGAAATTATTCATTGGATTATTCTTATCACAGTAGGCTTATCCAGAGGCTAGAGATGATATCTACTGCCAACCTAGTCGATGCAGGGCAGATTTAGATCGTGGTGTTTGCCACTCAAAATTTGTTTAGCTGATTTTGAGTACATTTTGGTCATCCTCTCAGCAGACTCATACCGCTGACAGCCCTGCGGACACAAGCTGAATTTAATGCCAACAGCTATCAAACGCAAGATACAGAAATAGACACAGCTTTTCCAGAGTTCAGGGTCAGAACTTCTGCTTGCAGATCATCAGCTTACGATGTTTGACCCTGGTTATCTTAGCCGATCCTAATGTCTTGTACCTGTATAGTTAGTTATAGACAGATGTGTGCCCAGCGATATAACAATGATTCAATCTTTCCTGGGAGCATTGTCAGGCGGAGTCACCTGACCTCTGTTACAGGCATCATCTCACAGTATGATGTGTAATTACGTATGCAGAGTGGCAGGCAAGCTACGAGGTCCAATCAAAACGTTCCCGGACTGATCGCTGTATTTCTATGTCCAATGGATCTCCCACAGGATTTTCATGCGATGTGTTGTAGTAATATCTTGGCTACCTACAGTCTTGAAAGCTTTTTCCTGCTCTTTTAATCTCAAAATAGTTCACAGAACACAATAATGATTCAGAGAGCGGCAGACGATTGTTGAAGACGATGAAAGGAGTGGGAGACTGTCGTTGTGATGAACCAATTATGCTGAGCCGATGATGCAAAATCATAGATCCCAGAAATACTAGATCAGGATAGAAGAAAAGTGCTGAGAGAAATAAGTGCAGAGTCTGGGCTTTCTTGGGGCACATGCCAACGGGCTGCTGCGGTTGGTTTACCTATGAAACAAGTCACCGCAACGTCTATCCCAAAAACTTCTGAATCTCCAGTGTACACGGCCTTGAGAGCTCACAATTATTTGGTCAAAAATAAAGTCTGTGTACTCCCCTCTGTACTCACCTGATCTGGCACGATGGAACTTTGAACTGTTCCCAAAACTAAAAATGGTCATGAAAGACCAATGTTATGAGAATGCGCATTAAAGCAAGCCATTTCAAAAAAATTTGCCGATCGACGCTAACATGCTTCCGTGTTCTGTGAAGTATTTCGAGATTAAAAGAGCAGAAAAAAAGTTTCGAGGCTGTAGGTAGCCAAGGTATTACTACAACACATCGTATAAAAATACTTTGAAAAATCCATTGCGCGGCGAAATACAGCGATTAGTCCAGGAACTTTTTTATCAGACCTCGTATGGAAATTATTTATCTGCTCTAACAGATGCTCTCTGTTTTATGGTTCTTATAGTTGCCTAACTATCCTCTCTGATGTTACAAACCTGCCTGTGGTATCTTATCTTGTAGGAAGAGGAGGTGTTTAGAGGGAAATTCAACTATCAGCAACATCAGTACATCAACATGGCTGAATACCGAACTAATCCAGGGAAATACAGGAAGTTGATGTGCAGTAACCATAGCGACGCGGAGTTACGTCACGCCTGCTCTGTATGTCACCATATTCCATGTGTGCTGTGTCCTATTCAACATTGCACTAAGCGAGGTAAGGTGACTTACAATACGGTCATGCTAGTATCATACAGCTTCACTTAAATTCCATAGTGTTTCAGTTGGTCTATTGACCAAGTAACCTCGTAGGGCTCATATGAGAAATACTTCATTCATGAAAATTCTTGCAGAAATATGAAATGCATAAAAATATGCGTGTGAATATATAATGCTTTTGATTTTCGCAACAATTTGCAAAGGTTCCGCAGTACGATATTGTGGACAAGGCTCTAAAAGTTAGATGAAAAATGGGAACTAGCTCACCCTTAAAGGTCAAGTTAAAATACACACCTTTATAACACAATAAAGTCGGACAGCCAAAATAATGTGATCATTATAATTAATCCTAATAATTTTTCTTAGAAGTAATTAATCTTAATTAATCTTCATATTGATATGTTTAATTTAATTGATTTAATCTGGAACTAATCTTATTTTAATCTTAATCCTATTTTCAAACTGGTTTCTAAGCCATAGAATTCATAACAGTAAAATTGCGGTCAGCTGCAGCAGCTGATACCCATGTCACTGTAACGTCTTTGGAGGGCCTATAATGGTACCCAACTGCACTAGTGTTGAGTTTTCTTAGATAAATATGTAGTCATACTTGTTCAAAGATGGTTGCAGCGTATTATTCTTGGTTTATCAGTGAAATTTATCCTCAAAATAGCCATAGTAATATTTCTTAATATTAGAATAACTTGATTAAAATGCAGGGAAAATTAGAATCAGAATGCACAGCACTTTCCAATTCAGAAACTTTCAAAGCGATCTTCACAGGAGGCATTCAGGACTCTGACTAGTCATTGATGTTACGGTTCCGCAGAGATCGCTTATTCCAGCATTGTTCATGTATATGATTGTCACAGATAACTGTACCATAGAGTGTGCTCCTGTACCCCTGAAGCTGTCTGACTACCAGTCCACACCACCACTACTTTCTCTGTGGTACTGCTGGTAACAGTGTCTGATACTTGTGGTCTAGGAAGTTAAGATTGTCAAATAATTCCCTAATATTTGTCTTACATCCTGTTCAGGGATGTATATTATAAGAATTTGAGAACTTTCAGCAACTAATTTTAATGGGGGAAGCAACTCTACAGGGATTTTTTATATGATGAAGATCATCCTTTGTTATGCCCACATGGCAATATCACACAGGGTAAAGCTCAAGCTGCGAGGAGATATTGGAGTCATAGCTGCTGAAAAATTGACCTAGTTTAATTAGGTCGATGTATCGGAAATTGAAATAGTAGCAGAGCACATGTGAATAGACCAAGTTTCCTGAATTTACGCCGGTGATACATGCGGGCTCTTTGATTTTGCCGAAGGCAAATTGTGTTGCGATCTCAGTCTTAACCAGTATAGAAACGAAATAAATAAACCAGCATATTCCACTCAACCATGCAGCTGCTACTTTGTAGCTACTCACAAGCTACACTCACACTTGACTCTTTGCACCAAAACTGGTCAATACAGAACATTATACATAATCACTATGAAATAAGGCACATGAAAGACGATTCCATGCAAATTGTGTTGTCTTTGTTAGCATAGACCAGAAATGTTTACAATATATTATAATATATTATAATATATTATAATATCTCGTATGATTAGTTCTATTCAACCATACGATGAAAATGACAAAAGAATACTTCCCAGAGTATTTTTTAGGACCAAAAAGATCAACAAAGTGGAATTAACCATTCATGATATCCTTCAGCTTCGAGATATGATAAATAGCCACGCTGTCGTTAGGACATGCCAACTTTACCGCAAGCTTTCGCAAGGTTTTGAATTACTGTTGTCAACAGCCAACTCTCAATTTCACCAATTTCATCTAACTTTGGACACATTAAAACTGCAAGTTTTTACTTGCATTAACATTAGCTGGAGACTTGAATTTTTTGCAACATGCAGTAGAGATATTGATGTCTCACCAGTAAGGATTTGTATATTCTGTAATTATATTTTGCAACCTAAATCCGTCTGGTAAAACTAGACTCGAAACTTGCTATCCCCTTTTAAAACTTGCGTGAACTCTTCTTCAGTGCTGGGATTTGATTGCTTTTGCTCTGGTATGTTTGGCATCACCATTCATTCATTGTTATTAGTACTTGGTAGCAGTGAACTGGGGCATTAGAGATGCTTTTTGGTACAGCTTTCTATTTAAAGCTTCAAACTGTCTAACTCCCTAGCAGTCAAACTTAGATTTTTTAATTTACTGATCGTATTATACACATGAATACTGTAGGATATAGTTTGACATTCAGTGTGTCGCTTCCTTAGCCCGAGATCATAAACTGGAGAAGTTCAGCGAAGTGGCTGCAGGACTGAGGGATACGATAAAGCCATATTTAACACGCTTGTACAGGAGAGGAAGTTTACTGACAGAGATGGAGAAGGAGGTGGAGAGAAGAGTTTCTGGTATCGTTCTCAGATTCGATGATACAAGGAAAAAAGTTGAGGAGATCACCCTGCAGCGAGTGAGTTGCTTTATTCATACCAGTGTATCTAAAGTTCATACAAGCATGGTCCCACCCTCCACCCTCATCCTCAACTCCCATCTTCGTTCCCATCCCCCTTCACCTCCCTCCTGGAAACAATGTAGAGCGTAGATATTTCAGCATTACTCCTACATGTTGTTGTTATAAGGAGCTGTAGCAGGCTGTTACTTATTTGGTGATTACTAGCAGTGAAAGTATAGCCAGATGAACGATTTAGCAAATATCATTGAATTATCATATTATTATCATATTAATCATCCGTTGAGGGAGCAGCCATGGTGCTAAGCGGTATGAGGCCCCTACACAAGGTGCCTCAGGTTTGATCTCCAGAAAATTCTCCTACCTCCAGCAAAAAAGGTGTAATTGCCTTTCTCAGGGGAGAGTGTTTAGTTTTGATTGTTGTGGGTGTTTGCGATCGGAGGAATGCACCACATGTTAGAGATATGTGGGTTTATTGCAACTACTGAGAACCTTGCAGTGGTTGTTTAATCTCCTAAACATGACTACGATCAAACACCCGGTCAATAAAATAATGGAAATAAGACTATTGAAGAATACTATCGCTGTTAGTTTCTCATGTTGTTCAACAGAAACCAGTTTGCTAAACAGTGAGAACTGGCTCACTGGAAACACAACAGAAAGGATGAACTGGAGTTGTTTTTATTCAAGGATACATAATTGACTTTACTGATAAAGACTGTTCCTGTAACAGATTGAAGAAATCCATGTCCAGAGAGGGAAAGCTATTAAAGAGCTTGACGAGTACCAGGAGAGTGTGAGGAGAGAGGCTGATGAGCTCATTGCACAACTGAACTCTGATAGAGAGGAAGAAGATGCGCTGCGTAAGAAACTCCATGTGCTGATGGTGAGAGGCATTGACTATGAGGTCATCCAACAGTACAATCAGATGAAGGAGACAGCTGACAGGGCGCTGAGGAAAGTGACCGAAGAGTTTTCTCCGTATCAGAAACTGCTACAGATGAGATGCGAAGGTAGGGATTTCCGTTCAGTTGTTGAGTTGATAACACATAAGGAAAGTTCATCATCCCGTTACACTACTGCACTGCAATATCACATAAAACATGCAGAATCTCTTCCCATACGGCTCTGCCCTTACCATGTCCACGGGTCTCAGATTTTCTAATAACTGTGTTTCTTCTGCAGATGGTGATTTGACCCGCTTTGACAGTAGGCTCACTATGCTCCCGCAGTCACTAACATTTTTCAAGGCACTCTGGTCTGATGACGACGGCAACTGCAACAGAGGCGACGATGACGATTACGATTACGATTATGATGATGAGGATGCTTATGATGATTATGGCAATGACAATGGTACCGGCCTCTACTCTGTCAGCACATCCGCTGATGGTCATCTCATCTGTGGATTGTCTGGAAGAGTCGAAATTTGGGATACGAATGATGGAAAAAGCAAGTATTCTACCGGTGTGGATGGTAATATGCATGGCATGAAGCAGTACGGTGAATACCTGTATGGAGCCTGTCTACAAGGCAATCAGCTGACTGTAGTCCGATATGACAGAAACCTGACTAATAGGGAGGAGATCGTCTCTATACCGTACCGGGCAAAAGTTGTCACAAATATGGATGTGAGATACGGTAAAATAGCCATTATTGACTACGACAACAAACTGATCAAGCTGTTCAGTACAGAAGGAGAGTTTTTGAGAGATGTCATGTTGAGAGACAGTGAATCTCCTTACGGAGTGCATCTGCTGATAGACAACTGCGTCCTTCTCTCTGCTCGTAGTAGAGATTATGGTGCCGGATTTGTAACTAAATACCAGGCAGACGGCAGTGGAAGCGTAGTATGGCGAAGTGGTCAGTTACAGCGGCCATTAGGATTGGATGTCGATGAGTTGGGCCTCATCTACGTCTGTGGGGACTTTTCAATCTATGTTCTCTCACTGAAAGGTCAGTATAAGATCTATGACACTTCCTCACATTGTCTCCACTATAACATCTGACATTGAGATATGAATAATCTGATACAGGAAAGAAACTGGCAGAGTTGACGTGTGAGGAGTGGGAGAAAGCAGAGACAGTACATGATGTTGCTGTGTCTCGGAGTTGTCTCTACCTCACTTGTGGTGATGAGGGAGTTAAATGTTTCTCAATCAACACGTAATTTAGATGTTTCGATTTGCTGTGCGCTTCCTCATGAGACTGGCTGCAGCAGATGATTAACATCTTGGAGGGATCTCGTTTGTAAACAGGAAGGTATTAAATGTTATATCATCAACTTGTTCCTTCAATAATTATCTCTTGCGTTCCGCACTCCCTCAGGAGGATATTGCTGGCAATTGGCCACAATTGTTTTACTCCTGCTGCAGCATCCTACCAATAAAATGTATCAAACCATCCAATAAACTTTCACTCATAACTATAGTCGTGATGAAATTTTGGTGGAGAGGAAATGAATCGGTGGTATTCAAATTTAGCCGCAAAGAACTTCAATAAGGTTTACCTGCCAATTTCATACCCATGTCTTTGCACTGTCCTTATTGATTCGGGGCAATGTTGCCAACCCCAAATGGCAAAACATCATAGATTTCAATAATATAAAAATATAGTGTTCACATACTGCCGCTAAACAGAATTCATGGCCTGTTCACCAAATATAATTATTCAGTTTCTGGGGGCCCGTGGTGCGTACAGAAAGTGATTGTATTAGCTAATGTGGTAGATACCTCGAAATTTTCAAAAAGTTGTAGATTTAAGAGTAAAATTATGGGTTGGACACACTGACTTGGGATGTTGCCCTATTTTAACTTCCATAATTCTCCGACTGATATACCCACAATTACCCGCACACCATCGCTGGATTGCGGATTACCTGGCAATTTCCTTACGAATGTTCAACCCAGCAACTAGTGTCATCAGTTGTCAAGATTTACATAGATTTTATCCACGATTTATTTGATCCAGCTAGCTGCTTTATTCAAGATTCAAGACGAGGAAAGCTGTGCGCAGGCGCAAGCATGCGTACACATCTAGATTGCCGTTACATAACATGGAACAACTACCACAACTAGCTCCGGCAACAAGCTGTGTCGTGGAAACGTACACATGGGCAATTACTCGTTGTAGATGGAGTCTTCCACTCAGATTTTATCTCATAACGCTGTGAAAATGATCATGATTATCATGATTATCTGTCTCTCACATTGAGCTCTATCCTCTTATCGGAAGTTGAGCTCTCTTGACTGTTCTAACCCCGAGTGCGATCGTCAAACACACTGCAGAATTCATAATTATTATATCTACTGTACGATATACCACAATACAAATTCCTCTTCGATTCGCCACATGTTTTTCATATATGAATTATTTGACTCCATAGCTTTCAAAGTGTCACTGTGATACGCATCAATTTGGACGAAGTCTGCTTTATCAGTATTCTCCCGCACAGTCGCAAACCATGAAAGATGTATTTCAAGTGCGAATGAATTACATTCATATCCTCAGATCTGTTGATGTCCTTGAATGGGCCAACCTCTCTACCACACACAAACAGCTAAGACTATTCAAATTTTGACGAATATATGCAGAGTACAGCATTTGGAGGGCAGGAGATCCTGGGCCGGCCCTGGTTGTGATACAAAGATGTCTGTAAGCCTGACATACGAGCTCTGGGCACCAATTCAGATGTATAGAAACTGCTTCATACTAACTGCAGTAGCTGAAGCTGCCTGCTTCACAAACAACTTAACGTATGTGAAAATTAAAATACATCCACCTAAAGAGAAGAGCCAGCATAGAGACCGCCCTGCAACTAGTGATGTCACGATACTTGATTTTGGAACGATATCAATACACCGATATTTTATGTACGTGATCTATGGTATGGTGCATTTCGGTACAATACATGCATTTATACATGTACACATATCTAGTAAGTAGCATGTGGCAATGTATGAAACCTCTCCATGATATAAAGCCTTGCATCAAAGATATAGCAATTTGAGATACAACCAAGTTGTGCAGAAACATAATCGTGTTAGTGATCGCCACAGAACAGCTGCTTCTTGCTTCTGGAATACTTTTTCCATGCTGCTGAACGGCCTTCTGTTGGGACAGATGAAACAGGAATACTCAGGCACTATAAATCACAGACAGCAGTCGGCACTTCTGGCTATTAATAGCTTACCAGCCATTAGGAATGATGTAAAAGATAGTGTGGTATAATTCCTACTGCTACTGAACACTGGTGGAGGTGAAGGTCGTTTGGTGGTTTAAGTTTACTGGTTTCAATCATAGATTATATGATTTCAACTGCTGATGCCATCTTTGTGTGTTCGAGTGCCGAGTGTCTGCAGGGTGACCAACTATGCGACTTTAGTCGCAAAAAATGACTTTTTCAATAGTCTTCTGCCTTTTCGCAACTTTTATGCAGATCGCCTCTGAAAGTGTTCTGCAGTTAGATATTAATTTTCTAGCCTTAGTTATTTCATTCCATGCCATGCTCACATCGATTGAGAGCCATTTCTGCAAACTATGACTCCCATACTACTAGTATCGATCAGTTTCAAGAACTTATGGCACCAAAATGCAGAAAGCCGATAAGAAGCTATCATTAGTAAGGTTCAGTAAGATTCAGGTTAGTGATAACGATATTTTGATTAGCAGCCCTCTATT
>ERZ1740065.443-NODE-443-length-22124-cov-11.986180_pt1 | contig 22124 bp, 23 predicted proteins | sample MGYA00581738_ERZ1740065 | MGnify/ENA primary metagenome ERZ1740065 (study PRJEB43018, sample SAMN04849749) | marine metagenome | isolation source: floating plastic debris | place: Pacific Ocean | collected 2008-09-01 | study: EMG produced TPA metagenomics...
ATCCCCCCCCCCCCCCCTCCCCCCTCTCTCTCTCCCTCCCTCCCCCCTCCCTCTCTCCCCCTCTCTTTCCCCCCTCTCTCTCCCTCCCTCCCTCCTCCCTCTCTCACCTGGTCTCTCCCTCTTCCATCCCCCATACATAGTTGCTCTCAGACCTCTCTGAACATCCACTAAGCCGTATTCCGTTAATCTTTTAGACCAAGTTTGACAACCTGTATCTGTGTAAGGAGTCCATAGTCGATGCGTAAGTGCCGTTACGTACATCCTCGAGGGCCCATTATATGACGCTAATAGAGTCACTGTCTAACATAGTTAGGTCAAGTTGGATTTACGTGAGTCAGTGTAAACTAGTATGTCGATCAATGATAACTGCCAATGCCAATGCCCTCTCTGAATCCATCGTATAACAGTTGCATAGGCTACATAGGTGTGCATAGATGGAGCTGCTCGGTTTCCAGCTGTCTGTCAGTCCGGCGTCTGCTTGACGTTACGCACACACTCCGCCAGTATATAATTGCACACCATCTGCCGCGCCGACTGTACTAACTTACTGCTGCTGTTCCTTATATCCTCTGATTGGCTGTGCGTAGATGTTTTATTGTTTCTTGTTTACAGGCTGAAAAGAACTACAGATGTTATGTTCGGAGGTAAATTGGTGCTCGTCTGTGGCTACGGGGAGGTAATTTTGTAGCTCAGCTCAGTCCGATATATTCCCTGTCTTTGCCGCTCATCTTCGTTACCATTCATTCGAACAGGTTGGCAAAGGGTGCTGTTCTGCTTTAAAAGGACTTGGATGTGTCGTCATGATAACGGAAATAGATCCTATATGCGCGCTACAAGCATGGTAAACACCAACCACCTATCCTATCAGGCTGCGGGTCTTCGTATCAATTAGAAACGTGGAGGCAACTCCCAATTGCAGCTTGATGATGTACCTGGTGTGAGATAGAGACTGTTTATTTTTAGCATGGATGGATTCCGAGTGGTTAGGATGAATGAGATGGTGAGAAGCGCTGATATAATTGTTACATGCACTGGTAAGTACATCATAGCACCATATACTTACTTGGTACATACACATACATACACCAGCTGACCTGTCTCACGTAGTGTCAAATACTGCTGTATTGAAGTCATCGTTTCAACGCAATGGTTTTGTATGGACTGTATATGATATGTTTCACCAATTGCTAAATTTTCAGGCAACAAGAATGTTGTAACTCGAGAGCATCTAGACAAGCTGAAGAACGGCTGCATTGTGTGTAACATGGGCCATTCGAATACCGAAATAGATGTGGTAAGGATTCAAATTACCTTTGATAAGAGATTACTTGGAGACTCCGCCGCATGCATATGTGTGTGAGTTACACACGTATATAGTCACAATATACTGGAATCCCAGTGCGCCAATGACATAACCCCGACTATAAGGCATACCTAAATCCTACATAGACATCACTATAACTTCATGTAGGATAGTTGTAAAGGAGCCATCTTAGTTTCATAAGAGAGAATCAATTTAGAACTATCAAACGAAGCTTTGAAATCAACTATTAGCCAGAAGTAGGAAGTAAGTCTATTTTAGGATGACCTCACTTCCTTAGACACCCGTCTTATAGTAGAGGGAATACAGTATTAGCTTAGCCGTTGGTTTCAACTTTTCACTTGCAAGCTTCAGTGGAAACAAGGTTTTGGCCAGGTCCCTGTGGGTGTCTATGAATTGGAAACCAGACAGCCTGTGGCCCCCTGGAGCTCTGAGCCTGCTAAGTGGACACCATGCTTGACAGAAGGAAAGAATCTGCTATATTTCTGCTTTCTCTCTCTCAGGGGTGTCTACGGACACCGGAGCTGACGTGGGAGAAAGTCCGATCGCAGGTTGACCATATCATCTGGCCCGATGGCAAACGCATCATACTAATAGCGGAGGGCAGGCTGATCAACCTCAGCTGCTCCAGCATTCCTTCGTTCGTCGTGTCGATCACAGCCTCTACTCAAGCCCTCGCACTCATTGAGCTCTACAACGCTCCTACCGGCAGGTACAAACAGGACGTCTACTTGCTGCCTAAAAAGATGGGTGAGTCCGCCTCGATGTCACGACTCATCTATTCTAACTCTCACTCTACTTACTGTCAGCTGCATATTGTATATATTGTATATATTGTATATAATTCCCTATCTTTCATTAGGATTTTCCAGTTTGCCATTGTTGTATCATCATCACATGCCACATGATATTGTATACATGAGGAGACAACTTCTCTTCCACAGGAATTTTGTCAGTGAAATCTAGCGATGATATTGTACTGACGTTCTTCACTAAACTACCATCGAATACTACCACTCCTTTGCCCTTGTAGCACCATTGACTGTAGAATGCATGAGCACTCAACATACGTACGTGTGTGTATTTACAGATGAGTACGTAGCGAGCTTGCACTTACCTGTGTTCGACGCTCACCTTACTGAACTGTCTGACGAACAGGCCAAGTATCTGGGACTCAGTAAAACTGGACCCTTTAAACCCAACTATTACAGGTAATGCCTTCATTCCTATAGAAACATATACATAGTCAAATTATTATCATTGTTACTTACTAGTATCATTATTACTGTTGTCATTGTTATTACTTACTAACATTATTATTATTATTATTATTGTTATTGCCATTGTTATTCCTATTGTTATTACCATTACTATTCTTATTGTTATTCCTAATGCTATTATTATTACTGCTCTTATTATTATTACTATTGTCATTGTTATTCCTATTGCTAGCAATCTATAATTGTTACCATAGTTATTGTTATCATATAGTTAATACTATGATTATGCTTGTTGTTACAGTTGCTGTTGAAACTATTTTTTTAATCTTTCAAGTATATTTCTGGTGTATCCTGTATCGAATTATTGTTGATTTTTAGATATTGATGTAGTCAATAGACGACCTTTCCCTGCCGAACTCTCCCTCATTGAAGATCTTATCACACGGACCTGAACGCAAGCAGGCAGGGACTAGTTTTGTTAAGATTTTCTAAGTCTAGCACGGTGCAATTTATGGAGGATTTTATGCTGAGGAGGCATTCTATATTCAGTTCTGTCTGCTTGATGCCACAAGCTGTTCTTGTGGACGAGTTATCTGATCTCATACCATCTGAATAACCCACGCCCAATAAACTTTGTATGAGGCTTAATTTTAGGAATTAATTAACCACAAATACAGGGAAATTTTGAAGAATAAACGAGTTCGTTACTTATTACACTAATACATTATAATTAGAATTGCCTTGCCAACAGTGGCATCTAGTCAGTACACAATCATATCATACAGTAATCCTAATGTGTATGAGATCAGCAATGGAGCAGCAAGATATCGTCTGTACGAACCAAATGCATATCAAACCTGTATAAAGCAGAAGAAGTAAGTAGTTTGATACGCGTAGCTGACTTATTGGATTGAACGAGTGGGCGATACATCCACACTGATCATGCGATTACGGCGGCATCGTCAAACCAGGAGTTGTGCACCCTTTATACGTTTGCAGGAATTGCCTCCTCTCCGAAAGCGCGCTCTCTACTTCCGAAGTCCTCTTCGGAGTTCATTGTCGTTTCACCAACATGGCATACCCGAGGCGTGTGTGCAAAATTCATCCTGTCGTTATTTTTAGTATTGTCGACTCTTTCGAGAGGAGACCCGAGGACTCACAGCGTGTGATAGGAACTTTGTTAGGTAAGTATTAATTTGATACTATTTTATTTTCCTTTACGACTCTATTTTCCACTTTCAAGGCATACGAACTATTGAATGGATTAGTACGTTTGTCTTCTGCCGCTTCGGTTTGCAAGTCATGATTTTCGGATTTAACACGAGTTTAATTCAGTGTATGACTTGATTTTGTAGGAACAGTTGATGGCACTGGTGCTGTTGAGGTAACGAATTCATTCACAGTACCGCACAATGAAGCTGCGGACGAGGTATGGAATAGAATTATCGATATATGAACAGGACAATGAATGTTGAGACCAGCTGGTTGAAAATTAGTGGACGAGACAGCTAATACTGTTTATCTCTCAGGTTGCAGTAGACATCGAATTCGCTAAAACCATGTATGAGCTACATAGAAAGGTGAACACTGCTGAGGTGGTTGTTGGTTGGTATTCGACTGGGCCGGATATAACTGAACACTCGGTACTCATCCACGAATACTACGCCAGAGAAGCTAAAGCTCCTGTGTTGTTCACAATTGACACAACACTTCAGAATGGCGAGATGGGTATGAAAGCATATGTCAGGTAAGTTGTGTAGAGCTTTTCATGTCAATTAGTAGTTACAGCATAAGTTTTAATGTATTCAATGATTCAGTGCCCCAATGGGTGTACCTACCAAGACTATGGGATACATGTTTACCCCAATACCTGTGAAGCTGACGTCCTATGAGACAGAGCAGATTGGTGGTAAGCACCCAGTATAAATTCTGATCAATTCACTGCGTTGACACTCCTATCTGGGTCGACGTCATTACAGCGTTAATTTGACCCGAATCTTACTGTTATGTTACAGTAAACCTGATGATGAAAGGACGAGCCCAGAGCAAGAAGCCGGTGCCAATCAGCTCGGGCCTCGAGCAGGTGGAGTTGTCCTGCGACACGCTTCTCTCCAAACTGACAACTATTGAGAAATACGTCAACGAGGTCGTGGTGAGTACATCTCCTTTACTGTCCATAAGGTAGAGTGTTTATATTTAACCATGTTAGTAGCTTCTTTCCTCTCTGTTCGAAACTCTGGTTTATTTATGTGCTCACCACTGAGATATAGATAGCTGTCATGTCTTATGCTTGTAGAGCGGCGAGAGGCCGGCTGACCCTTCAGTCGGCAGATTTCTCATGGATCTCATTGGAACTGTTCCCAAAATCGGCCCTGAGGAATTCGAAAATATGCTTAACTCTAATATGAAGGTCAGTGTACGGTCGCAGTATTGCAGCTCCAGTTGATTCTGTTGTAATAGGAAGTACATGTGTATGAGCTATTAGCCCGAGAAAGAAATCACTCTCACTATGCGAAAATGATGCTAAGGTGTTACCTATTGCTAATTATTGTGTGATGCGCTGTTGTAGGATCTGCTGATGGTGATTTACCTGTGTAACCTTACAAGAACCCAACTGAGTATTACAGAGAAACTGTCAACCTGCAACTAGACAAGCTCCGTCTGCTGCCGAACTCTGGACTTCCACTCTGATTGGCTAATCTTTTATTGATATCAACTTTCTAAAGCTATGTTGGTGAAATATAAATTAAAGTTGAGGATAATGCTACCCAACAGCATCTAAAACATGCCCCTACTCTGCTTGTATCTCGCTCCAGCCTTTCTGTTGTGGTTCGCTCCCCTTGCCTTGTGCTGGGTCTTAAACAGGAGGTTTCTTGTGACTTCTTGTGTTTGTCCTTGACCCTTAGCTTTGCCTTTGACATCATACTGTGGTCTTTGATAGCCATGATTTCCTAAGTTCTGAATATTGCACAGATGTGTTCAGCTATCGGGTATAGGGTTCGGTACACACGGCATTCAGGTGGCAGTGATTGCCTAACCTCGACACCATTGATAGCTGTGAAGGCTATAACCAAGGCTATGCGCGCTAGTTGACGCTGCATACGCTATGGTAATATAGTGGTTAGAATTATGGATAGCTAGAATTCAAAACTATCATTGTACTATCTACAACAACTGGCATTTAGCATAAACTATGCGTTATACTATCTCCATGTCTACAACATCAACTGGCATTTAGCATTGCAAGTTAATTTTTCATACAGCAATATAACATGACAAAATAGTCATGCTGTTTCTAGTACAGTAGATGACCATTTTTCCTACAGCAAAATTATATCCTGGGACATAAAGCATGTATGATATGTTCCCAGTACAGTAGGTGATGAAAGCAAGTTTTACCTGCGGCTTAGGTTCCTGGCCTACACTATCGCTCTTATCATCTTCATCAGCGACGTCATCTCTCCTACCTCCTCCCAGAGCAGCTGGCAACACCATTTTCCTAAAATCAGCAAAAATTCAACACTGAAATGTGGCAGGTGTATGGCAGTGAGAAAATAGACTGATATGGAAGTTAGTATAGAAATGAATGCTGAATCACAGTGAGGGAATATCTCCACATCAACTTACCGCCCCATGAGTTCGGACGCCTCGTCGGCATCATCAGCACCGATCTCATTGCTGTCATACGTGTCATCATATTCGTCATCATACATCGCCTCGTTGGCAGTGTCAGCGAGACCCGCCACTGCTCGATTGGCAATGGTCATATCATCAGTTCTCGAGGCCAGCTCCAACACTCTACCTCTGATATCATCGTCACAAACCGGCATATTGATGTCTCTGTGAGGAGCAAGGCTGTGGTGTTAGCAATATGATGGGTATCATGATAATGACCATTGATCTCTCACCGTTTGCCTTTATGAATGTTACTCATATCCACTGTCCTCTTCCTGAAGACATCAAACTGGTCGTTGTCATAAACATTTTTCCTGCTACTCAACAGGTTGTGTTCATCAATTGCCCTAAGATCAATCAGAATCATACATATGATACTAAAAAATTGCAGCAGATATTGCTAGCAAAACACAAACAGGAAATGCATTAGGAAGGGGATGATTTTGAACTCCGTAGTCATAGCAACACATCATCGTGATGAGAAACAAGTCCGATGTTCCACCAGCAAACAAGCACCTGCCTACCACATGCCATGAGTAACTCTGCTCATTGGCAATATTACTGCATACGTACACCTCAAGCGTTCTGTCCAGGTTTGCCAGAGACTGAGGCAGACTGTCCTCCAGAAGAGCATTGATGACCATCTCTGGTGACGTATAATGTCTGAGACACATCTGAACGTAGAGCATAGATAGTGTTACACCAGGTCAAAGGTCAGAGGTAGGGAAATACTGAGATATTCATTGTGTTTGGCACCTCAATGAAGCCGTCGCCCAAGTGTGGGAAGAGCTCCTTGATATGTGTGACCGGTACTGAAAGAGCAGCAGCAGCACCCAGACTTGCCGCAGCGCCTAATGGCACATCATTGAGAGGAGTTGTCGTCTCCTGTGATATGTGATAGAAACATGGCATTGTGCGTAGTCAAAATGCACTGTATTCCCTCAGAATTAAGACGCATGGTATAGGCGCGGTGTCCGTGTTGCTATCTTGGCCACGCCTGAGCTCACTGACTTAGACATGCGCCTGAAGGAAAGTGGCACTCACATTTTGACTTGGCGGCGGCGAGGAGTTATCTTCTTCCGTGCTATTCCTATGACTTTTGGAGACAGATATGGCATCTTGTATGAAATTCAACCCGGTTTCATCTCTGTGAGTCGTAAATTATCACATTTAGACAGTATCGAACCACAATAGAGAGGAAAGCATAAAGGAGAGTTGATGTTGTTCATACATATGCGCATTGGGCCTCCTTATGAGTTGGTAATCTTCCAAAAACGGATACAGATCGTCATAGTGAGAGATGAAGCTGAAACAAAACACGGGCTGTCTGAATCTGATAACACTGGTTCCATGGCCTACAATGCGAGCAGTGGCTGGGTACCGCTCACTCTGTCCAACAGCTGGCAATTCCCACCACTAGGAACTCGGCTAAATACAGCTTATCATCACATTTATTTACTTACTGAACATCGCCAACGTATTCCGTCAGAGTATCACAGAATTGTTGAATCTTGGAGTTGTCCTCTCTACAGAACAAAATCACCCATATTGATCCCTGTGGCTTGTGGTGGTGATGATGTGAGCGGCAGTTAGCTTACTCCTTGTTGGAGACTAAGCTAAGAGTGGAGGTGTAAAGAATGAGACGGAATGTGTGGACGCAACTCTCTGCCGCCAGCTCTAGTCTTCTGAAGGCTGCACGCAGATCCGGGTCACTAGAATGACATCACGCATGAATATCCCGACCAGAAACCGTCACGCAGCGGCATAAAACCCATTACTACCTGAGCCGGGAGGTACGGACACTGTTCATCAGCACAGCAATCATCTCTTCATATAAAAGGCACAACCTACGCATATAAAAACACAGCACTAAAAACAGCGGAGGATACATGCTTCCATAAAAGGGTCTACATTCAAATATCAATAGTAACATACGCTTTATAGAAATGGTGCTCATGGAAGAGTGAGCAAGCGGGAGTGTATGTAGACAGGAAGTCGTGGAGTGAGACACATAGATCAGACACAAAGGCACATTGTTCTGTTAGGGCAGTCTCGTCAACATAACGGCTTAAGTTGCTGTGAACTTTCAGTCGGTCAACTGCTTCTCCGACAACCTATCAACAGTAATGAAATACAATAAACAGCATTCTATGGATTGCAGGATCACAGGATTACTGTAAACTGGAATTTATTGGCGAGGGAATTGTTTTGTGAAGGTTCGCGAATGTTCGAAATCGCAAAGAATATGATTGCAAAAAATTTCAATGGTTACATAATCATTATAGTCGTGATGAATATTGACAAAGATTTTTCAATTGCGAAATTTTTTTCATCGAGGTTTCGTGGCATTTTTGCAAATATTTTTCAGTGCAAAATAATCCAGTCTGCAGTATTGCATTTGTTAACATTTCACATAATCTCGAACAAAATAAAAAAGCATGAAGAGCATTCAGTCACCATCCAAATGGAATCGTAAGAAAATAACTAAGCACAAATATTTGTCTGCATTGCAGATACTTTGGCTCAAGGCATGATTGCTGTTTACTACGCATGCATTGATTGAACAAGCTCACACTTTCATCATCTCTAACCCGTGTCATCAAGTAGTTTCATTTGGATAATTGACTTTACTTCATGCTTTTTCCTGACTGCACACCAGCAGTTTCACTTTGATGAAGCGTAAGGCATCTATCATACATTGAAATTACATAGTGATAGAAATAATAGAAAATGCATAGAAATTTAAGTGAATCAACACACCTTCTCAAGGTCGTTTATAGCCACTTTCAGGTCACCGCCATACTTAGGCTGGCATAGGAAAACGTTCCCCACCATCTTCTCAAGCAGCCTTGCATTTGATGACTTGAAAAGCGTGCAGAGATCAATGAGCTTGGGGATGTCAAATATATACTTCTCATAGATGATCTCTCCGAAAATGTTGGGAGAAAGAAAGTCGTCCTAAAAATTTGTTACAATACTGTCACACTTTGCGCTCTACAAGAGCAGTGAGGCTTTAGACAGTCGATGCCAACCTTTGACTCTTTACATGTCATCAGCCTGAGAAAAACTTTGAAGTAGATACTATGAAGTGCATCTAATTTCTCTTTAACTCTAGTGTCTTCACTTTCTCCGTCTAACTCCCTGGTAAAAATAAAACGTTGTATCAGGCTGAGGAAGTGGGTAAAGTTATTGGACTTGGTTAGCTATCTCATACCTTGGTGCAAAGTTCAAATAACTGTCTAATGTTATTAATAGCGACTCATCATACATGACTTGACTCCAGAAAACATGGCAAGGTAGAGACAGCAGGTAAGAGAGGTCATTGGCAATGATGTCTGCAGCACTGAGCCAGTCCTCAGAGTTGGTGTCTTTGTGGTAAGGCTCGAAATTCAAGAACTGAATATCTTTCACCCATATTTTGTCCTACAATTAACATAATAACATTCACTGTTTTGCAGGAGAAAGGTAGGGAATTCGGCCTCAATTTGAAGTTATGATAACATGAGCATCGGACGTACCAAAGCAGGTCGATGGGATAGGCTACCAATGTGGTAGACTCTCCTTTCTTCCAAAGGCTTGGCTGCAACCTGAGATGAGAATCGAGCTGATACATTGCAGCAGCATCATTGAATGAAACGAATTCACAGGGGTTGGAGCACCATATTAGTGTCAATGAAAATACCAACTCAACACACAGAAGCTTTGATTCACTTACAACAGTTTTTCCTGTATCACTCATAGTTACTTGGGGGGGGATGATCAATGAATACGACTACCACCAACAGGTATGGCGCGACACATACAGCTCATAGTAATGCACACTCCTCTCTCCTCTTCGTTCCATCGAGTGGCGCAACAAAATTGCCAGTAGTACTTAGAAATATGATTTAGTACGGGGTGGAAGTAAAAACCGAAATCCGTAACTTGGATTAAAGGTTATGAACGCGCGATTCAACTATTTCTAATTCTCCTTCATGTCCACATTTTTCCATTCAGCAGCAACAGCAAAGGAAGTAACCCATTACTTTTGGCAGCAGTCTTGCCAGCAGAACTTCTGTAAAGCAAGGAAACAAGTCTTCTTCACGCCTGAGATTGCACAACCTAAACGAAATTGTCGAATCATCTGCCAGGTACCACGAATAACTGATATTATTTAGCACTAGAGGTTACCCTCATACCTCCTGGTTGTTTCAGATGAAAAGAACTTGAGACCAAGTTCTTTGCTCAGATGATATTTTGAAAGCTGATTTATCTTGTACTATTATACTTGCTTACTGTGTATACTAATTTTGTTTATCATGTCATCGCTCTGTTTTTAGATATGAATGATCCTGCTATCAAGCAGTTTGCATTGCAAGTGAAGCAGAAGAGTGAATTTTCCTCATTAGTCAACAACATTACGTCCGATTGCTGGGATAAATGTATCACTTACACTCTCAGTAGCTTGGACTCAAAACAGGAGAGATGCATCACAAACTGTGTCCAGAGATTCATAGATGCTAGCAAAGTCTTTACCCAAAGATTGGGACAAATGGAATCCAAACCACAACAGACTGCACCCAGTGGTTTTGGTTCTGCTCTGTTCAATTGATCATCATTCACTATTTGTTTTGAGCATCAAATTTGTATGATACCATCTTTGTGTGATGTTTTGGGTGTAGCTTAGCTCTCCATGTCCACCTTGCACGTGTCTGTTATCATGGACTTACTGTGTGCTTGAATGGGTTTTTTAACGTGACAAAGTATAGAGAGAGCATTAGATAGGATGTTCTTGAAATAATAAACTGGGAACTGGCCAGCTCGATGTTTATTCCACATTATCTGCTAAACATCTATCTCAATAAGGTATCTAGTGGTACTAAATGTTTATACGTGCATATGCAGAGCTGTAGTGGCAGTAAGGTCAGCCCCAAATACTGGGTCAGGTACTTTTGTTCCAAGACTGGGTACGTACTTCCACACTTTATATTATGTACACGTCTTAGAGGAATATGAATGTATAAACTTCTCTAAGGTACACGTACACTGTTCATGCGTTTGTATGACGTTTGCCAAGCGTACAGCGTAGCACTGGTCGGTTGCCTACATATGGTACAATGAACTTTGAACTGCACTCCTAGGCTGGACTCAAGAAGGCTACCGTCAGACCCCGCCCACATATCTGAAAATTAGCGATAAAGAGGTAGAAATATTCTATCACTGATAATAGAATTCCATAGTGCATTTTATATGCAAAGTCTGCTGAATATATTGCAGAATCTACTCATTTCCAATTTCCTTCTACATGATGAATGTCTCCGAGACTAAAGTTACTAGTAGCATGATTTCTTGACAGCGAAATGTTTCCATAGAATGTGGGCGCTAGAGTATAGTTTATAGCGTAATGCCGTGTCAATCTTCGGCTGTTAGATTTTTAGGCTATTGCCGCAGCAGCAACATGGCGTCCATCTTGGCGAGAAACGTAACAGCTCTTGCTAAAAAATCCCTTGCTCCTCAACTCACAGCATGTGTGAAACACTACTCTGATAAAATTCCCCCTTATTATGATCCAGCTGAAGGAAAAACTGGTATGTCTCTACCCTAACTAGTTTCATAGCTGTACTGTCTACGGGCTGGGCTACGCTCGGAAACCGCTGAACAACCGGCTTCCACCATTGCTGTTTTCATTCATCGTATTTACTAATCTTCATATGCTAATGGCCGAACTGTAACGAATTTTAGCTTCGAAGGATGTTACGATGCCAGATTATCTGGGTGGTGCTGTTGGTATCGAGCGATGGGAGTTGATCCAAAAGGCTAGAGGCAACGAGGTAAAGCTATATATTGTTTAACCCTAAAGTTCCTTACTCCTCAATTTCGTACGGATTGATCACATAATGTACGATACTATTCTTTGCTATCATATCTATAGGGTTCATGGTGTGAGTCTTGGTTTGGAATGGGAACAATACGAAGTTGTTTAAACCCAGACTTATCAGTGCCAGTTTATGCAACTGGAACAGAATATGATACTTAATTTCCGGTTTTCAACTCTTTTTCAGGATCCTTTCTTGCTCAAAGGTCTCAAGATTTCTCCAGGGACAAAGGAGAAGCCCACTATAATTCCTACAGTTGAAGAGACTAGAACCATAGGCTGCGTTTGTAAGTGGACACAATTGTGCAGACCAGAATTGTTTCTTACTGTTTATGTGTTTAATATATCATGTAATTGCAGGTGATGAGGAAGCTGTCTCTGTACGCTATACCAAACTACATCTGGGAGAGACTAAGCGCTGCCAATGTGGCCATTTCTTCCAATTAGTGCCTGCTGAAGGGGACCCAATTTGATTTGTAAAATCCCGTTCAGTCAAGTCGCTTATGGGTCAAACGAACTGAAACTTATGTTAGGAAAAAATTGTGCTTTGCTGTTGTTTATTGTAAAAACATGAGAGGTATAGAGATTTGGCCTTCTATGATCCTTGGGTTTGTGGATGCATACGGTTGAATAAACTTGAATTTTTCCATATCACTAAATATTTGTGGACATTCTATTCTATACCACACTCTATACTGCTCAATATGCCATACTAAAAATACTGGAGATTTAGTTGTGCTTCACTTGAAGAAGTAATAGCTGAACCCCTACCCCCTACAACAAGCGTTCTGCTATATTTGAGCTTAGCTCAGCAAGATCTCACTAATAAGTCACGGCACAACGTTAGGAAACCAGTAACAACAACTTTAGACCTGCAGCTAGAATTCTGGTGAGTCCCAGTAGCAGTAGATGCGGGAGAGTTGACAACCTTCAGCACGCCTGCTACCAGCAAAGTGAACTACTATCGTGTTGATGTGAGAATTTGGCATTCGTGTATTGTAAGTCGGAGTTATCTCCTCTATGGACAAGCAGTACTCGGACTATTTCCAGCATCCACTAGACTACGATAAACGAGCGCCTGTGGTGATCAGCTGTTTTGGAAGGACATCACAGATCTCTTTACAGTTCTGCTCTATTTCAAGTTGAATGCTGGGTAGTTTACTGAATGCTAACTGCTTATGAGCTATTATTTTGATAGTACGATGATTTGGCAACCAGTATCCTATACGTTATTCTCTCAATCCACGACATAGTTTGATGAGCAGTCTGCAGTTTTGTTTTGGATATGTTCTTCTTTGATGATCTTGTGTGAAGAAGGTTTAACTTTCTGTATATAGAACTACTGTTATAAAACCATGAATATTCACGTATTCTACGTCAATCGTGGTGACATGCTCACATACGACACTCACTACTCTGTGGAGAGGTTAGTAGTCCAGTCTTGGTTATCACGTCAAGTGTTGCTCATAGGAGTGAATCCTAGCGATTTGAAGTTGTTTTGTAGAGTACAGAAGCTCCAGGAGCTAATCTGCAGGGATACATGTATCCCTGAGGAGAGTCAAGTGCTATTAATCAACGGTGGAGAGATGCTGATTCCAACAAATCGAACTTGTGGCTATAGCGCTGGAACCGTGAGTCATGTGTTGCATCAATCTCAATGAATCATTCTTCCTCAGTTATACATTGTTGTGTAGGTCCATTACATGTATAACATGTATACACTAGTAGTAATTAATGAACATACATTGTAGGATACAAACCCAATATACCTCTTCAATTTGAGAGCTATTGAAGAAAAATCACCTCCCGACGTCACACAAGACATTGGTAAGAGTGACAAAGCTGTGTAGAGAATGTCTTACCATCATCACATTGGAGCATAGTTTTATCATAAGTTGATGGCCACGTGTTGTAGACCAGCCTGATATAAGCCACAGGATTGAAGATAGCTTGTCTATGGCTCCAACACTTACCACTCTGTCCTCCAGAACTCAACTAGCTCTGGTTTGTCATATATTCCTATACTATACTGTACCCTAGACCTGTAAATATGTCTATGTGGAGCAAGGGATCGTCTCACTACCTGAGGAAAGTTATCATCAGCAATTCGGCAACATGTAGATCTATATGAGTTGTGACATCAATCAGAAACGTTCACATGGATGCCTAAGAGCTGCTGACTGCACAAACAATCAGTTTTAGATGATTCCATGTATGCGGTGTGCGTTTTAGTCACTTTTTACCCTTTGCGTGTTCATTGTGGCAAGACCCCCTTGCAGGATTTGAAAGATCTCAGCCACAGACATGTGGATTTGTGCAAAGAGCTCATCCATCACCAGCATCTGCAGCATCAGGGCTGGAGGACTGTGGTGGCCAACCTCGAAGATACTAGGCAGGCCTTAATAGATCAAGCTGACAAGTTCTCTGACTGGTTCACTAGTTTACTAAACAAGAAGCACGCACATGTTGACATGCTACATAGGTGTGTTATGTAACAACCAACAAAACCACCTCTGCGCCTAATGATAGCACTCTCCTAAGTACAATAGCTACAATCCTTTGTTACTAGGTTCCATTCTGCTGTGGAAATATTAACAAAGATGCCTCTCTTGCCACCAATTGCCAATATTCTTGGCAAGTCCATGTATGAAGGCGCAGCTGGTGAGGGTACTGTCCCCAACACCGTCATGGAGCTCATTAAGATGTTGGAAAGTCAGCATGATGACTTGCTAATTCAAGCTGACAATGCTCTCTCTGAACTTTTACAGGTAAAAGACTCAATTCGAGTGAATAGGCATGAATAGGAGTGTGGGTAGAAGCAGCAGATACCCATGTGATATATAGTATGATACTATCTGTAATTATCTCACCATAGCTGAACATGGAGCTCATGGACGAACTCATGGAGGAAAAAGAAAAGGTGCTGCTGATTGCGGATAATCCTGAGATGAAAGAAGTGAGGGGTCTAGAAGACCGCCTATTCGGCCTTGAGCAGCTCAGTGTCAATGCTAAAAGGCTTGTGCAGGAACAGAAGGACTACTCCCAGGTACGTCTGCTGATGTGTTTCTTCTGCTGCTGTTGCCTTCTGCAGTGCGTCTGCTGCAGTACTGTCTTCTGCTAACGGATTTCTGATGACCAACTATGCATAGCTGTAGAGTGACATATCAGTATAAACAGCTAATGCTATGTATTGAGTTCGCTTGCTGTGCTTTATCTCTCATGTGATTTCCAATCTCCAAGCCACCTAATAGTAGCACTCAATGCCTTTTTGCAACTGTGACATCATCCAGTGCTGGTATATTTGTCAGGGTTTCGTAAATAACCAGAACCGATGCCGTCAGCTGGCAGATAGGAACATCCTGGCAGATTTGTGCGTCAGCCACAAGGATCAGCTCTCCCACATGGCGAAGACAGACCTCACACTGAGGAATATAGTCCGTAAGTGTATGGAAGCTAAGAGAGAGCTTGGCCTGAACCTGCACGCCAGGCTAAGGTGAGTGAATTATCTGTTACCATGAATATAGATGCTATGAAAGTCACAGTGTGCTGAAGCTAACAGGTGTGATAACAGCACTCCAGGAGGTTCAAATTTCTGCATACTGTAGAACCGGATTTGGTAGTGACAGAAACTTTAGCATTTCCTTCAAAATCATCAAGAAATAAAAATGGTAGCAATCTAACGATAGCGATCCTGTAAATGGGAAGACAACTCCTATATAAGGCATAATTTCCATAGCGAGTTCTAATGGCACCAATCATTTTTTGTCGCTATTTTCACGGCTGTTGCTGTCAAATCCGGTTGTAAAGTAGCACATGCATAGTAAGTATGTATAGGTTGAGAAACAAAAGGACTAGATAGGATTTGTGTTCTGCAGGAGCGTAGCTGAAGCTAGTGACGAAACCAGCAGTAGCAGCAATGAGATAGGATTGGTCGACCAATTACATATCACCTGGTCAGCAAGCATAGTCATAATAAACAAAGATAGGTGTCTTGGCTGTCACTGCATGGCTCCAGTGATCATGCAACCAGTAGTAAAAATCGACCAATCAGAAAGTGCATAGGGACCTAGCGTCACCTAGATTTCGACAGAGTTTGTCAACATCGGTGATGATCTTTGATTTCAAACGTGTCTGAAGAGAATTAGAACAGCGCTGCCTTAGGGCGTTTTCAGATAGTAGATACAAACATAGCTCTGTGTAGCCACGGCTTCTACTCGCTTCTACTTGCAGGTGGATTATGTATGTGGAGAAGAAGATATCGTCTATCGATGGTAAGATAGCCCTGCATTACGAGAATGGAATACGTCTCAAGCACAGGCTAGACATGCTGGAGCAGATATGTCTGGCCCCCCAGGTGTATGCACAGCTGTGTGTTGAGGTGTACAGGCGCCGACAGTTTGCCGAAGTGTTCCAGCGAGTGAGTCTGTGCTATTTTATCTGGCCTTCCGACACGGAATCTCATCTCTTGACTCTTCTGCTTCCATTCAGTGGGCACTCAGCACTTTCGAGAAGTCGTTGAGCTGTCATCAGCAGGAAGTTACGAGAAGGAGAGAATTCTACAACTCCATCGGCATCCATTTCTTGAAAACATTCTTCCCCGGTCTGGATAAGCTCCCCCCATCGATAATGGTATGGATCAGTTATATGTGGTCATGTATCACATTGTATCCAAACGTCTATGCTATTGATGTAGCTGCACTCATCAGTATACACATATTATACGCGTAGATTTTACATAGTCATATCTCTGTCTATGCCATTGATTTAACTGCACCCATTGCTGGATTGGAGCTTTCTGAATAGTGAACTAGAAAGCCTAGTATAAAGCTCTTACAATCGATCAAGCCTTAGACAGAGCAGCTGTGAGTGATCACAACGGTCACTGGTACTCTGCTTAGTGGGTATCATTCTCCGAGTTCTTCACCTTACATCTCTTTGGCTACCATCCGCTGGATTGTTATTTCTTCTCCCCATTTGCTGGCAGGTTTCTAAGCTCTCGCCGTTCGACACTGACTTACCAGCCATTACTGCTGAAGACATTGCGCTGCTGCAGCAGGCTGTGCCTGAGTTTGAGCAGTTTCTCAGGTAAGACCATGAGTGAGATGTCACAAGAGAGATACCACAAGACTTGGTGATGAGATGTGGTGGGACACTGTGAGATACTGTGAGACACTGTGAGATGTGGTGGAACACTGTGAGATGTGGTGGGACGCTGTGAGATGTGGTGAGATGCTGTGAGATGTGGTGAGATGTGGTGAGACGCTGTGAGATGCGGTGAGATGTGGTGAGACGCTGTGAGATGCGGTGAGATGTGGTGAGACACTGTGAGATGTGAACATATATTTTGAGATCTGATGATATCTGAAGCCTACTCTTTACTAAGATCATGTTGGATATTATATTTTGCGATGGAATTGTCTTTTCCTGACAGACTTCCCCGGATTCAAGGAGTTACTCTGGAGATGAGTAGCAGGCCGGATAGAGACGTCAGCTCTCAGTCTAACTCTCAGTCTAACTCTGACTATGCTGTCTTATCGCCTCAGACTACGGACAGCAGCTCTGGCAGCATAAGTGCAGGTATAGAAGCACCAACCGTAGCCACACGCTAATGCTGCACCATTTACAGCTCAACTATGATTATGTTTCAGCGCCAGAGGTCAAGGCCAAGGTGAGCAATGAGGCTACTCTATCAAGCCCAAGCAGCGGTGCAGATGAACGCAAAGACTTAGTGATGTCAAATGGCGATTCAGTCCACCTGATGGACCCAGCGCCACTGGCGAGTAGCGAGCCTCTCTCCATCAGGCCAGGCATGGATGAGTTCACTACCAATGATTTCACCACCGTCCACTACGACGAGCTGCCTCCTAGTAAGTAGATGGCTCAGTCCAGTAGTCACGATGTGACATCATTTATGTCCAGCTATCAGATAGAACATACTGGACTGGACATTCAGTTTTTCTGAACTTTGATAAGTCATAGCTTAAATGCCACGCTCCCCCTCTCCCACGCTCCCCCTCCCACGCTCCCCCTCCCACGCTAAAATCTTGTCATATTTGAGCTCAGCAAGATGTAATCAATGAGCCGTAGGAGAACATCAGGAAACCAATGGTAGCAAATTGAGCCCTAGATCTTGACAGCTAACATATCGGAAGGCCAAAACAATGCAGGAAACTCGGCAAGCCTGTGCAGTATAATCAAGCCTGTGCAGTATAATCAAGCCTGTGCAGTATAATCGTATCGCTATCAAGAATCGCTTTCTGCTGGTGTTAGCATTGTACCTATGCGTTGTGGTATGTGGCTATTGGATGTGATTTCTTTAGTCTAAGCTGGTTGCTAGGTGATACCAATATACAACTAGAGATTTTTTAAACACCAAGTTCATTTTCAGCCTCGCTGACAGAAGACAACTCTGGTGGATTCATGACGGCCAACTTCTTCCTTAGCGATGAGCTGGAGTCGGTGACGCTCAAGAACATGCGCTCATCGAGTGGCATGGCCGACACAATCACGCTGCAGAACAGTGAAATCGAGAAGTTGATACTCGACAAGTCCTCTCTCAAGCAGAGGTACGACAGTCTCCATGAACAGATGATGAGTCTCGTAACTTTCACTAAGACGGAGTTTCAGGCTTTGAAGGCGAGCAGGGATTCCATACGGGACAGTGTGCAAACTTTTGGTGGTGATTTCCACCAACTACAAAGTAGTGTGGAACAAGCTCTGGGCGAAGTCGCTACTCTGCATCAGAGCACTGTAGATGAGCATCGCAATGAGCTCCAATCTCAGAAGAACCAGCTGATTCAGGAGCACGGCAGTGTGGTTGAAGAGCTCAATGCAGGGAAACAGGTTCTGCAGGCTACTGTTGATGAGTTGAAAGAGAGCTGTGATAACTATCAGTTGCTACTTGAGCGGACAAAGGCTCAGCAGAAGAGGGAGCTGGAGGCAGCTGTAGGAGATGCAGAAGACAAACTGCGAAGGCAGCTGACCCTCGAACATGAGCTAGAGATCGAGCAGCTTAGCAATCAGTACACTGGGCAGCTCGACCAGCACAACATTGACCTCTCGGCTAAAGAAACAGAAACTGATATTCTTAGAAAAGAAATGAGAAAACTGGAGCAGGAAATCAACGATTTGAAACTGGAAAATGAGCAGAGGATTGCCGCCATTGAGCAGCAGCACAGTGACGAACTAGCCAACACTGTCTCCGAATTAAAATTGGAACACGAACAGCTGGTCCAAGGTTTGAATGACAACTTTAGCACAAAGATCCGCGAAGCACTCGATAATGCAGACCAAGAAAAGATGGCTGCCTTGAAGGCATTAGAATCTAGTCTTGTAGTCAAACATGAAGAACAGCTAAAGGTGAGAAATTTCAATCTAAAGGAGTGTTGCTACAGAAATCGTGTTCAGTCAGCTCGCTGGCTGTTTCTGTGTCTATCAGTTCTACCCGGTCCCCTATGGCCTATAACCCTATGAACTATGACCTTATGACCCTATGACCTATGTGATAATATCAGTCAATAACTTGGCTTCCACTCCGCTTCATAGAAAAGGGTAGATCGTGAAAGCAATAAGCTAGTGCAGAATGGATTTTTTCATGTGGACAATTTTTGTGATCAGACTTGTGGAATAATTGCAGTCTTAATTGTTTTGCAATCGTTTGTCAACCTGTGTCTGTATGTCTATGTCTGTGTCTCATAATTGCATTGAGAATCAATGCACTCTTGAGATTACTTGTAAATTAGCAACCAACAACTTGATCGTAAAAATCCTCCCAAAAAATTAATTTCCTGGTATTCATTAGTATTCCTGGACACCTACATGTGCCTGCATCTCTTGATGTTGAGCCTGAAACCAGTTGATTCAAGACTGTGCTACTTAGAGGGTTCATGATGGAGGAAATTCTAGCGCAGTAGCTAGCTAATAATGTAAGGAGTTGTCCTACCCTACCCTACTGATATTCTATGACTACATCATTGCTTCTGTAGAAGTCAATGAAAGTGGTGTGCGAAGGTAGCTGTAATACAGACAGCAAACTGATCACAGAAGAAGAAGTCAATGAACTCCATAGTCAACTGCAAGGAGAAAAAGAACTTCTGGCTAAGGAAGTTGGTATTTGCAGCCTTCTTGTCGTAAATCAAGAGTTATCATTACCTTAAATGTGTTTGGTCAACGCGCAATGTTTCGTGTCATCATAGATGTTGGCGAGAATGGAAGCGGAATATCAAGAGAGGCTCAAGTTGCGAGAGCAGGCATTTGAGGAGGAATTGCAACGACGAGCGGTGGCAATGAAGGAGAGCCTGCAGGCTGTCAACGAGGTCTGTGCTGCATGTACTTTAAAACAGGAATTTTTTTGTGAATTTATCTATTGCGGTTCATCTGTCACAAAAATTTTGCAGAAGAAATATTTACAAGTTCAATTTCATTTGTGATTGGCAAAAAATGACGGAGAGAAATTAGGAAACCGCAAAAACCTCTTGTTATACAGTAATCGTGGTGTGGAGAACCGGGACATTAGTGTGAGAGCAGATCCCTTTACTGTCAGATCAGCAGTACCTAAGCACTCTCTAATAGCTGGTAGTACCAGTAGTGACTGGTTTACTACTACTATACTATTACCAGTAGCGACTGTTGGACTATACTCCTATGATATGTTTACTCTGCTATTACTCAGTAACTGTTACACTACAGTGCTGCTGCTATGATTGCAGGTTAAATTCAAGGAGAGGCTCAACTCTATGCGTAAGGAGAAGGATTACGTTATTGCTGAGCTCAGAAGGCAGCTAGAGGTAACGGGTTCACAGCAAGCAGCGCCTCCGTTTGTTGGTGATGCCGCCATGATGGAGTCAGTAATGGTGACCGACTGTTCGGGAGCTAAGGCTGCGGAGGAGTCGTCCCATAAGGATGATTTAATCAAGGAACTTCAGTCAAAGATCACCGAGTATCAGATGTCAGCCAGTTCTCGAGATGCTATAGCGTCTGACAAAGTCTCAGTGAGAAGGTGAGACGTCTATAAGTTACTGCTCTTTGGTATGGAGGGTGTAGATACTGTCACTGAGGGCAGGAGATGTGACAAGGAATCACTGTAACAACAGCGATGAGTCCGAGGCCAGTATGGATACAATACAATACAATACACTGCAATGCAATACAATACAATGCAATACAGCTCTTATGATTCACACTACTGCTACTACAGTGATTTCCTAAAATCCGATTTGGTAAAAACTGTCTCCTTACCAAACGTTTTAGAGCGACGGGTTTTCAGTGTTGATTTATCCCTATACCTTCGTGTGTGTGAGCCATATATATACATTCGAGCCTTATTCGTTGCAGCATCAATGTCGGAGACAGGGTGCTGCTATGCTACGACGAGCGGTACGCTCACTATGTCGTCTTTACAGTCAACACTTCGCTGCATTTTGTGCACACAGACAGTCTGAAGGACCTGGGAATTACCCTGTCGGTGACAGACGCCAGACGGAAACCTTGGGTGCTCGCTGAGGTCACTGGTAAAGAATTCTGCCAAGCCAGAAAGGTTAGTCCCTGACTGACTCGCTGGCTGAATCACCAGCTGACTCACTGTAATCATGTTGCTGTCAGTAGCTAAATCAAAATGTATCCAACTCAGCCTCTCAAACCATGATGATATTCGATACTATATATGACCTATTATACTACTACTGCTAGGATAGTAGTGAGTTATAGTACTACTGCTAGGATAGCAGTGAGTTATACTACTGCTAATACTGTTGTAGTATAAGTCCTGTTATAGTACATGTATCATTAGTTCAGTAAGTATTAATATATTACCTGCTTGCTAAGACAGCAGTAGTTCAGGCTGGTATCACGCTACTCGTACTATACGAGTGTCGGTTAGCTCTACTTTTGTGGAGTTTGATAAGAACCTGCCAATATTGATGTTTGAGATTGCAATGATATGATAAAAATATTGAGTTCTATTATTTTTTTTTACGTTCTACGTCTATGTCCATGTTCTATGTCTATGTCCATGTTCTATGTCTATGTCCATGTTCTATGTCTATGTCCATGTTCT
>ERZ1740065.445-NODE-445-length-22093-cov-8.606044_pt1 | contig 22093 bp, 19 predicted proteins | sample MGYA00581738_ERZ1740065 | MGnify/ENA primary metagenome ERZ1740065 (study PRJEB43018, sample SAMN04849749) | marine metagenome | isolation source: floating plastic debris | place: Pacific Ocean | collected 2008-09-01 | study: EMG produced TPA metagenomics assembly...
CGCAGGCCACGGTAGCAGCCCAGATCCATCAGGCGCTTGACGTTCATCTGCACTTCTCGGCGCAGGTCGCCCTCGACGGTGAAGTTGGCATCGATGTGTTCGCGCACCTTCAGCAGGTCCGCATCAGACAGCTCATTCACGCGACGGGACTGATCGATGCCAGCCGCCTCACAAATCTCTTTGGCCGATGCATGGCCAATTCCGGTGATATAGGTCAGGGCAATCGGAACCCTTTTATTTGTCGGGATGTTAACGCCGGCGATACGTGCCACGTGTTTTTCCTTTCGTTGCGGTTCCGTAGCTCCAGAACCTTTTTTCACAACGCAAACCCCACGCTTTTGTGTTGGGGCTGCATCTTCATTTGTTTGATTGAATCAAGCGCCGAGAAGGCGGCACTTGAGAATCAGTCTCGGCAGGAGATGGTGCGGTCTATGGCCTTAGCGCAAAGGCGTCAAGCCCTTCTGCCAAAAGCATTAGCAGGGTGCGGATGCTGTCACATTCGGGCTTTGCACAAGGGTGATTTTGCTGCGCTGCCCACTATCGGTCAATTCCTAAAATTTTGTTGCGATGCGGCACACGGTTTTCAACTTATTGGTGAAGTGAATTGATTGGCAAGTCGTAAAACGAGCAGCCATACCTGCGTCACTCGACAAAAGGGTTGCATACCCGACCATCACAAGGATCACCGATGACGTATCACAGACTGGCTGCGCTCACCGCAGCGAGCCTGATCGCGGGCGCACATGCCGCGCAGGCTGAGGGCTTCTATATCAGCGCCAATATTGGATCAACGAACACCGATCACACCTTGACGCGCAGCGCGTTCACCCCGGGCCTGCCGGTGCCGGATGTGGGCGGCGTAGGACGCGCGGAGACGACGGATTTTTCAGGCGGCCTCGCCTTCGGATATGAATACGATATCCCAAGCACCGAGTTTTATCTGGGCGCTGAGGCGTTTTACACATTTGAGGATGGAAATTCGCGCAATATCGTTGGCGTTCTTGTCACCGATGTCAGCCTGGAAAACACCTATGGCGCGCGCGTGATCGGCGGGGTCGACATCACGGATCAATTCTCGCTCTACGGCCATCTGGGCTACACCGAGGTGGATTTCAACGTCACCAATTCCTACACATTTGCGCCGCCTGTCACGCGCGCATCGCGGAGCGAAGGGGCGCTTTCTTTCGGGATCGGCGCGAAATATGACGTGAATGATCGAATTGCGATCTTTAGTGAATACACGAAAATCCCTGATGTCGATTTCGCCGGCATCCCCGAGGTAGCGGGTGGCACTGGACGCATCAATCCAAACTCTCTGGAACTCGACAAGATCTCCTTTGGGGTGCGCCTGTCGTTTTAACGTGTCGGTGTGACGTCACCACGGACAGGTAAAGCGCCCGCGCGCTGAGGGCCACATGGCGCGCGGGTGATCATACCGGTCCTAAGGTGTGATCTGAAACTCTGCACGAAGCCCGCCCAAACGTTCGCTTTCGCCCAGCACGATCGCCCCGCCATGGTTGCGCGCGATATCTGCCGCGATGGCCAGCCCCAGGCCCACACCACTGCCCAAGTTTTGATTTCGCGACTTATCAAGCCGGGAAAAAGGCTTGAGTGCTTCGTCACGTTGATCTTCGGGAATGCCGGGGCCGTCATCTTCCACGCAGATCACGATCGCATCTGGCTGCATCTGGACGGAAACTTCTGCCGTATTGCCATAACGGACAGCATTGTTGATCAAGTTCTCCACCGCACGCCGCACCGCATCGCGGCGCAGCATGACGCCATCCCGACTTGGCCCCTGCCCGTCTATCCTGATGAGCTCCACCGCGTTGCCCGCGCGGGCCGCATCTTGAACGATTTGCGTGACCAGGACGCCTGGATCAACCTTCTCCATCTCGCCTTGCTTGGCGCCGCGCGCAAAATCCAGAAACTCTGTGATCAGGCGCTCCATATCTTCCACGTCGCGCTCCATATCGACGCGCTCATCGGCATCAATCATCGACAGGCCAAGCTTTAGTCGCGTGAGCGGCGTGCGCAGATCATGGCTGACACCAGAGAGCATGAGCGTGCGCTGTTCGATCTGGCGCTCAATCCGGTCACGCATTTCCACGAAGGCCTGCCCGGCTGCCTTGACCTCCACCGCACCGGCGGGCCGATAATCAACCCGACGCCCTTTGCCAAAGGCTTCGGCCGCACGGGCCAGGCGCGTGATGGGGCGCAGCTGATTGCGCAAATACACATATGCGATCATCGTCATGAGCGTGGCAAACACCACCATATTCACCAAAAGCTGGTGCGGATTGGAGGCCGACACACGGCGCCGGTCGAGCGACATCTGCACAGGACCATCATCATAGAGAAAGTACATGCGGACAAAATCATCGTCCGGCAGTTGCACCGACAAGAGGCGCGGCACAAAGCGACGCAGCTCTCGCACCACGATCGGTCCAGTGAAATCATACCACTGCCAACTGTCCTCCTGAGGAACCGCCTCAGGCGCCACGCGTTCCACTTGAATGAGCAGTGTTTGCGCCATTTGGGAGGTCGCCAATTCTTCGGGAGGCAAGCCGCTTTCCAGCATCAGACGCACCTCCCGCGACACCGAGGTGGTCATTTGGCTTGTCACCCCATCAAAATGGCGCTGTACAAAAACCACAGACACGACCAGCAAAACCGAGATGACCGGCAACAGCAGGATCAGGATCGCGCGGCCGTAGAGCGAGCCGGGCATGTAGGATTTGAGCCACTGAAAGTCCATGTCGCAATCTAGGGTGAATGCGGAAAACCCTGCAATGACAAGTTTCCCCCGTCGCGTTATGGAAGAAAGATGACAGAGCAGTTTGACCCAGCCTACGGCGTTGCAGAAGAGCTTAGCCCCGGGTTGCGCAGGATCGTGGCGCCCAACCCGTCCTCGATGACGTTTAAAGGCACAAACACGTATCTTCTGGGCACCCGAGACCTGGCCGTGATCGACCCGGGTCCGGAGCGAGCGGCGCATTTGCAGGCGATCCTCAACGCGGTCGGACAGGATCAGCGCATCACACATATCTTTGTCACCCATTCCCATGTCGATCACTCAACCCTTGCCCGACCGCTGAGCGAGGCAACAGGCGCGCCTGTCTTGGCCTTTGGCCCATCGGGTGCGGGCCGCAGTGAGATTATGACAAAACTGGCCGCAACGGGGCTGTCGGATGCTGGCGAGGGGATCGACACGGCGTTTTTCCCAGACCTGACGTTGGAAGATGGCGCAGTGACCACCGGACCCGATTGGTCGCTCGAGGCAATATGGACGCCCGGCCATCTTGGAAACCATCTCAGCTTTGCCTGGGATGACATTGTTTTCACGGGCGATTTGGTGATGGGTTGGGCCAGTTCTCTGGTCTCTCCACCTGATGGCGACCTGACAGATTTCATGGCTTCGTGCCGCAGGTTGCGCGCGCGCGGTGCGGGTGTTTTTCATGCAGGCCACGGTGCCCCCATAACCGCGCCCATGGATCGCGTGACGTGGCTCATTGATCACCGCCTGTCCCGGGAGGCCGCAATCCTTGAAGCGCTGACCAAAACCCAAGCGTCCACGACGGATCTGGCGCAGTTGATATACACCGATACGCCCGCGTCTCTGATCCCGGCGGCCAAGCGCAACATTCTGGCTCATCTCATTGACCTTTATAATAAAAAGATGGTTTTTCCCGTTGGCGACTTGACCGAAACAGCGACGTTTGAACGCGCATAACGCTGCCAGCGAATTTCGCGACAAACCCACTTTACGCGGCTTGGTGCTCTTGCTATATGCGCGTTCGTGTTCCGGCGTAGCTCAGCGGTAGAGCAGTTGACTGTTAATCAATTGGTCGTAGGTTCGATCCCTACCGCCGGAGCCAATAAAAACAAGGGCTCAGGGGAATTCCCGAGGCCCTTTTTTATTCTTAGCTAACAAATAGCTACGTTTTGGTTACGTAAGTTTGCGCGTGTTGCGCGGAGGCGCTGTACTTCCTCCACGCGTAGCGCAGTCATTCCGGTTTTAGGGTGTAATCCATATCTATCGCTTCTGGCCCAACGGCTGGGCCAATCAATTGACGCATCTGATCTCGAAACCTTTCAACCAACGGTCGCTTCAACATCCAGCGGTGAAAATCCCCCGGTGAGGTGTTGTGATGCAGGACTGATTTGTATCCACCCGGCGCCTCAATGTCGTAGCGCACCGGAAATTGCAGCCATGTACCCTGCATCTCTTCCGAGAGCATCCAGTTCAGATAGAGTTTTGCGGCGGCTTTGTTTTTGGCTTGGGTCGGGATAGCGCCTGTTTGGAACCAGGTTAAAAAGTAATCCTCCTCAGGCAAAAGCAGTTCTGTGTTTAAACCGGGGAAGTTTTCGAAGGCCCAAAAGGTGGTAAAGCTCGCAGCATACCAGCCGTTGTTGATGGCGTGATAGGGCATGGCTGTGCCGCGCACCCAAACGGGCTCTTGCGCAACAAGTTGTTCCAGATAGTCCCAGCCATAGGCCTCCTTCAACATCCAGAACTGATAAAGGACAGCGTCGTCATCATGAGGATACGTCAGGATGATGTCGCCCTTGAGCGCGGGGGCCAGATAGTCCATCGCGTCACGCGGTGGGTTGTCGGGATCCACCATGTCGAGGTTGACGTAGTTGGTGAATGTGACCCCGTAGAGGCCCGTCCAATACCCGTTCGGGTCGCGATGGTCCGGAAACACCTTATCCCAATTGGCGGGCTTATAAGGTTCTAGAAGGCCGCGTTCCATATAGTAGTTAAAATCATGCAATGTCTGAAACTGAATGACGTCTGGGACGTTTTCCTCACCACCGGCAGATCGCGCGTTGTCGTAGCGTGGTGCGTGATTTTTGCTGACATCTACGCTGTGCGTGACATTCAGGTCCGGAAACCGCGCCTTAAACTGGTCCAGATAGTAATCGATCTGCGTCGGCTCATCGCCACCAGCGCGCAAAACAAACTCCCCGCCTTCTGCGAGCGCTGCCTCATAAAGTTCGTCAAGGCTACGCGTTTCTATTTCGACCGCCATTGCGGATGTTGCCAGAATAGCGGACGCGACAGCGCCCATAACAAGTCTTTTTCTCATAAGGGAGATCTCCTTTGATTGATTGACGTGAGGTTGAACGATCGGGATCCGGAGGTGCACTCAGGCTGAGAAAACATCCCACCCTTTGATCACCGCAGGCCGCGCACTGAAGCTTTCGATGTAGGCCATGGCCCTGGGCATTTGATCCAACCCAGTTTCCGCGTCTGCCTTGTAGAAGCGTGGGATTGTCTGAAGCCACGGACCGATCGCGATGTCGGCAATCGAGTAATCCCCTGCAATCCAAGTCCGTCCATCCAGACGCTGGTCAATCACGCAAAGAATGCGTTTCACCTCATCCAAATATCGTTGCTTTGGAAGAGGGTCCTGGACGTCTTTTCCGCCAAAGGCATAGAAGAACCCGAACTGACCGAACATCGGGCCCACGCTGCCGATTTGAAACATGAGCCACTGCATGATCTCATAGCGCTCACGAGCGTTTCTGCCGAAAAGCCGCCCCGCTTTGTCGCCGAGATACATGAGGATGGCCGCACTCTCGAATATGCCAATTGGGCGACCATCTGGTCCCTCAGTGTCAATGATGGCGGGGATTTTGTTGTTTGGACTGAGGGACAGAAACTCGTTGCTTTTGACGTTTTCGTCGCTCAATGGGACGCGGTGCGCCTCGTAAGCGATGCCAAGTTCTTCGAGGGCAATCGGGATCTTGACCCCATTGGGCGTCCCAAAGGCATAGAGCTGCAAACGGTCAGGATGTACCGGCGGCCATTTGCGCGTGATCGGAAAATCACGCAAGTCCGCTATTGATTGCGATGACGTGTTTTCAGGTACCACGGTGCCTCCTTCTCGACGTTGAATGAGAGGATGGCAGGATTTACGCGCGTGAAAATTCGCAATCTATGCAAGCACGTATTGCATGAAAGCACAGGTTGAGTTGTGCGAATTGCTGCTAAGCGCAACGCTTGGTGACATTAAGGCATTCCGAAAAGCTCATCCGTTACATGCTTGGCTGCGAATTCAAAGAATGCATGTACCCTTGCGCTGCGCCGCACATCAGGATGGGCCAGGAGCCATAGATCCCAGATCACAGACTTATCGGGCTTGTCCAACCGCATGAGCTCGTCCGACTGCTCACCCAAGTAACTTGGCAGCACAGCGATCCCGAGCCCGGATTTCACAGCATCAAGGACCCCCATAACCGTGCTCACCACGGTAACGCGGGCATCTTTGTGCTTTTTCATCACGGTGATTTTGCTCATCGGGGATTGGTCCAGATCGTCGTCAAGCATGATCCACCGCAGCTCCTGGTCAGCCAGGTTCTGCGCCTTGTCCCAGTAACCTTGCTCCACATAAGTCGCGCAATGTATCATGGCGACCTTTCGGCCCACCCAGTGCTGTGGCGGGTTGAGTGTTGGGCGCAACGCGATGTCGGCGTCGCGTCTTGTAAGGTCCAAAGACCGGGCATCTGATAGAAGACGTAGATCCACATCGGGATGCGCTTTTTGAAATCTGGAAAACACGGGCGTCAAGCGATGGAGCAAACTGTCCGTTGTTGTCACCGTCAACTGCCCTTCAAGCCGCTGGTCTTTACCGCCAAGCTCCATCTCAATCTGATTGAGCCCTTTGCACAAAAGGATCGCGCGAGAATAAAACAATTCCCCAGCCGGCGTCATGACATAGCCGTGGGTATGGCGTTCAAAAAGCCGGACGCCGAGCCGCTCTTCGACGCCCTCTATGCGCCGGTAGACCGTGGAATGGTTCACATCCAGCATACGGGCCGCACCGGAAAGACTGCCTGCTTCGCAGACAGACAACACGAAGGGCATATCGCTCCAATCGACCTTCTGCGCGTGCCGCGCTCTGATACCAGACTGTGCTTTCATGCAAATCCCTTTTGCATAGATCGGCAATTTCTTTTGCATTGAGTAACAGGCATAGAGGAGGCAAGCAACAGCACGGAGCAGATCATGGCCTCGACACTCAGCCTGCCACGACGGATCGGACCCAAGCCTGAAACCCAAGGGCGATTGCCGCATTCACAGCTCACCCAGCATGGACCAGATGACATCATCGACAAGCTCCATGCGTGGTGTTTTTCGCTGCCAAACATCAACAACGAAGACAGCGGCATTTCGGTGCCGGGATCGCGCGCGATGATCGTGCAGGATGGCGTTGACGCCAATCCACAGGCTTTCATGATTGGCCGAGAATTTGCGCATATTCATCCAAAGCCGGACAATGGCAGCATGCATCTCGTCTTACCCGTAGAGGACATAGGCGTCGTCAAAGACATGGGCTGGGGCGAGGATCACTACTTGGTCACGCAGGGCCAATGGCCACCCGGACTGATGATGGTGTTCTCACCGCGCGATGACGACGAACTGAATGTCGTCAAACAAATCGTGGCGCGATCCTATGAGTTCGCAACAGGCAAGAGTTTCGATCGCTGACGCACTCGATGGATTGCCAGAAGCCGCGCTTCCATCTTTCCTCGCGGGATGGTGTGTCACCCGACATTATGCCGGGCATATGCGTGTTCAAACCTCTGAAAGAAAACTATTTCACCTCTAGATTCCGAGAAACGGCACTCAAGTGGCAAAGGCAGCCTCTTTAACGTGTTGCTTCCGAGATCGGCGTCTAGGTCATGGAACGGAGATGTATTTTATCTTTCGAAAGATCACTTATTCGTAAGCGCCTCATTTGGCAAAACCCAAAATCGCGCGGCTTTGCAGCGTCGAAACACGGGTAACTTGACCGGACTAAGATGCAATGGCCAGGTTCTGATCGCTCCTCAACGACATGCCGATCGCGCGTCCTGTGTCCAGCATGCGGTTGGCAAAACCCCACTCGTTGTCATACCAGCTGACCACTCTCACCAGGCCGTCCTTGGTCACCGTTGTCTGCGCCGCCGCGAAACACGATGAATGCGGGTTGTGGTTGAAATCGATCGAGACCGTCGGGTCTTCTTCATAGGCAAGAATGCCCGCAAGGTGCGTTTCAGAGGCCTCTTTGACCGCGGCGTTGATCTCTTCCTTGGAGACGGCTCGCGCAGGCACGAATGCAAGGTCGACCAGGGAAACATTCGGTGTGGGCACGCGGATCGCGGACCCCTCAAGTTTGCCTTCAAGCTGCGGCAGGACCAGCGAGATGGCGCGTGCGGCACCTGTGGACGTTGGGACCATTGAGAGGGATGCGGCCCGCGCCCGATAGAGATCACGATGCGGGCTGTCGTGGCTGGGTTGATCACCTGTGAAGGCGTGGACCGTTGTCATGTAGCCGGTTCTGATCCCGAAGGCGCCGTCCAAGACCATGGCCACCGGGGCCAGGCAGTTCGTGGTGCAGGATGCGTTGGAGACAATTCTGTCAGATCCGAGCAGATCTTCGTGGTTCACGCCGTAAACAATCGTGCGATCTGCACCTGCCCCAGGTGCGGAGATCAACACGCGTTTGGACCCATTCTGCAGGTGGCGTGCCGCGTCTTTGCGCGACGTAAAGATGCCCGTGCATTCAAAGGCAATGTCGACATCGCGCCACGGCAAGGTCTCTGGGTTGCGTTCCGCGGTGATACGAATGCAATGTTTCCCAATCTCTAATGTGTCACCTTCCAGTTTAACTGGTGCACCCAAACGCCCATGTATGCTGTCATACTTGAGCAAATGAACCAGCGTCTCCGGTGAGGCCAGATCATTTATGGCCACCACTTCGAGGTCTGAATTTTGTGATTCAATGAGCGCGCGCAGGACGCAGCGCCCGATACGACCGAAGCCATTAATTGCGATTTTCACTGTCATGTCTGGTTTCCCGCTGGTGTTCTTATATTTTTGTTAGCGCTAACACATTGCTTTGCTTTTGTCACCCGTCTTCTGGAGCTTCCATGGTGAGGCAGGTTGATTTACGTCGTTTCGCCGATCCGCAAGGTCGCACCAAGATCGCTTTTCAATCCGGCATCAGCACTCGACGTCCGCAAAATCCAACTCGCGGCATCAGCTCCGATTTTGTACCGTGGGGTGACGGTTGACGTGATCCTTTTGGGCAGCGCCGAGAGAAATCCAAGTCCATTGAAACCGGCAAGTGCCACTTCCTTCGGTACGTCTATTCCATTGGCCAGACAGTGCATCAACCCACCTGCGGCAAGGTCATCATTCGCATAGTAGATGGCATCGGGTGGATTGGGCTCATCGAGCAAAGCCGACGTCATCTTGCGCCCTGCTTCCATCGAGGACGCTTGCGTGTCGTTCTCGCGCGCAACAACCTCAGCGCCTAGGGAGGTGACAAGCTTTGAAAAGGCATCAAAACGTTTTGTGGCGCGCAGATCGAGCCCGCCTTGGCTGCCGACAAGACCGAAGCGCCGGTAGCCTCGCTCTATCAAATGACGTGCCATATCTTCCCCCGCTTGAGCATGCGAAAACCCAAAACAAGCCGAGATTGGATCACCGTCCACATCCATGATTTCCGCAACCCGAACGCCCGTCTGTGCAATGATCTTTCGCAACGAAGGTGTGTGTTCCAATCCGGGTAGAATCAGCCCGCGCGGTCGCCAGGACAGCAGATCGAAAACCACATCCTCTTCGGTTTCGAGCGAATATTCGGTGACTCCAAAAACAGGCCTCAGCCCGCTTTCAACAAGCGTATCGTTGATGCCAGACAGCACTTCGTTGAAGACGCGGTTTTGCATCGTTGGGATGACGACACCCACGATCGGGTTGTCATACGTTGCGTTTCCACCTGCCAGCCTGTTATGCACGTATCCCATTTCTCGGGCGGCTTTAACCACTTCATTTTTTACATCTTTTGAGATGTATCCGGTGCCCCGCATCACGCGCGACACTGTCATTTGGCTGACCCCCGCCACCCGAGCAACATCATGCATTGTCGGCTGCGCTTTCTGGGGAGTTTGGGATCTTCGTCTTGCCATTTTGCCCTTGGGTTTCGATTCTTTTCTTGACGCATGTTTACGTAAACATCTACGCTCATGACAATGTGTTTACGTAAACATGCGCAGCGCAGGATCAAGGAAAACTAAGATTGGCGGCCATACCGCCAGGGAGGAAAAATGAAGAAATTTCTTTTGAGCTCAGCACTCGCAGTGGCGTCTGCAGGAATGGCATTCGCTGATACATACCGTCCGGAATGCTTCGCACCCGCCCCGGATACGTCGACGATTTCCTACGATGCAAAAGAAGGCCCATACAAGCTGGCATTCGTGAACGGCTTTGCGGGCAATGATTGGCGTATTCAGGCGATTCAATCTGCCAAGGCTTGGGCCGCACGCCCGGAAAATGTTGACAAGATCGACGAATTTACCGTGGTCTCGGTTGGCAATGACAGCGCGGCACAGATCGCCGCCATCGACAATTTCATCGCGGCCGGTTTCGACGCGGTGACATTCATTGCGGTGAACCCGACAGCCTTTGAACCGGTCATTCGCCGCGCCGAACGGGCGGGTACGATCCTGGTGCCGTTTGACAACGTGCTGGACACCGACAAGGTCGTGCAGGTCAACGAAAGCCAATTGGCGCTTGGCACGCTGAAAGCACAGACCGTAATGGATATTCTGGGCGGTGAGGCTGAGAAAATCCTGATGGTCAATGGTTTGCCGGGCAACGCCACCGACAGGGACCGTCGTCTGGGAATGATGAGCGTTCTGGAAAACGTCGACGGCCTTGAGATCGTAGAAGTTGTCGGCAACTGGGATACGGGTACCAGCCAGAAAGTCGTGGCGGACGCTTTGGCCGCCCATGGTGAATTTGACGCCGTGGTATCCCAGCACGGCTCGGCGGGATCCATCAACGCGATGCAAGCTGCGGGTCATCCGATCGTGCCCATGGGCGTCGATGGTGAAAACGGTGTGCGCATGCTGATGAGCGAGCTCGGCATCCCAGGCGTTTCTGCAAGCCAGGCCCCCGCCATGTCGGCCATCGCTTTGGAAGCCGCCGTTGCACTTCTAGAAGGCAATGAACTGCCGCAGACCATCTTCCTGCCAATTCCGCAGGTGACATCTGATGCGCTAGAGGCCGGGGCAAACTACTTCCCCGATCTGCCCAAATCCTTCAACACCGGTACGGGCTATGCAGAGTGCTTTGCTCCTTTCACTCCCGAGGAGCTTTTGGGCCAGTCGCCAGACAATACCTGAGCGCAGCCACATCGGAGCGGCGGCACAAGACACGTGTCGCCGCTTGAGTTAGAAGTATCTGACATGTTCGACAGCACGACACCTCTGCTTGAGATGCAGGATATCTCCATGCACTTCGGGGCGACAAAGGCGCTTGATGGCGTCGATTTCGTCTGCAAAGCAGGAGAGGTGCATGCCGTTCTCGGGGAGAATGGCGCGGGCAAATCCACGCTTATGAAGCTGATTGCCGGAGTGATCCAGCCGACCCAAGGAAGGCTGCGCGTGGATGGTAAAGAGGCTTCTTTGAACTCGCCGAAGACGGCCCTGAAGCACGGTCTTGTTTGTATGTTTCAAGAGCTGTCCCTTGTGCCTGATTTGACAGTGCGGGAGAACCTGTTGCTGGGTGCGCCTGGCGCGGGTCTCGGCTGGCTCAAAGGGCGTGGGCTCGATACAGCGCAGTCCGTACTAGACCGTATTGACGGGGCCGACATCAAGATGTCCCAAAGGGTCGCTGATCTGACCCTCCCACAGCGCCAACAGGTAGAGATCGCCAAGGCGATCATGAAGAAACCGCGCCTTCTGATCTTGGATGAAGCAACGTCGGCATTGAGCGCGTCGGTGGTGGAAAAGGTTTTCGATCTGGTGCGCGAGGAACGCGATGCTGGCACGGCCGTTCTTTTCATTTCGCACCGCTTCCATGAGATTGAAGCTTTGGCGGATCGGATATCGGTTTTTCGCAACGGCCAATGCGTCGCGACTTTCGCCAAAGGTGCCCATGACTATGGCGAAATCATCGACATGATGGTTGGTCAAAAGATCGAGGAACTGTTCCCGGAAAAATCGCCACACCGCAATGAGGCGGAGGTTGTGCTGGATGTGCGCAACTTTTCCTGGGAAGGCCAGGTGCGTGACGTCAGCGTCACCGTGCGCCAAGGCGAGATCGTCGGCCTTGGCGGTCTCGATGGCCAAGGCCAGGGCGCATTTTTGATGGGGCTCTTTGGCCTGCTGCGCAAAGCCGACGGAACCACTGCGATTTCCGGCCAGCCAGGTGAGATCAAAAGCCCCAAAGCCGCCAAGCATCAGGACGTGGCCTTGGCCTACATTCCGGAAGATCGGAAGACAGAAGGCCTGATCCTCGATCAAAGCATCGAAGAAAACCTGGAACTCGCAGCCCTAGGTCGGTCCGATCTGAATGCTGGCGACGCGGGTCTCTATGCTGGCACGCTCGATCAACTGGCGCTCAAGCATGGCGGGCTCCATTTGCCGGTATCTTCGCTGTCCGGGGGCAACCAACAGAAGGTGGTGCTGGCCAAATGGCTCGCGCTCAAGCCCCGCTGTTTGCTTCTGGCCGACCCGACCCGTGGCATCGATGTTAAGACCAAAACTGAGATTTACGCGATTCTACGACAACTCGCAGATCAGGGCACTGCGATCTTGCTGCTCAGCACAGATTACGAAGAACTGATCCAGCTCTGCGATGAAACGCATGTGTTCTTCAACGGCGAGATCGTGGCATCACTTAGCGGAGACGATCTCACGCCCCAAAACATCATCGCAGCAACCCTGAATGTGTCCTCAGAGGGGCGCGTCAATGGTGCGACCGAGGGGCAAGTCGCACATGCTTGACTACATGCGCTCCAACCGGCGCGAAGTGATCGCTGGCGTCGTGTTGATTGTGCTGCTTGCAACCTACATCGGCACCCATCCGAGGGGCGCCTCTACCTATGTGATGACGATCTGGGCCAATCAATGCCTGATCCTTGGCCTTGCAGCCTGCGCGCAATTTTTCGCGGTGGTTGTGCGCGGAATTGATCTATCGGTGGGTGCGGTGATGGCGCTGACCAATTGCATTGGGTCTTACCTGCTCGACGGCTCTGCGTTTGGTATGGCCTTCGGGATGGTAGCAGTGGTCGCAGCCGGGGCTCTGTGCGGGCTACTCAATGGCTTGATCATTGTCTTTGGCCGCATTCAACCCATTGTTGTTACGTTGGCGACCGCCTCCATTTTCATAGGTCTGGCGTTGCTTTTGAGGCCGACACCCGGCGGTGCGGTCAACTACGATCTCGCGGATGGGGCGACGCTTGATGTATTGGGCATTCCAACCGCTTTGATCATCACCGGGCTGGTCGTGTTTGCCTTTTGGCTGCCGTTCCGGCGCACGGGATTGGGTCTCGGCCTCTATGCGTTGGGCTCATCTGAGCAAGCTGCCTTTCAGTCTGGCATAGACACGCGATTTATCCGGTTGGCCGCGTTCACTCTCGCCGGTCTCTTCGGTGGACTGGCCGGGCTTTTCTACAGTTTTGTCACCACAACCGGAGACGCCGGCATTGCGGCAGGTTTCACACTCAACTCCATCGCGGCCGTGGTCCTTGGCGGCGTGCTTTTGCGAGGCGGTGTCGGCACGCTTGTGGGCGCATTGGCGGGCGCGTTTATCCTCAAGACCATAGCGTCTTTGATGTTTTTCTCGGGCATCCCGTCCCTGGCGCAACCGCTTTTCGAAGGCTTGATCCTGGCGATTGCCATTGCCATTGGCGGGGCTGATGTGCTGCGCGCTCGAAACAAGTTGGAGGTCTTTGCCTGATGCTCGGCCGGATTTCTTTCGATGCTTGGATGCCCTTTATCGGTGTGATCGTTCTGATCGTGGCAGGCAGCTTTTTCTTTCCGCAAATACTAAGCGCTGAATATCTCACCCAGCAGCTTCAGATCGCCGCGTTCCTTGGCCTCCTGGCAACCGGCGCAACCATCGTCATTTTGCTGGGGCACATTGACCTTTCGGTGCCCTGGGTGCTGACAGGTGCTGCGATCTTATCCACAGCTCTGGTCGGTTCGGGCAACCCCATCCTGAGCGTCCTTGCGGTGCCAGCGGCTCTTCTCTTTGGGGCACTCATCGGTGTGGTGAACGGCATCGGTGTGGCGATCTTGCGTATCCCCTCCATGGTCTGGACCTTGGCCGTCAACTCCATGCTGCTGGGCGTCGCTGTTCTCAACACAGGCGGGTTCAACCCCAAGGGAGAATCGAGCCAGCTGATGGTCACAATGGCCTCAGGCGACCTGTTGGGGCTGCCTGTCAGTTTCCTCATTTGGATCACGATATCCCTGGCGCTGACCTACTTTCTGATCCGCACCCCGTTCGGCCGCTATCTGCGCTCGATTGGCTTCAATGAAAAGGCAACGTTCCTGTCTGGCGTGTCGACCCCGTCGGTTGTCTTCGCCGCGTTCAGCATCGCGGGCATGTGCTCGGCTCTGGGCGGTGTCATGCTCGCCGGTTACGCCAACCAAGCCTATCAAAGCATGGGCGACCCTTTCCTGCTGCCCACCATTGCTGCGGTTGTCATCGGTGGCACGTCGATCCTCGGCGGGCGCGGTGGGCTTTTTGGCACGATCGGTGGCGCGCTCTTTATCACGTTGCTCACGTCAATCCTGTCGGTGATGCAAATTGGCGATGCCTGGCGCAACATCATCTTTGGTGTGATCATCCTCGTCATGCTGCTCTTCCAGACCTTGCGCAAAGGAGCCGCGCCATGACGATGCCAGGTTTCGTGACAGTTGATCCGCATTTTGAAGATTTCATCGATTTGTCTCGCCCGCCAGAACTGATCGCGGAGGGTTTCACCTGGACGGAAGGCCCTGTCTGGCTCGACGGACGGCTTTTCTTCAATGATATCCCGAACAAGAAAATGCTGTCTTGGAACGAAGACACGGGCCTGCAAGTGGCTTTGGAAAACAGTGAGTTTGCCAATGGAAACACGCTCGATCTGAGCGGACGCATGGTATCGTGCGAACACGGTGGACGGCGTGTTGTGCGGCGCAATGATCCGCTGGATGCCACAGCCATTGAGGTGATTGCAGATCATTTCGAGGGCAAACGGCTCAACTCTCCCAACGATGTCGTCGTGCGCTCTGATGGCTCGGTCTGGTTCACCGATCCGCCCTACGGCATCAATTCCGATATCGAAGGGTATCCCGCCGACAGCGAAATTGGCGGCCACTACGTGTTCTGCGCGATGCCCGATGGCAGCCTTCATGCCGCAGCCACGGATTTCGACAAGCCCAACGGCCTGGCATTTTCGCCAGATGAGACACGTCTCTATGTGGCGGATTCGGGCGCGATCAAAGGCGCGAGTTTCCCCGGCATCAATTACAACCTCCCTCACCACATTCGCGTATTCGACGTTGAGGGAACGACACTGTCAAACGATCGTGTCTTTGCCGTCATAGCGCCGGGCGTGCCCGACGGGTTTCGTATCGATCACGAGGGATACATCTGGACATCCGCGCTTGACGGCATTCACTGTCTGTCGCCTGATGGCATGCTTATCGGCAAGATCCTGTTGCCTCAGCAAACATCGAACCTGTGCTTCGGGGGCTCAAATGGAGAGACAATGTTCATAACCTCGTCAGACAAGGTTTATCGCATCAAGAGTAATCGTCAGGACGCATCCCACGTTTTGCGCACGGGCAGGAGAGCCGATTGATGACCTTCAAAACTGCAATTTTTGGACTTGGATCGATGGGGTTTGGTATGGCGCGATCATGCGTTGCGTCAGGCCTCGTGACCTATGGGTTTGATGTGGATGCCGACAGTTTGGCGCGGTTTTCCTCGGAAGGGGGACAGGTCGGCGACGTGGCCGATATTGCGCCTGACTTGGATGCCGCCGTCGTCGTTGTTCTCAATGCCGCGCAAGTGGAGGATGTGCTCTTTGGCAGCAAGGGCGTTGTGGCCGGGCTGCGCAAAGGTGCGGTGGTCATGGCCTGCGCCACGGTGCCGCCAGACTTTGCCAGGGACATGGAAGAACGCTGCGCCGCCCACGGCGTGCACTATCTGGATGCGCCCATTTCCGGTGGCTCTGTCAAAGCAGGGCTCGGTCAGCTGGGCGTCATGGCCTCGGGCAGTGCAGAGGCGTTTGCCGCAGCCAGACCAGTGCTGGATGCCACCGCTGAGACGGTCTTTCACCTGGGCGATGCGGCCGGGGCCGGATCTGCGATGAAGGCCGTCAATCAGCTTCTGGCGGGTGTGCACATCGCGACCATGGCCGAAGCGCTCACCTTTGGCATGACCCAGGGCATCGATCCCGACAAATTCGTCGACGTGATCACCAAATGCGCGGGCAATTCCTGGATGCTGGAGAACCGCGCGCCCCATGTGGTGGCCGGCGATTACACGCCCCATAGCCAGGTCAACATCTGGCCTAAGGATCTCGGCATCGTGCTGCAGGCAGCTGAGGCTTCAGGATTTGAGGCCCCCATCACCAAAACCGCGCTCGCGCGATACAAGCAGGCGGTCGATATGGGGTTGGGCCGTGAAGATGACGCCGCCGTTGCCAAAGTGTACGCCCAAGAGGCTGGCCTCACCCTGCCGGATCCCAAACCATGAAACTGGGCTGCATCGGCGATGATTTCACCGGATCGAGCGATCTGGCCAATACGCTGGCCAAACAGGGCATGCGCACGGTGCAATACACCGGCGTGCCTGCAGGCGACGCCGCTCAGGATGTTGAGGCAGGCGTGATCGCGCTCAAATCCCGCTCCATCGCGCCCGATGCTGCTGTCGCGCAGTCTTTGGCCGCGCTCTCCTGGCTGAAAGCTCAGGGCTGCACACAGTTTTTCTTCAAATACTGCTCCACGTTTGATTCGACCCCCGACGGCAATATTGGCCCTGTCGCAGACGCCCTTGCAGATGCGCTTGAGGCCGATCGCGTGATCGTCTGCCCTGCTTTTCCTGGCACGGGGCGGTCTGTCTATCAGGGGCATTTGTTCGTAAGTGACACGCTGCTGAGCGAAAGCGGCATGGAAAATCACCCGCTCACCCCCATGACCGATCCCGATCTGCGCCGCTGGCTTGCCCTGCAGACAAAACATGCCGTCGGGCATGTATCTGCGCAGACCGTGTTTCAGGGGGCGGACGCGATCGCATCCGCCCTCTCTGGCGAGAAAACCCGAGGCAAGCGCCACATCATTGTGGATGCTATCCGCGACGAAGATCTCATGGAAATCGGCAGTGCAGCGGTGGATCTCAAACTTATCACAGGCGGCTCCGGCGTGGCACTTGGCCTGCCCGCGAATTTCGGCTGCACGCCCGGCGCACCCGACTGGCACGGCCAGAGCGGACAGGCTTTGGCACTGTCCGGCTCCTGCTCCAACGCCACCCGCGCGCAAGTCGCCTACCACGCGGCCCATCACCCTGCAAAAGAGATCTCAGCCGCTGATATTATCCAAGGTCACGTCACGCCGGGCGACACGCTCACTTGGGCCATGAATGCAGACGGGCTGCCCTTGGTCTATACGTCAGCTGACCCCGCCACCGTGGCGGCCGTTCAAGACCGGTTCGGTCGTGAGATTGCCGCGAATGCCATCGAGAGCTTCTTTGCCGACCTCGCCCGCGCCGCGGTCGCGGCAGGCATCACGCGCATGATCACAGCGGGCGGCGAAACCTCTGGTGCCGTGATCGAGGCGCTCGATATGGCTGAACTGACCATTGGGCCAGAAATTGACCCCGGCGTGCCCGCTCTGCGCGCCGGGCCCTCTCTGGTGGTCGCGCTCAAGTCCGGCAACTTTGGGGCCGAGGACTTCTTTGAAAAAGCCGACGGTGTTCTTGGCGCATGAGCGAAAAGACCCTTCGCTTACAAATCTGCACGTTGGCCGCCTCTCTATGATCGCGGCCTGACCCATGGCAGCATCGGCAATCTATCCGCCCGCACCGAAGAGGGTGGGTTGCTGGTCTCTCCCACGGGCACCCGTTTTGACCACCTGGCCCCTGCCCGCCTGCTCCTCTCTGAATGGCCGTTCTGCCGAGACCAAACCCCTGAACGGACACCCAGGGGCAAAACGAGCCCTCAGACGCCACGGGCCGAAAGACAGATGTCTACAGTCGAGCTGCTTGCGCAACTCTTAAAGATCACACCGCTCACAGCCACCATTTCGAGAACACGGATCAACTGCGGGCGCAGGTACGATGGTTGGGTTTCATATGGCGGGCAAATTGGTCTTGGCCTAAGGTCTTATCTGACATTTCATTCAGACCAATTGAGGCGCGAAGTGAAACGCAAGGCCGGTGCGATACTATCCTCTATTCGGATTGACCGGTCGGGCAATCAGAAGATTGGGGTGCAGCTTTACATGGCCCTGAGGGATCTGATCCTTTCGGGTGGGCTTGCCGATGCAGATCGCCTGCCTGCCAGTCGCACACTGGCCACCGAGCTGGCGATATCGCGGACCACAGTGATCGACGCGCTTGATCGGCTTGTCTCCGAAGGGTTGTTGGAGTCGCGGGTAGGAGCCGGAACGTTCGTCAGCCACGCTGTTCGTGCAAAGACCCAGACCCAGGACCTGAGTGTAGAGCCGGCAGCGCCCTGCGACGTGCGCCTTTCCGCTATGGCCGAAGATGCAGCCGCCCGGTTCGCCCGTCGCGACCGCCTTCCCTTCCAGTCCTCCGCATTTGTAACGGCACTTCCGGCGGTCGACAAATTTCCGATGGCGCAATGGGCCCGCCTCTCTGCCCGACACTGGCGCACAGATAGAGACGCGTTGATGGGCTACGGCGATCCCTTTGGGCTTCCAGCCCTCAGATCAGCGATATCGGCGCATTTGCAGACAAGTCGGGGCATTTATTGTGACCCCGATCAAATCTTTATCGTTGGAGGGGCGCAACACGCTTTTTCGCTGATATCCCGTCTTCTGCTGAACCAGGGCGACAAAGTCTGGTTCGAAAATCCAGGCGCTATTGGTGCACGCAACGCCTTTACAGCAGCCGGAGCCGACCTTGTGCCGATCAACGTTGATATGGATGGCATGGTCGTGGCCGATGGCGTCGCGAAGGCACCGGATTTTCGATTGGCGTTTGTGACACCGTCGCATCAACAGCCGTTGGGCCGGGTTATGAGCCTGCCCCGTCGGCTGGAGCTTTTGCAGGCCGTGAGCGGCGCTAATGCCTACGTCGTTGAAGACGACTATGACGGTGATTTCTACTTTGGAAACCAGCCTCTGCCCACGCTGAAGAGCATCGACACCCAGCACCGTGTGATCTACGTTGGCACGTTTTCGAAAACGCTCTTCCCGTCTTTGCGACTTGGCTTCCTTTTGGCACCGCCCGCCCTGGTCGATCCGCTCAGGACACTTGCAACGTCCTTTCTGAGCGGTACGCCGACGTGGCCTCAAGCGGTCGTCGCAGACTTCATCAATGAGGGGTTTTTTGCGACCCATATCCGGACCATGCGCGCGCTTTACCGTGAGCGTCACGATGTACTGCACAGGCGCGCTGACATCATCAGCCCGTATCTTGATGTGCAACGCGCCTCCGCCGGATTTCACACCGTTGGCTTTGTGAAGAAGCCATTTGATGTGAGGCGTTTCGTTGCCCGCGCGGGTGCTGCAGGTGTCGTTCTCTCGGACATAGAAAAATACTGCATCACGCCCGTCAGAACCCGCGGCGTGGTCCTTGGATACGGAAGTTGCGACGCGCAGCAAATTGGCGCCGCGATGACGACGTTGGCCCAGATTGCTGAAAATTGCCGACAAGAAATTGGTTTGGAAAAATATTGAGAATGGATATGCCTTGCAGTCCAATCCAAACCTATCGTTTTCTGACAAACCATCTGATTTAATGAATGGATTACCATAAGGGAGAATCGAAATGCGCCTAAAAACTGCCCTCTCTGGTCTGTTGGCCGCCACCGTTCTGAGTGTGGGGTCAGCCGCCTTTGCTGATACAACACTGCGACTTTTGACCTGGGGCTCATATGCCCCTGATGAACTGATCGAAAAATTCGAAGCCAAATACCCAGACATCACCGTCGAGGTGACATTTTCGAACAACGAGGAAATGATCGCCAAGCTTCGGGCCACCGGTGGTGCCGGGTTCGATTTGGCGCAGCCGAGCCATGACCGGATTTTTGCCGCGCAGCTGGAGTACGACATCTACAAGCCGCTCGATCTGTCACAGATCAATACATCCGGCATGACGGAGGTGCACCTCAACTCGGTCAAGGAAAACACCACGATCGAGGGCGATGTCTATGCCGTTCCGCATCAGTGGGGCACGTCTGGCCTGATGGCTGACAAGACGCTCGCGCCAGATTTTGCCGGGTGGGGTGATCTGTGCGATCCGCAATACAAGGGCAAGACGTCCATGCGCCTCAAGCGCACGATCCTCTTGGGCACGGCATTCGCCATGGGCGAAGACCCGTTCGCGGCCTATTCTGACCTCGACAAGTACCAAGAGATCCTCGACAAGGTCACCGACAAGCTGATCGCCTGCAAAGAGAACATCAAGGCCTATTGGAAGGGCGGCGATGACCTTTCAGCGCTCATGTTGTCGGGCGAGATCGTGGCGTCCGAGACATGGGATTCCACCGCCTACAAGATCTACAACCAAAACCCCAACATCGTGTTTGTGCCGCCAGCAACTGGGGCACTAACCTGGATCGACACCTTCGCATTGCCGCGCAAAGGCAAAGCAGATGATGCGGCCTATAAGTGGATCAACTTCGTGCTCGAGCCTGAAAACGTGGCGATCATGTCGGCCAGCACCGGTGCGATTGCAGCTGTCCAGGGCGGCAACGATCTTCTGCCTGATGACAAAAAGGCTGCTGTCAACGCCGCCTTCACGGATGCAGACATTGCCAACCTCAAGTTCTTCGCCAACATCCCGCCGGGTGTGGAAGACATGGAAGGTAAGGCCTTGGAGAAGATCAAGGCAGCGACAGGCGGCTAACGCCTTTGCCAGTGATAGAACGCGGCGGCCCAGTGTTGCCGCGTTCCTCTTTTGGGGTCAGGTCTTTGAGCGGGGAAAGACGACGTGAGCGCAGAATACGACCTTGAGTGCCTGGATGTGTCAAAGAACTTCGGCAGCGTGCGCGCCGTGCAGGAGGTCTCTTTCAAGATACCAAAAGGATCCTTCTTTTCGATCCTGGGGCCATCGGGATGTGGCAAGACAACCCTGATGCGGATGATCGCGGGGTTTGAGGACCCGAGCCAGGGTGACATCCACATCAAAGGCAAGTCCGTGCTAAATACCGCGCCCAACAAGCGCAATGTGAAGATGGTGTTTCAGCACCTTGCGCTTTTCCCGATGATGAACGTGTTTGAAAACATTGCCTACGGTCTGCGCTGTCGTGGAGAAGCCTCAGCTGAGGTCAATCGCAAGGTGCACGATGTGCTCGAACGCATTGCCCTGCCAGATGTGGGCAAGCGCGAGATCCATCAGCTCTCCGGCGGGCAAAAACAGCGGATCGCGATTGCGCGGTGCATGGTGCTTGATCCTGACGTGCTGCTGCTTGATGAACCTTTGGGCGCGTTGGACTTGAAACTGCGCGAGGCGATGAAGATCGAGCTCAAGCTTCTGCAACACCAGTTCGACACGACCTTCATCTACATCACTCACGACCAATCCGAGGCGCTGGTGATGTCGGACAATGTCGCGATCATGAACGACGGCCGGTTCGAACAGGTGGGCACGCCGCAAGAGCTTTATCACGATCCGCACACTGCCTTTGTTGCGGGCTTTGTGGGCGACAACAATCACTGGACGGGCAAGGTCGAGGCCGTATCCGGTGACCGCGTGGATCTGGTGACGGGAACCGGGCTGACCATGGCCGGGCATTTGCGCGGCACATCTCCGGCAGCACAGGGCGGAGGCTTGCCCCTCTATGTGCGCCCAGAGTTTATCACGCCCCGCAAAGCCAAGGACGACGCGCCCGCCGACACATCAGATGGGCAAAACAGCCTGACCGGCAAAATCGACAGCCTGCTCTTCAACGGCGCCAACAGCCGCATTCTAGTACGTGGGCCGGGGCAAGAGTTGATAGAGGCCGATGTTGTGCTGACGGGAGGCACCGACGATCTCAAACCCGGCGACGCGGTGCGGCTCTCCTGGCCGGCTGAGCAAACCATGTGTTTCGCGGCTTGAGATCATGCAAAAAGACATCACGCGCCTCTC
>ERZ1740065.446-NODE-446-length-22092-cov-14.837138_pt1 | contig 22092 bp, 25 predicted proteins | sample MGYA00581738_ERZ1740065 | MGnify/ENA primary metagenome ERZ1740065 (study PRJEB43018, sample SAMN04849749) | marine metagenome | isolation source: floating plastic debris | place: Pacific Ocean | collected 2008-09-01 | study: EMG produced TPA metagenomics...
GGTGGGGAGGTTATTGTTGTTCTTTGGGGTGCTCTTCCTTTCTCTTGTAAACTTGCTATGACGTTGTCTTTGTCCTGGGTGGGTACTATTTTCAGCGTGCGATCCGTTTCGTTAACGAAACGGATCGCACGCTGAGCGAGGTGATCAAGGAAGCGATTGAATCGGATTTAGACAAAACTGACCTGATGGAGTGGCACCAATGGCAAGGCGACTCACGACCTTTGAGAAGCAGGTCAAGAGTTAGTGCAGCTGGTGTAATCGCGATACCAAGCCCCCACTGTCTATAAGCTACAAATAAGAATACATGTGATTATTTTTCATCTCATGATGGAAGACCTCATGAAATATAGTCCTGAGCCATCTAAAAATATTTAAATAGTAAGCGCACCTCAGTTTATAGAATAAGAAGATAAATCTCGAACTTCAATGCTCATAAATAATTAAGTAAGTCTATTTATAAGCATAAAGGTTAGATTTTATTAATTTTCTTAACCATTACAACCGCAAGAGCCGCAAAAACAACCGCATACGAACATATAGCCATTACCTTAAAAAAGGATAATTAAACACCATCGACAGAGGGGAAACTGTGAAAAAACTCATAGATGCTCCCCTTATTGGCTCATACAACTATAAGTTTCAAAATTTCATTACCTAATGTCTACTACACCCCCTCCAAAGAATACCCCTAATAGTGCAGACAATCTTTCAGGACGAGAAACTCTTCTCAGGTTAGGTTTTGTTGTTGTAATCGAGATTATATTAGGTTTCTCGGTGGCATTATCACCAACAGTTATATCCAAGCTATCATCAGAGCCCTGGAAGTCTCTAATATCAAGTGTAAGTGTCTCTTTTTTCGCAGCAGCAATCCTATCTGCAACACTAGAGCCAGTAGCAAGAAAACAAACACGTGAAGATTTAAATAAAGCTATAGGTGATGCACAAAGTCATGCAAAAGCATCATTAGATCATGAACTCGAAACATTAAAGGAAGTAAGTCAGCAAGAATTCAATACAGCTACCAATAAATTAGAGGAGGTCCTAAACGCAATTGAGACGTCTAGCCAAGAAAACCGCCAAGCTTTTGATGACGCTATTGATAAGCTAAGAGAAGAAAGTCAGCGCTCATTTGAAAATGCCATTAATGAATTAGTCAAAACATCTGTAGATAGCATGCTCGATATGTTAACTAGAGATCAAAGAATATCAGCGGAATTAAGAAGATATGTAGTAAGACAAGACTTCATTTTCCGAAGCTACTCAGACACTATTCAATTTAAATGGACAGACGAAAGTCGTGAATATCTGTATACGTATACAGAAACATCCTATAGGATTGAAAATCTCTCAGATAGAGTATTACCTTATACAAACAGAATTGTTTTAGAAAATCTCTATGAAGACCAGTACCCGGATTTCGCCCAAATCGAACAGATAGAAATATATGCTGTTGATCGAGGGTCGAATCAACGTGGAGAACAACTAAAAGCTTATGGCCTCAAAGATATTCAGGAGTTTACAAAAAGTAGATCTCCACTAGTATGCGTGGAACTCAATGATATCGAGATCAAAGACGGCGCGATTATAGAAGTGAAAAGCACCTTAAAAAGTATTCGAAGGGTTAATGACTTTGAACCATTTTTACTAGGACGTATCGCAGACGAAATAGAGCTAATCGTAATGCATCCCGAGGATCTTAAGGTCTCCATCGAACCTATGCATCCAGCAACAGATAAACTTATCACAAAGCTTGATCTTGAAGAACTGAAACACTGGCGCCTCGAAGCAGGCATCCTTCCTTTTCAAGGCCTCGAATTAAGCTGGAGGAGATAGACAAGCGTCTCACTTACTGATCCACTTATGATTAAGTATCAAAAAGTACCTGTAGGGGTACCCTCATTGCAGGTCCATTAAGTGTAGGCTATAAATTAAGAGGCAAAACCTAGATCAATCTGAGGAGTTCAAATTATGTTATTCAGCAAAATAGTCTGGCTTTGCAAAATAGTCTGGTCAATGTCAATTTAGACCCAAGTTTTTGCTATCTCGTATTTAGGTTGAGGCTAACACACTATATAAATAGTACAAGCTAACTACTTACTTGGCAACTTCTTAATTGCTTTGATCGCAATTACTTACCAGTCCAAGAACTATTTCATATCGCCAATGTCTCTCGGCATCAGGACTTGTCCAGACGCCTGTAAGTTTTTTGTGAGCAATTTCCTTGGTATATACCAACACGTCTGGCTCGGGACAAATGCTTGAATGTCTCGCATAGTAATGGGACATTCATCACTATTTGGGCAGAACATCGAATCATCCATCCACCCGCACGCAGCACAATCCCAATGCACTCAGGTCGGCTCCACGCAGGTTGACTCCAATCAGGGTGGCTTCACGCAGGTCAGGTCGAACCTCAGGATTGTTTTTTCTCCATTGATGCCATCCTTTAGCACCTTGCTTTAAACGCTTTAGATGCCTCGCATTCGCCACTCCAACACCCTCACCTCAACAACTCAGCCGACACACCCGAGACCTTTCTCTTACCTTCAACAACTACCCGCAAAATTTCCAACGCAGGCCGCTCCGCTTCAATCAACCTCGCCACCCGCGTCACCTGATTCGCCCGTATATACTCGCTCACCCGCCCCTTATGGCTATCCCACCGATAGTAATAACTCACGCTAGGATATCGCCCGCTTCTTATTACCAGTCCTCTCCTCAATCCAGCCAGAGGCGTTACCAGGAGACCGATGCTTCCGCTTACTCACCGACTCATATAACGGGTTTCGGACCATCGTCCGCTTTCCCCCAGAACGCAGATCCACAAACTGATAGACCACCGGTTCAGACAACAGCGCAAGTTGTGTATCGTTCAAGATTTCATCCGTCCGCAGCTGCCCCGCACGTTCTGCTTTGAGCACACGCTTACGGCCCATTTGCTTCAGATCATAGGTGCCATGGCAGGGGGCACAAAGCGCTTTTAAGTTGTTGCGATCGCAATTCCCAGGCTCATGATCAATATGCGCCACCGTCAGCGTAAATCGCCCAGCCTTCGACACGCGTCGGTCGTCGTCCATCTCGTAGGTCGGATATTGCATTTCCAGGCTGGGATTCCAACAGCGCTTTAGAAACGCATCAAACGACTCCCCAGGCTGACGGCAGGGCCGCCCACATTCGGTACAGCACCAGTTGGCTTCGGTTTTGATTTGTAGGGCTAGTTCATCCCAGTTTTCGGGATAGAGACTTCGATCCATTGGCATCGTTCTATCCTCCCGTTAACCGAGACATCGCCGCTAGAATCTTTTGTTGCTCCGGCGTCAGTTCAGTCGCTTCGGCCACAGCGTCCACCATCATTGACTTTAGCTGGGCTTCTAGGTCATCCCAAGATTGCGATCTCAACTGCTCAAACGGCACCCACTGCTCATCCACCAGACACACCATCGTCGTACCGCCCTGATGTTGGGACGCCAGCACTAAGCCGCGCCGCCGCGCTTCTTCGTACCAGGTCGCCCATTCGCTGGTGCCGCTCGGGTCTTGAGCGTCGAAGGTATCGGCGATTAACTCGCCTAACGCAGGCATGGATGGCTCTAAAGTATCGAGAGGGCGCGCCGTTAGCTCAATGACCTCGGTGATCGTTTCATCGATCAGGTCAGCGGCTACCAAAGCGGCTTTGGCTTTGTAAAACTGGCGTTCAGTTAGCTGCCAGCGCTGGCAAAACTCAGGTACGCTCTCAATTTTCCAGGGTTCTCCTGGGGGGCGATGGGCTAAGAGCAAGTGATGCAGATAGCCCTTAGGCGTGTAATGTTCGTCTGCCCATAGCTGTTTGATATCGTCTGGAGACAGATTCATAGCATCACCCCGCCTGGCGTAAATCGTCCGCAGCTGCGCCCGGTGGTGGACTCGCCGCTAACTCCCATTCTGCCTGGAGTTGCGGGATATCGATACGGTAGCGGTCAGCGTCGGCCCGCAGCTGCGGCGTGATCGGGCTCTGCGTTGCGATGGCGTTTTTAACGCGATGCAACACCGTCGAGACGTCGGGTTCTGGCTCAGGTGGTTGGTCTGAACTGTGTTCTGGGGGAGTTGGCCGCCAGCGGGGTCCGTCGGGTCCGATGTCGATGTTCCATTCGGGGTGGGTTGCGATCGCATTTTGTATCCCTTTACGCATAGGAATTACAGACCAACTTGTTTGGTAACGCTCCAGCCGAGCAGCTACGTCAACGTCTTCTGGTTCAGACGGTTCTGAGGAAGACGGCGGCGGAAGGGGGTCTATTTGCTGCTGTACCGATTGCCATGCATCATATTCACGCAAATTGGCAGGATTTACGCTCTGTTTTTCTAACCACAGTTCCCGAAGTGTGGGTGGGTCTGGTAATCGGCTGGCTTTGACAAGCAGCCACTCTCTGTAATCTTTTTCTATTTCATGAATTGAAGTTTGGGTCTCTCTCTCTTTTAATGAAGCATTCTGATTTGTACTGAGATTTATTGAATGATATTGAACAGGTTCAGAAGCCTTGCTATCAAAAGATTTCAGCGACTGCTTTTCCGATTTTTCGGACTGCTTTCCGATTTTTCGGACTCGGGTCTGATTTTCTGAACTACGTTCCGATTTTTCAGACTGAAGTTCAGTTTCCCGGACTATTTTCTTCCCAGAGTATTTTCCGGTCGCTCTGCTCCCTAATCGGTTTCTTACCCGTAGAGATACATCCTCAAACTCAAACAGTTCTTCGCGTTCTAGGGCCGCTAGCGCATCGTAGTAAGTTGACTTACTAATTCCTAGCCGTTGCCTCGCCATCTGGCCACCGGTCTTCACAAACCGATTACCAAAGGGGTCCACCAGTGAAAAGTAGAGCACTGTACGGTACTGGGCAGCGGTTAACTTTGCATCGATTAAACGGTTAACCGTCGCTTCGTCTAAAAGCACGTAGCGTGAACTTTCTTCCAGGGGGCTGGAAGAATTAGGTATTTTCGTCATATACTTGGGACAGTTATTTTGTATTTCGCTTGACCGCAGCAATGCAATCAAGCCTTGAACCCGTCTCTGCCAGGAGATGGGTTTTTAACTTTTTAGCCAAGATCATTGAAAACCGAGGGAGCCCGTTTGACAAAGGTGGCATAATAGAGCCATAAATTACCTTTGAAAGTAATTTATAGTTCCACCATCAAAGTTGGTAGTAATCATACATTAGTTGATTACTTTAAAGCGTAACCTTATGGATTTTTCGAACGCATTCGATCTGACGTTGAAGGAATTCAGCTTAACTGGAAAGGCCGTTGCCATCGACGCTGGTCTTCGAGAAGCCACGGTTAGTAACTTTCGAAATGGCAGCGATATTCGAACTGACAGCTTAGAAAAGCTGATTAAAGCCCTGCCACCTGAGGCAAAGCAGTTTTTATTTCTTAAAGTCTTCGTCGACGATTTAAATCCTCCTGCGATCGCAACCATGCTGGGGTTATTAGCAGGTCGTCTGAAAGAATCTCAACGTGATCCAGACTACATTGATAAATCCGTAATCTCTCAATCGCCTGTGTCCGTGTAAAGCCACATAGTGGTCCTTAATCAGGTGTGAGCGTCATCATTTCTATGAATGAGTTGAATAATCAGGGGATTAAAGTCGTTATCGGAGAAAACGACGAAAATTTAGCTACGGATATCTATGAAAAAGTCGAGCAGCTATCGTTACCGGCCAAGGCTGCCCTAGCTCAAAACTTAATCAGCACTAATGAACTAACGGTCGTTGTCAGTCATCAGGCCACAGTAAGTGACGCTATTCAGAACATGGATCGGCTCCAGCTGAGCAATACTCTGGAGGAAATCGCTGGGCAGATAAGGCGACTAGACCAAAGTAGCCTTGACTTAGAACGTTAAACCCTTCTCAGCTATAGGCTTGAGCGTCAAAAAATTTTAATAAATTCGGCCAGTTCTAAGTAAATCCACTACTTCATTTTTCGTAACAATAGACGGATTTTTCCCCAGGGTTTTCCCTGGCTTATCCCCAGACCGGACAGGGTTCTCCCCAAGTTATAACCAGCCATTAGGGCATACAGCGATTCTGTGGAAAACGGCTAAGTGTGGGGATCTATCACGAAATATAATGCTATGTAACGAAAATAGAGCCCTAACCCGCTTGGTGTCGTCGAGTATTTTTTTTCATTAGAAGATTCTAAAGACGGACAGGCATTGCGAATTGCCATCGCCTCCTGCACAATGAAGCACCACTGAATCAGGCGACCTAGCAAAGTCTTCTTTGCCCTGTGTTCCCGATGCTGCTGACCGTTTATAGCGGCGATGGGGCAAGGGTACTCATGCTAGGCCCTAGTTTGTCATGTCTAAAATTAATGAGGCGTTAGATTGATGACTACAGCTACTGCAACTAATACTCCTATAACAACAGCTACTGTTAGCCTTATGGTTGAGATCCCAGAGAGCCTTCACCTATCAATGCAGGACTACTTAAATACCCATGAGCTGTGGAGTCAGGAACGAGTCATGCAAGCTGCCCTTTCTCTCTTTCTCATGCAAAATGGCGTCAATCAGCCCCATGTGAATAGTCTTTATTTGGATAGCCTATTCGGCTGCGCTGCATAGTAGTCGATCGGCTGCGCTTTTCAGCGTATGGGCAGACGGGGACAGGCCAGGCTGCATAGGGTTTCAACTCCGAGTACATCCCCGCCAGGGAGTATGGAAAACCCAGCTATCCAAAACGCGATAGATATCGGCTTCGTGGGTTTCCCACACCCCCCGTCACCCCGTCTGCCTTGGGAAAGAGTATTTGTTTATTTATAAAAGAGAGAAACTATACTCTCTTTTATAAAACCTGAGCCGCCCATGCAGAGCGGCTCAGACCTTGTTAAAACTCCGGCTCCTCCTTTCGGCGCTGCATAAACAATGTGCTCGAAAACGCCCGTATCGTCGTCTCCTGTGCCTCCGGCAGCGCTGCTTTTAGCTCCTGAAAGATACCTACGATTTCCACCACATCACGACTCGTCGGCTGCTTAACCGGTGCGGGTGCAACGGGTGGAGGTGCTGCCAGTGGCACAGCTGAAACGCTGGGGACCGGCAGCACCGGATCAAAATCGCTGTGAGCCGGGGAATCAATCCGACGCTGCTCCAATTTCTGAATCAGCTCTGGCGGTTGCTCCGCTGCCATCCGCCATTTCCCCCGACGATAGTGGCAAAGTACCGTATCCCCTCGCTTCAGCAGCGATAGCACGCCAGGATTATAGTAAATGCGGTGTTCCTGACCATCTGTGAAGACGACCAAAGCCCCATGCTGAGCCTGCCACTCGGGGTTAGACGTGCGCGGCGCGGATGGATCGAACTTTAACTTGGCCCATTGCCATACGGTTGACGAGGTTGTTGCTAATGCACTCATAGTTTTTTAGTTGATGTGGCGAACAGCGGGGCACCACTCCCGCGTAGGTGCGGGAACTTAAAACATGTCGTCGCAACTGCACGGATTGGGATCGTCATAACCGCCAGTCAGATAGGCGTAACTGAGAATGCGCCATTCAACTTTTGAACGGTCTTGCATCACCTCTTGATGAATCCTGGCAAGGGCTGTCATCACCTGCCGACTCCCCCAACGCCTAAGGATTTGCTCCAAAGTCGCTTGATCCATTCCCCATGCTTCAATTCTTTCTGCGTCTTGCTGCTCCCGCTTGTCCTGATCAGCAATAAAATCTAAGTCGTACATCTTGTTCCTTTTGTTTGATTGGTTTGCAAGATGTGCAGGGAGTGATTTGGTTGCACCCAAATCACTCCACCATTACGCACAACTCACCATAAAGAGAGTTTTTTAACAATCCTAAAAACAATAAAAGCATTGATATAACTAGTTTTCAGGGATTCAAAAAACTCTCTTTTCACCCTTTTATTGTACCATTTTTAGCACTAAAAATGGTACAATAGTACCAAGCGAATAGGGTTAGATGCCCTCGTGGGGCCATACGGAAACGCAGCCATTAACAACGGTGGAACTAGACAGAACACGGGCCAGTTGAGACGGAATCTCACGAAGTCGGAGAAGGCAAGATCAGACCCGCAGAAACAAACCGGAGAAACGCCCAGAGCCTGGCTAGCAGGCAGTAAGCAAACAATGGGGGACACTGACACGGCGAAAACTAACCTAGCGGGTGGCCACCTGCTAGGGCGCTTAGCCACGCACAGACGAACAATGCAACAACAACTAGAGCTAAAACCCAAACCCGCCATACTCAACGCCTGTCCATGGGCACGACCACACCGTGATGGTGTCGCCTGCGGCGTAGTGCTGGCTATCCCCGTGCAGCTGCCCCGTGGCTTCCCCGCATGGCTTAGAACAAACGGCTGGCAGTGTAAGCGGGTAACCCACGATCGGGGGCAATACGCCGCGCTGCTGGTCGGTGGCTGCGCTGTAGAGCTGCTGAGCTGGGTGCCCAGACCGGAAAGCCATGGAAGCCTAACAGCAGGAAACTATCTGCCCTGGTAGCTGCTAGAGGTGGGAGGGGCCACGGCCAAGACCCGCCCGAGCACCGAGCGCCACGCAGCCACGAGGAACCGCACTGGCGTGGGGACCCGTTGTCAAGGGTGGAGCGAATGCGGAAAGCGCAGCGGCCCTTGATCAATGGGCGCGGTGCGGTAGCCTATTCGGCGGTGGCGTAGAGGGTCGCAGGGCGGCTACTAGCGAGGAACGAGCGAAACTGAAACGCGCCGGTGTGAGTACACGGGCACAACAGCTTTTTAGGAATGGGTAAACCAAGACAAGGTAATAGCTGACGGTACTCCGTGGGCTATGGCTTTAGGTGGTTAGATCCCGAAAGTCATTAAAATTACCACTAAGATCCTCAAGCCCATATCAATTTTGCCATTGTCATCCTCGACAGTGTTCGCAAAGAGTCGAGAACGTATTGAATCAGCTATCCAACTCGTTATATCTGCACAGAAAAGCACGCAACAGAATCTTAAAGAAGGATTAACCAGAAAACCTGATTGAGTCAGCCTTAAACAAGTAGAAAACTGGATTTTCAATAGCTGAAATCCTTATGTCAAGAACATCTGATCTTCAAAACCTCAATGAGGCTACAGGAGCGGGCGATTACAGAACTTCATTAATTTGTGTAATCGCCCTAAATGAAAAATCGTTAACCTGTTCTTTTTCATGGAGTGTTCACAAGCACTTCTTAGCTTTCTGTAAGGCTTTCAAAACAAAGATTCCCATTGTATTTCAGCCATTTTCAATGATCAGATAACTTAATGGGCGAAGCAAAAAGAAAGAGCTACTCTAAGGAAGAGAATAAAAGTCTGAGACCATCAGGTGTTAGCGCTAATATTCGTTTTAATACCTAGATAATTTCAACGCTTCAATAACGTCAGAATAGACTTGGTTAATCACTTTTATCTTTCATTGGCTTAGCAAAATACATCTGCATACCAATCAAAAAGACCACCTGGGTAGAGGCGGTCTTGGTTAGAGCATTCAACGGACAGTAACCATGAAACACTCTCTCAATATTCTAATCCCGCTCTGTGTAGCAGGGGTAATTCTGTTAGGTTCCGTAGCATTAAACAATCAAGGATTTGTTTTGGTTGAATTTGGTAAGGGAAAAGTTCTCATTGATGGGAGATAGAACCTTGAAATTTAAAGATAGCTGGGATAGAAATATCTTAGCTATCTTCCAAGCTGTCTATGATGTCTAACAAAATAATGTCATAGACAGCTTGGCCCTAGCCTTCCCCATCATTAAAACGCCACCACCACATCCCACAACGCAATAACCCACAGTGCCAGCCCAGGCCACCGAGTCAATGGCAAAACGCTGCTCATCCACCACCAACACCTCATACTGACGCTCAGGCTGCGACGAAGTCGCCTACGCGCTAATCGCCCTGTTTACGCTTCAGATATTCACTCTCAAACACAACAATAGGGCTCGGCTTACTATCGTCATAGCAGCCTTCGTCAGAATCGTTCTCTACCCGACCATCAGCATAGCGGCGAACGCAGGTAGCATAGTCAAAATTGAAAAGCAGCGGTCTTAACATAACCGGCAGCAACATCAAGAACGCTAACGGGATAAAGACTTTGAGTAGACGCCGCCAACGGATAGTCATGGATAGGACTTAGCAATAGAACTATCTAGAAAATGCCCATATCCATATCCATTAGCAAATATTGATGAGTAGAGTTGCGATCGCATCAGCGCTGACTCGGCAGTTCGTAACCTACAACCCCTTAACCAGCTGATATACAAAGCCTGCCAGGAATCCTTCAGTCAATCTTCCATCAACTCATTGCGCTGTGATCACACACACAAACCAAGGAAAATTGATAGTTGTATGAGCAGACCGTAGGCTTCACACATAGAGGGATGCATCTGCTGCTGCTCGGCGTACAGTGGACTCACAGACAAAGCTATTGCATAACGTCTTATATCGAACCCTATATCTAAGTAGACAGATAACTGTATTACTTACCCCCTATATCTAACTCGAAGCCCCCATGAACCTTAGCGTCCATGGGGGTTTCTTATATGCGTTTGAGTTTCGATACTCCGCTGAAATGGTGTTGCGATCGCAACTCCCTAACCACCCTGTGACCCCCATCACCATCATTCCTCAGCCAATCTCAGAAATCCCTTAAGCAACCCTCAGTTACCCGTCAGATAGCGTTCAGGTAGCTCCCGCATTCTAGTAATCAATGAAGTCAAGCACTGATTCCCCCAAGGAGCTTTAACCATGAAACGCACACTTCTTTCCGCCTTAACCGTTCTCGTTGCTTCCACTGCTATCGCCCCCATCGCATCCGCTGCCGAGCCCGCTAGCTTCAATATTCAGTCCGCTCGCCTCGAAGAACTCGATAGCCGCAGTAAGAACACCGTCCACAAACTACGCCTTGAGCACCTCAACAATCAGTCCAAGGCCATCGAAGATATCCAAGCTGCTCGCCTAGACGCTCTAGACGCCCGCACTAAGGCTGTCGATAATATTCAGGAAGCTCGCCTAGACGCCCTAGACGCTCGTACCAAAGCTGTTGACAACATTCAAGAGACTCGGCTAGAAGTCCTGGATGCTCGCACTAAGAACAGCGTTCACAAGCTACGTCTGGAACACCTCAACAACCAGTCCAAAGCGGTTGAGGATATTCAAGCTGCTCGTTTGGAAGCACTAGACGCTCGTACCAAAGCTGTTGACAACATCCAGGAAGCTCGCCTAGACGCCCTGGACGCCCGTACAAAGTCCGTCGTCCAATAACGGAATCAGGCGTATTCAGGCTAACCAAGTTTGGGTGCCGAGTGCGTCTCCGTACATCTGTGAAGCTTCATTATCTTTCATGAGGCACCCTTCTCTACTCAGACTCTACACGCACACACCAAGCCTCTGCCGATACGGTGGAGGCTTTTGCCATCAAAATAGTGTAGGCAAAGCTAACAGAGTTGATACCGCATACTCGTTATCGATAACAGCTCTGTAGAAATAATCCTGAGACTCAAGAATTAGTTAATTTGACAAATACTCATAATGCTCTCTGGCTCAAAAATCATTTCAACTCGGACTGCTGCTTATTAACAAGGACTCCATTAGCTAAAACGATTTCAAGGGTCGAACCGTCACAGTTTTCCCACTCCAAACGAGTCGTATCAGGAGATTTGCTAATCTCAACACCAGGACTCAGGGTTGCTTCAATATCTGTTCTTGACATTCCTGCTTGAAGCTTTTCATAGTCAGCTAGTGTGACCCTAGAAGATTCGAAAAGAGAACATACACGATGACTCAACGCTTCATAGGCAACACCTAGCCCTACAAAACTACCACCTAGCCCAACAGCTACGCTAATTGATATGAATAGGTTAATCTTGGAACCCGTGTTTTTTAATTGACCTTTTTGTTGACATGGTGCTGGACAGACCTGCATCAGATAATACTGTTCACCAGGTTCATTGGATTGATCACCAGGTTCATCCAACTGTCCACGGAGTCCATTAATGGTGTAATACTCCGTAATTTTGGAAGGTGGCCCTTCTTGCTCTTCCATTATGTATTTGGGTAAGTTTTGGGATTCAAATTCTTTACTATTTTCAGGCAACTGACTCATCACAAAACCTCGTATCGCCTAGGAACGATCTATTTCAACCTTGATCACTTTGCCGCTTTTATCTTCGATATAAAGAGCACCTCCTTCTTTGAGGGTGCTTTCGATAAAACTGTCTAATCGCAATGCTTGTGTTACAGCTTCACTCAATGAAACCTGCAAAGTTGAAGCACGTTCCTTATATTCCGCAAGAAGATCTTTAGGAACAGTAACAGTAACTTTGGTGCTCTTTCGAGTGGCAGGATTGTATACACGCGTTTCCTCTACATCCAAAGTAATCTGGCATTGCTCACCTAACCGGAAACGGGAATCCCCTCCTAACTTACTCAACGGATTCATATGTTACTCCCACGCAATAGGATCTTATGTAAGCATAATAGTAATCCAAAAATAGATGTTGATATGTAAATTTATAAGCTTTATTGTCGGAAATTCAGAAAAAGGGGCCACAAAGCCCCACTCCGCTAGTGAGCCTCAGGCGGATGAACCACCACCCGAGCCCGACCACCTCGCTGGCCGCCAGACAACCGAATGGCCCCCTGGGGCACCGTGACCGGAACCGACACCATGAAGCGACCAGGCCCGGAAGAGACAGACCGCACCAGCACTGAGTAACCAACAACCGCCGACCAGCGCTGGGCGAAGAAGGTAGGTAAGAACCCAAACCAGCACTCGGCCACGTAGCCAGTAAAGGACCGGTCAGACTCGCGCCAGCAGCACTCGACCGCGCCAAACTCAGCCGCTAAACCAGACACAAACTCAAATGGAACAGAACGCATAACGCTAAAACCAACGCAACGCGCCCTATTCACCCAATGGCAATGCATTGGTTATTTGGGATAACGCAGTGTCAAGCGGACTTGTAGCCGGAGTTTGAGCGCTGTTGCAAGGCCGCAGCTCCTGACTAACGGAGGCTGCAAGCTTGGCTTGACGCGTTGCCTATTACGGGTAAACTTGGGCGGCTGTGGTGGTGATAATTTCCTTGGGTGGGAAGATACCTGCCAGCAAAAAGCCCCAGCGGTTGCCAGGGCCAAGTTAGTACTGTTCATAAGTCTAGGGTAGCGTCAGCGATGGTGCAGCTAAGCAGACTACCTCATTAGAAAGTTGCGATCGCACCCCTAAAACGCTGACACAGAAATCATCTCACGATTTCAGTTAACCGATTAAGCAGTTAATTGCTTAATCGGTTAACTGCTTCACCAGGGTAACCACTTGCGAGTCTGCTTAGACTGCTCCCGCACCACAGCGTCGATTTTCTCGTTAACATCCTTCTGAGATTCGCCACCAATGGTTCCTTCCATACGCTCCAGTTCATAGGCTGAGAGCGTCTCATTGACCATGTATGCCTGCTGAGCCTCATGGGGTAGCGTGTCTCTTCGATTTGGCTTACCGCCGGTTGCCTTATAAAGCTCACGGACACCACAGCCAAATAGTTCGTTGGTTTCAGTGATTACCACTTTGCTGTAGCAATCCTCATCACCGCCATTAGCTTTAACCGAATCGGTAAATCGTCGAAAGACCGTCGCACCATCAACTCGCTTACGCTGCGGTCCTAACTCCTGAGATTTCCCCAGCAAACCTAGTTGTGAATCCGATGGCTCTATTCGGTCCTTCTCGTTCTTCCAGAAGTCTAAAAAACCCATCTGCCTTTTCTCTCTGTTGGATGTCAAAGTCCTTATGAAATATGTCCTCTAGACCAGTTTTGATAATCTCAACCGCCTCGGGATACATCAGGAACTCGTCAAAAATTTGGTGACGATATTCGTAATCCCAACGCTCAGGCCGAAAGTCAAAGGTACTGGTAAGCAACATCCAAGAGTCTAGGCAGCCCTCAATAGCGAGCATGGCTTTAAACTTGCACAGAGCCTTGACCCAGGTTTTCTTATACCTGCGATCACCAAAGGTCTTCATTTCCTGGTCAAACTTCTCCGGTAGAAGGACAACGCCATTCCACTGGTTGAGAAGCTCCCAAATATATCTGACCTTTTCTTTAACCTCTGGCAGTTTCATCGTGATCGATGCTGTGGTGCTATCCATAGATTACCTTACCCTCCGTGGCCTGAGTCATTGGTTCGGGGCAATGGCCTCACTGGGTCCCACCCATACGCCGCTCTCTGAGCATGTTGGTGGTCTGCAATTCTGCCTGTAGCTCTGCCTGATGTAGAACGATGGCCCGTTTTTGACCTCGAGCGGTGGCGGCTCGTAACTCCGTCTCAGATAGATTGACCTCCGCCGTATTCACCTGGTCGATCATGGCTTCCAGGTTAGCCATTTGCTCAGCAACGGATAGTTCTAGTGCCGTGGTCTGGGTTTGTCGTAGGGCGAGAACGCTGCCAACTTCCTCCGGGACTAGCTCCCCTTCGATGACGCCAGCGCTGGCCCATTCGTGGGAGTAACGGGCTTTGGCATCGGTTACCCAGGACTTGCGATCGCAAAGTTTCACCCCGGCAAAATCACCAAATAGCGTCCGGGCCAGTTCAGAATATCCTCGGTCATCCTTAAGCAATTCAGCCGGTGCCACCTGACGAATCCAATCAAACCATCGAGTCCGCACAGTGGACTCAGCCACATTGTGCGTTTGTGCAATTTCCTGTGCGGAGTAGTGTGCGGACGTGTGCGACCGTATGTCCGCAACAGTGCGCGAATCTGTGCTATTCATAGGTTGAATCCTTTAATTACGAGGGTTTCAGAGTGTGAGCCCCATGCACGCCTACTGTGCTTGACCGTGCGGGTAGGTGTGCGGCTCACGCACAAAAATAGTACATCAATATCGCTTAATCAATTACCCACTTAGCTGATTAATCGCTTAAGCAAACTTCAATACTCTTTTCCTGTAAGGGTTTTAAGCTTTTATATATTTGGAAATATTCATCGCTTAATCGATTAACTGATTAAGCGATGAGTTTAAATTAAGATTTGATAGCTCTGATAGGCTGTGCGCTCTCATGCACGATTCCTCTACACAGACGTGCGGCCGCCTGAACGCATCGGCCTCGTAATATATAACTTCTTTCCGCTTAAGCAGTTAAGCGGATGGTTACAGAAAGACATTACAGCTACTGCGATCGTTAGTCAGAAACCTGTTTTTTGATTAAGCGATTAAGCAATTAATCAGCCACCCACTTTTCTAATAGCTCAGTAATCAAGTCGCTGAAGTCGCCTTCGTGTCTGACTAGCTTGATCTTGACGTCCTCATTCAAGGTCTTAGGGATATAGGCCCCTACCTGAATGTAATTAGGGTCTGAACGCTTACCCGTCTTCTTCCGTTTTCGCTGCGCCGGTGCTAGAGTTTCTGCGGCCTTTGGTGACTCTGACTGCTGCTCATGCAAATCAGCCAGATTACTAAACATGTCCGCTGCGGTTTTCTTTTTAGTCTTCGCCATAACCTTCCTCCAGCTCTTTAGCTAGTGCTTGATATTCACCCCAGGCAATGCGACCAAATCGATCACCCGATTCATAGACGGGCACCCCTTGCAGAGCTGCCTTTTCATAAGCAGTTAACCGCCTAATTTGCTGCTTAGCTACAGGTACCTGCAAACGCTCCAGTGTCGCCCTAGCCGCATCTGCCGTAGCCTTTTTGCGGCTATCTACCATCGTAAGCAGCACTGCATAATCGCTTAACTGCTTAAGCATTTTAACGGTTCCTAGCAAAGCTTCAAGGGCTAGGGCATCCGGAGTGGTGGGTAATAGCAGTAGGTCACAGCCAGATGCTAACTCCTCAAGCTGGTTATGGTCCGGGTGTGCTTCAGTATCAATAATGATGTGGTCTTTTTTACGGGACGCTTTAGCGGCCCCCATCAAATCACAAACGGCAAAGGGTAAATTTCCTCGCTTACTCCAGTTAAGACTTGAGCGGTTGGGGTCGCCATCGACGAGTAAGGTATCTGGCGATAGCTGGGCAAAGTAACAGGCTAGATGCACAGCAGTGGTGGTTTTTCCCACCCCTCCCTTGAATCCAGCAATGGTTATGATCATCTGCTGATTTGATTAACTGCTTAAGCGATTAGTCAATCGAACGATAGCAGACAATCTTGATGCGTGGATAAGTTTTTATGGCTATAGCTGTATTGACAGGTGGAGAGTTGCGTTCTCACTATCAGGAGCGTGCCTAATTAGTGTGAGCGTATGGTGCTAAGACATAGTTAACAAAAGTATCAACTAACTCCTTTCAAGTCAATTAGGCATTTGCCCCCAAATAGACTACCGCTACATCCAGTAGGGGTGCTACGAGCGTAGCTGTCATAAAGTGCCATAAGGACTCAGGCAAAGCCTGAAACGAGGAGAAATCGTTGAAAATCCTTCTGAAATCTAGATCCTCTTCGAAAAATTAACACAAAATTACTACTCTGCAATCCTTGTAAATCAATGCTTTCAAGCTTATGGCACCTGGTGACAGCTACGCTTGCATTAGGCCAGTAGGGGCATTGCATGTGTCACGCGCTGTAAGGTCATGCCCCTACTGGATGTCTTTACCTGGGCTTTTTTTGTGCAGTCCCTTGAGGCAATGCTCCATAGCCTCAAGGGAAGCCGTCAAAACATATGAGCCCTATACATGGATGCGCTTATTTTCAGCTGAAATTGACAGCGCGGAGGCTTCAGACACCGACAGGCGTGGCGTTGGGTCGGATGGAGTAACAACAAAGGTATTACCATCTCGAGCCACCACTTTGACTGGCTGCCCTGGCTGGATCTGAGATGCAAAAAATCCTTCATGCATCTTAGCTGGCCAAAGTACACCTCCTGAGGTCTTTATTTTGCCTACTGACCCAGGAGAAATGCGAGATTCAACAACTCCAGCAAACGGTTTTTCAAAGGTTGACATAGGAGTATTCATCACTTGTTTATGGGGCTCAACAAGCAATGTATTTCCAATACGGGACACGACATTAACCAGCTGCCCTGTATGCAACTGTATATTAGAGTTCTCACACCGTAGTTTCGCTAGCCAAAAAACTCCACAAACTTTAACTCGTCCAGATTGGCCAGGTGAGATTGGCTCTGCTACCACTCCTTGATCTTGATATAAATCAACACCAATTTTCTGCAGCTTGTTGTTTTCAGTTGAATGAATACCGTAGAACTTTTTCGCTTTCGTCCGTACACGATTGAAAATATTTTTCAGTGAAGTCGACAGATACTTTTGGTAATCTTCTAACGAAGTATCTAAATATTGTTGAGATGAATAGTCAAGCTTTTGCACGCTCAAAGGGGTAGAAATAGGATCTTGATGCTCTACCTTGGCAACAGTCCTACTGAACAAAGCTTTATTCTCTTGATGGACTTGAGGGGATAAAACTTTAACATCATCGGTCGAAAACATTCCTTCCCTAGGCTCTTGGCTGACTGACTGACAAAAGTTAGCCAGACTCATAGGCATAGGTGAAGACTTTGAACTCAAAGCGATAGGCGTGCCCCTCCTGGTGTTTTTGTGAAACGATAGCCGGGTCGGGATCTCGGTGGGAGGAAAAGGTGATGTTTTGAACAATGGTCCAACCGTTGAGCGCTGCCGCCTTGATCCAATCCCAGCCAATGCGAAAATAGCTGTTGCCTCGAAACCAATGGGTATCCACCCAGCGTCGCTGTTTATCAGCCACTACTTGTACCCCTTGAGCAGTGACAAAGAGAGTGGCAATGGCCAAGATAAACCAGAGTCGAGATAGGTCACATACTGAACGAATCTGGGATTTCTGAACGTTCCAGCCATTGGATTGATCATCGAGAAAACTCTCTTCAATATCAAATCGCAAACCATACTCACAAAAGGTCTGTAGGGTGGTGGGTTCATCGCTGACAATGGCCCAAAACTCGCCGTTGACATTGTTACGACCCACGGCCAGATGAACGGGACCATACCAGGCATCTTTGTGTATCCGTACGGTATGAAAGCACAGGGCCTCACCTCGATTAAAGTGAAAGTCTTGGAGCTGAGTCCAACCTTTTCCCGCACGCCACACCCAGGTGTCTTTCTTTAAACGAATGCGATAACTCGAGTGCCACTGCTGGGTGAGTGCCCGCATCAGCTCGGGATGGGCAAATCCACGGTCGGCTAAGAGCACCACATTGACACCGGTCGGCACACATTGGATCGCTTGGTTCACGACCGCTTTGTAGTCATTGAAGGCGACGGTGGCACTGCGATGATGCAGCACTCGCCACGCTACGGGTAAAGCCCGCCCCCGATGGACTACCGCAATGCGAATCAGGCAATATTGGTCCCAAAAGAGGGAGGTATCCAAGCTCAAGTACAGGCACTCGTCTTGCCAATCTGCCAACGCGGCTCGAATCAGAGGCTTGTAGAGCTTGTGGATGTTGATGCGACTGTTGCCTAACCAGCGTCGCACTCGTCTCTGCTTACTTTGGGCATAGCAGCCTCGACTCGGCAGATACGGCAGCCAACGTGTTAGATTCACCTCGCCACTGTGAATCAGTGCCACCACCATCAGGATACAGGTGGTTAGATGGGCTTGATGAGCCCAGGGGCAGGCTTGACCCAACCAGGCATTCACGGCATCGTAGAGGGGGGAGTTTTTTTCTCAGCATCACTAGGGTTTTGAGTGGTATCTAAAGCTTAGAATGCTGGCTCCCCTCCTTCCAAGTCTTTACCGCTAGAACTCCCATAAACAAGGGACTAGATGCTCTTTTCGTCAGCTTTTGTCAGTCAATCAGGGCTCTTGGTCTCTCCAGACTAAATTACTAGAGCTATTGTAAACTCTATATCGGATAAAATTAGTGAGCCGAAGTAAGTCGAAGAACTCATCTGTTTGCGTAAATTCTAACAAAGCTTCTAACGTCTTCGGATGTATTTCATTAGCCTTCTCAAGAATTGTGCGTTGGTCAAATAAATCAATTAGTTTAACAATAGATAAATGATAATCAGGCTTCATTAGCCATCTGTCAATAGGAATATATAAGCAATTATGTAACGTACTGAAAAAACTATTAAAGAAGTCGTTCAAGTTTAAAATTTCCTGAACTGCATCTACAACACGAGAATCGTTAAATGATTTTCCAGCCTCAACAAATATTTTCTGGAAAGCACTTAAAGTAATCCGAGGATTATCATGAGATACAATAGTTAAAATATATTCAGTAACAATCTTATGTGCAGAGTTATCAGCACTCAATTTTATACAAGCATCTAAATTTTCATTGGAATCATCAAACCCATCAGATAGTGAGTATGAGTCGATCAAGTCTTTGATTCTAGAGAGATCAGAAATTATTTCTTCATTAGTAAGTTCTACTAACGAAGGATTTTTGTCGAAAATTTCTGCATCTATATCCGCAATTTTATAACTAAGCTCAATATCATCTACTACAAGGTCCAATATCTCAGACAAACGCTTTTCATCTTCATGACTAGGATTCACCTTCAGTGATAGTTCATAGTAATATTTGCAAAGCTCTTGATGATTAATTTCACGCATCTTTCTTACCAAAATTTTGAATTCCGACAGAATTATCTAGTTATAAACTTTGCTGGCTTCTTGAATTAGATTTTTGATTTTATACGCAGCACGATTACCTCTACGCTTTATCCGTTCAAGCGTTTTTGGATCTTCTAAATCATCCATACTAATAAGCTTTTCTTCCGCAAGTTTTAAACATATTTGCTTCCACTTTAAGCGTTTAGACTTCCATACAATAATTGATTTTTCCAATGGGTCAAGACTATTAATCAAATCAGCAACAAGACTCATTTCCTCATCACTGAAGATATCAGCATTAGATTTTGAAGTAAATTCATCTTTGCTAGATAACTTCTTAACTACTTTAGTTCGATAGAGTTTCTTTCTATATTCCTCCTGAATAATCTTGTAAGACGTATTGTGCAGCCATCCTAATATATGGGGTATTTCATCATTCCTTTCAAGGTGTTTCACTGCCCTCAAAACAGCATCAGCAAAAATATCATACGCATCATAGGTACTTAATCCATAGCGGTATAACTGAATTTCAATTGATTTACGCAACTTACAATGTGGATTCTTCCAATCTTGTTCCACAACATCGTATAACTCCTTGAGGTTATGCACAGGAATTGGAATATTATTTATCTTTTTTGGCTGGTCCATGATAGTTGCTCAATTGAGGTATCAGACAGTCAGCATCTATTCTTGATTTGAACAGAACACACAAGCGATTCATTATTGATGCCAACTTATTACTGTTGTGGATATGACATATGTCATAAGTAAAAAAAATCGAAGCTTCTTGTTTTTTCTAAATTCAACGGGCCTACGGACTGAATTTTTAAGGAAACACTTGTCTACTAATGCTGCACGTCTGGAGGAGTATCAATCCCACTTCACTTGTAGAGCCTAAGAATAAGCGACTATTTAGCCAAATACTAGAATTAACAGCAGTACCCCAAATACAAGGCTCAAGAAGAAACCACCATTTGATGCACCAGCACTACCGAATCCACTCGAGCGAGAAAAGTCTCGGTTAAAATTGCACCATAAACATCGAAAACGCTCATTCCCAATTTGTGCCAGGGCAGGTTTTCCACAATTGGGGCAAGAATGAAGGACATGGGCATTATCTTTCAGCTCAAGCATGATTTTTTACCTCCAAGAAGGAATGACCAATTCTCTTTGATATGACAAATTTTCGATGTTCGGGACAGAAACTTCTCTATGAGCCTTCTGGAAAATAGACAAAAGGCTGATCCTTACCATGAATAGAAGGAAATCTTTTCATGGTAAGGATCAGGTTTACTGGTTCATGCTTATAGTCACAACATAGCTAGAAGCATCAATGCATTGATGCCGCAAAAAAATTTAGTAACGCATTCTCCGCCGCCCGCTGCTCTAGGCTGAGGTAGCACGTCAGCGATGCCAAGCTAGCATGACCCGTAATCTCCATAATCTGCCGCAACGGAACCTGTGCATCATATAGATGAGTCGCCAACGACCGCCTAAACGTATGGGTACTCACACCTTGGATGCCCAGATCATCACAGGCTTTGCGTAACGCTTTATCCACCGCCCGAGCACTAATATGCTGTCGTGGGGGCAGTTCACCCACTAAGTCAAAGTGCTGACCACCGGTTTTATGCCGCTGAATGCGATAGCGCTTGACCGTGGCACGGGTCCACTTTGCCGCTGGGAAAAGATAGCCGGTGGTGGGCAGAATCGTAGCTGAGATCGCATCTTGCAACGGTGGCACAATCACAACTTCTTTGGTCCGCTCCGTCTTACTCTGCCGAATCACGGTTTTGCCAGCGCTAATATCTTCAGCCCGCAGCGCACATACTTCACTAATGCGACTCGCCGTGTAATACGCTAGCTGGGTGATCAACCGATGGGGTTGGTTTAACTCAGTCCAAAGTTGAGCCAACTGGTCTTGACTTAATACTTCCGCCTGCCCCTTCCGGTTAACCTTTGGCATTGATTCGCCCAATCTGACCTAATAGTTCTTATTCTATAAGAATACGAACTATAGAATACCCAATTTTCAGCAGGTCCAGGACATCAACGTAAAACCAGGCTTTCTTATTGAGAATCACCATAGTTAAAAATCTACTGTCACACACGGTCTAGCTCAATGTACGCAAGTGTTTACACGGTTAACAGCGTTAACGGTTTTTAGCCATAAAAAGAATGCCTATGGTCGATGCACCATGGGTTAACGCCGTTAACGCTGTTTACACCATGAGCAAGCCCATCGCCGCCGCCCGCATTCCCCATAGTTGGAATGAGCAGATACATGCGATCGCTACTGAAACAGGCCGCACTCCCAGCGATGTGGTTAAAGAGGCTATTGGGTTGTATTTAGAGAAGACCGATCCTGCAGCAGTAACGACAATGAATCGACGGCTGAATAAGTTGGAAAGGCAATATCAGAAACTGGCGCAGCTGATCTAGGAAACTAGCGAAGACGGAGGCATTGTCCATGGTTGGGACGATAAGATTCGTGAGAAACAAATAGTTTAAGAAGAAAGTAGGAGGGTGGGGGTGGGGGGATAGGGGGGGGGGGGGAGGGGGTGTGGGGGGGAGGGGGGGGGGAAGAAAAGAGGGGG
>ERZ1740065.447-NODE-447-length-22080-cov-11.301112_pt1 | contig 22080 bp, 17 predicted proteins | sample MGYA00581738_ERZ1740065 | MGnify/ENA primary metagenome ERZ1740065 (study PRJEB43018, sample SAMN04849749) | marine metagenome | isolation source: floating plastic debris | place: Pacific Ocean | collected 2008-09-01 | study: EMG produced TPA metagenomics...
CGTCCGCTTCCCCCCCGCTCGTCCCTCTGTCCCTCCTCTTGTTCCTCTTGATCTCCTCTCGCTCCTCTGTCCCTCCTCTCGGTCCTCTGTCCCTCCTCTTGTTCCTCTACCCCTCCAGTCGTTCCTCTGCCCCTCCACTCATTTCTCTACCCCTCCACCCATTCCTCTGTCTCCTACCTACCACTTTCTACCACATCCTATGTTGTCGATTTATTTTCTCATCTCTTTCCTGCTCTTTGCCGTTATATTTTCTCTTACTCCCCATCTCTTTTCCCTCCCCCACCACCATAGCCCCTGATTTTGCCTTTCTTATGCTCACATACCACAAATAATACAAACATAGATTCCCGGCTCATTGTAATGCTTGCTGTTTTAGGGTAACTTCTCGGTGCTCCAGTCACCAGATGAGTACTCAATCAATGTTGACAGCAGTAGAGGACTTAAGGAGTTCAACTTTGATCGGATCTTCATGCCAGAGAACACCCAGGAACAGGTGTTCGAGGACACGTATCATCTCGTCCAATCAGCAGTGGACGGTTACAATGTCTGCATATTCGCATACGGCCAGACTGGGTCTGGAAAGACATTCACCATGATCGGTGACAGAGAGCAGAAGTTTCCTGGCATTGCTCCTCGCGCATTCAAGAGAATATTTGAACTGATTGAGGAAAATAAGTTAGTCAACTGATTTCATCAAGTTGATTCAAAATTGAAAATCACGTTTATAATTTCTTGTTTTTCCAATAGGGAGAAGTTCTCCTTCACCGTGTCGTCGTACATGCTTGAGCTGTACAATGACAAACTCCTCGATTTATACGGAGGCAAGGACAGCACACCTGATGTGAGTTCAAGTTCTATAAATAATTCTCCATCATCCCACACCCTAACCAATGGGATTGGTCAGCATTGCTGTCTTACTATCGACCATTGACCATTGACCGTTGACCGTTGACTATTGACCCAGGAAAAGATGGAGATCAAGAAGGACAAAGCAGGCCTTGTCTTTGTAAGAGGAGCAGTGGTCAAAGACGCACCGACTGAAGAAGCCCTGAACTCCTTGTTCGAGGATGGATCCAAGAATCGGCATGTTGCTTCCACGAGTAAGCAGCAGTTCCCATTTCCATTTCCTCACAATAAGATTTCGTTCCTACTGAATATCATCTATCATCGTAACATGGATGACCTTCACATTGATATCAGCACAGATAATGTACTTGCTCATGATAATTTATCAGACAACAATGTTGGGAATTTAGGTTTGCTAGTGTTGTCTATTTCCCCGCCCATAATTTTCTCAAAAAAGGCTATAGAATTCTTGAAGACTTCTTAAGAATTTTGAAGAGTTATAGAATAATTCTTGAGAATTCTTAAAGATTTCTTAAGAATTCTTCAAGAACTTTCAGGGCAGGGAAATAGAAAATTACCCTAGGGAAGCATAACTTAGAGTCTCTCCTCCAGCAGCTAATGCTCTGTTAGATTCAAGCTCAACTCAACAATATACAACTAATACAGATACTAATACTAATACAGATACTAATACTAATACAAATACTAATGCTAATACAGATACTAATACTAATACAAATACTAATGCTAACACCCCACGGGTAAGAAACCAATTCTTACCCTCAATTTCAATGACTACAATGCTGGAGGCTTTCGGAAGTGGCAGAGTTTCCATGTATGTAGAAGTCTGTCTCCACAGCCTGTCTAAACATGTAATGATTTTTTTAGAGATGAATGCTGAAAGTTCAAGGTCACATCTGGTCCTGAGTATCATCATAGAGGCCACCAATAGAATGAATGGCCAAGTCAACAGGGGCAAGGTGGGTGCAAACATTACCAATCTAATACTGTCAAATACTGTAAATACTGTCAAATACTGTAAATACTGTCAAATACTGTCAAATACTGTAAATACTGTCAAATACTGTAAATACTGTCAAATACTGTAAAATACAATACTGTTTACTTAAAAGAGTGTTTTCGAAAATACCGTGAAGTAGTATATTTGTGATTGAAAAATTGTTTTAAAAATTGACTTGTGATAATTGAACGTTAAAATTTTAAAAAATTTTTTCAATTCTGATTCACAGTGTGCTGTAACAGGTCAGTCCTAACAGCCTTACATGTCTCACTTTATCAATAGCTGAGCCTGGTTGATCTTGCGGGATCCGAGCGCGTTGGTAAGACGGGCGCATCAGCTGAAACTCTGAAAGAGGCCAACTCCATCAATAAGTCTCTTGCGGCCCTCGGTGATGTCATATCAGCCCTGTCCAGCGATCAGCAGTTCATACCCTACAGGTACTCTACCAGTGCTTGCATGACTCTACTCGCCCCTACTGCCTCTACTCCATATGATCAGACTTCTTCCCTGTCAAAAACTGATTCAGTTTTCGCTGCTCATTCTCTGTGTGATGGTACAAAATTTAAGCTTCTGCGAATTTCCAGTTGACATGTCTGTAGCTGCCCACATGTGATTCAGAGCACTAGCATGAGGTCATGTGACTTATGCGGGGGGGGGGGCCTGCAGCTGATTGGTCACACTTGACAAGGATTCAGCTAACTGCAAGGTCTCCCTACACTATATACATGTACTATTAGTACTATATAGTATAGCAAAGTATTTAGTGTACAGCAGCGAGGTGTGGTATAATATTACTACAGTAGGGTAGCATTAGTCAGCAGTTTACTATGAACTGGTGTTGTATTGAGTGACGATGGCTGGCTGTGAGAATAATAAGAGAGTAATAAGGCTGACAGTGAGACAGCCGCCATGATGAATGTGATTATATTTCATGTCATATGTCATTATATTTATTAGTAGCATATTGTCCTCTTCATTAATGTCTTCGTGAATTTCAAGGAATAACAAGCTGACAATGCTGATGCAGGATTCACTCGGTGGCAATGCCAAGACGCTCATGTTCGTGAATATTTCCCCTGCTGACTACAACTCAGACGAAACTGTGACGTCACTGACGTGAGTCTCACAACTTCTCTGTGTAATGAACATACTGAACCTATGAATTAATCTATCATTCTATTAGTCTATAACTCGATCAATAAATCTAATCAGTTGATCACGCAATAAATGAATCTACCCTTGTGTCTGTCCATTTGCCCATCCATCTATCTACCTATTAATATATCTGTTAGCCTGTTTACCTGTTTCATACGTTTCACTTTACGCAAATTAATTTGAACAATTTTAATTCTTAGGTATGCATCACGTGTGAAGCTTATCACCAATGATGCTCAGAAGAACCAAGATAACAAGGAGATCGCGAGACTGAAATCTGTTATTGCTAAACTGAAGGCTGGAGAAAGCGTCGCTGAAGAAGAGGAGGCCTCCTAGGCTCTGTCTCTATCAGCATTGACAGTTCATGACCTCTGACTTATGACCTGTAATAATATTTACTCGTTTTGTGTCGATTGATATTTTTTCACATCCGTCCATAAGTCATACCCCAATGAGTTAATATAAAGTACCATGCCGGACATGGTTGATCCATTTATGTAGAATTATTATGTATTTTCATATGTGTATCTATAAATGTGATAAAGTAGTCAATTTACTCATTCATTCAACAACCCCTGTACTTATACAGATGTTGTGGCATCTCTTACGAATTACACCCCTTCTCCTCCTCCTCCTCCTGATTCACTGCACAGAACAGTTTAGGCTAGTTTTGTTCGCAACTGTTGGTAAGAGAAAACAACTCTTCTATCGAAGTGATTAGCACATATGTGAAGTTGTCTCCACTCAACTGATATAGATGCCATTTTTACTAGTGAAGGATTCTAAAATAATAAAAAGAAAACACATTCATGATTTTAGTATCAAATTATCTTTTTCTTATCATTTAGAATTTATAAATTGACAAAACATATTTCTCCATACAGCTCGTAGTGCTTCTATATAGGTACACTTCAGCAAACATGTCTGTCCCGGGGTTGAGATCTCAGCTGAAGCTGATATTGAACGCTGTAAAAAGCCATAAATCAGCTGTGAGTTTATATTTTTGTGCAGCATAATGTTGAAAATGTTTCTCACTTATACTTAGAGTGATTTTTGTATCCCTGCCCTATGTTTCCCCTATATGTCTGGCAGCCTTATAGTAATCTTTACAACTATCAGTAGTAGTACTGTTTCGACACACGGATCTCCTCGGATGAGCTGTAATATAGACACGATACTATTTCGGGTTCAATGGAATGATAATATGTTCATACTTTAAGGTTCGAAGCTATGGACTAGCTGCACCCATAACGGATTTCCCGGACATAGGACGAGCGGTGTATGGTGGAAGGCACACAGTTACACTTATACCGGGTAGGATTTCGTGTTTCTCAACTTCTCCCTCTCTCAAGGAAAATAACTGTACATTTGCATCTGGTATTAAAAGAAACGAAGGACTATACCTTGGGTCCATAGTAGAAACTATGACTGTTTTAATTAATCAACTACAGAATATAGCCTCATGCATGTTGATCCAAGTTTTTAGACAATTCCTAAAATCTGAGTTTCCCACCATTCTATATGTGCCAGTTCAACCCTGTCCTATGTACCCTTCCATTCAGGTGATGGTATGGGGCCAGAGCTCACTGGCTACGTCAAAGAAGCAATCAGGTTCTCTGGCGCACCGATCGACTTTGAGGAAATCGGTGTGGACGCCAGATCGTCAGACACCGAGATGGACAATGCAGTTTTAGCCGTGCTTAGAAATGGAATTGGGTTAAAAGGTCAGCCACTTGATCCGAATAAATCAATATTTTATTATTGACCTATCCTGAATTTAGATCTGATGAATGTTTGTAGGTAACGTGGAGGCAGACCTTACAATTAAGCATGGTAAGTCAAAGAACATAGCGCTGCGTAAAGGTCTGGATCTGTTTGCCAATGTGGTGAGATGTAAGAGCCTTCCCACATACCCGACGAGGCACGGCGATGTCGATCTAGTCATAATCAGAGAGAATACGGAGGGAGAGTATAGTCAACTCGAGCACGAGGTAGGACTGCAGATTCTCACTATGCTGACCGTATGGGAATGAGTAGGAATTTTTTAGTTATGAGCGTAGGTCATGAGGTCATATGTCATCGAGTTTCCAAATTGGCAGTCCTAAGTCCTTATTATTATTATTATCTTCTTATCTCAGTATGTCCTTATTTTGTTGTTCTTATTGTCTCATTTTCCAGGCTGCATTAATTTGCATCGCATATAACTGCAATAAGCCAAATAAAGGTTTCCCCATCATTAACTGGGAGTCATCCTACCTACATCCTACTTATTAGCAAAAATAGAATTTTGATGTTATCTCCCCCTGCACAGTTGAGCTAGACATAGCAGCTCCTTGTAGAGCTATAGTTTTGATCAGTAGTTGTTGTAGTGTTATAAGTTGTTGTCTCTGACAGTTCATGATAGCCGTCTCATTGGTAGAACGTGAGGGGTGTTGTGGAGAGCTTGAAGATAATCACGGAGGCGAACTCTGCCCGCATTGCCAAGTACGCTTTCGATTACGCTGTGAGGAACAAGAGATCTAAAGTCTGTGCTGTCCACAAGGCTAACATCATGTAAGCGATCGGTAGGCTTTACTCCCCTTGTGAGACTGCTGGATTTATGGTTCTGTTTGATTGTCAGGAAGCAGAGTGATGGACTATTCCTCGAGGTCTGCCGCGAGACAGCTAAACTCTATCCAGACATAGAATTCAGTGATATGATTATAGACAACTGCGCCATGCAGGTAGGCCTATACTTGCTTGTAACCACACATCGATTGAGTGGCGGCCATATGTATTTAATCAGTGCTGTCAATGTCCAATGCCAGTGTTCTGTGAGTATTAGATGTTGACCGCCATCTGTACATTACTGTAGATCCGGATTTGATAGCGACAGAAATGTTAGCGTTTCCTTAAAAATCATCAAGAATTAGAGATGACAGCAATCTAATGATAGTGATCCAGTAAATGGGAAAACAACTCCTATATAAGGAAGGTATAATGGGTATAATTTCTATAGCGAATTCCAACAATAGCGATAGTTTTTCATTGCTATTTTCGCGGCCGTTAGACCGTCACTATCAAATCCGGTTCTAACTGTACTACATATGACAGCTGTACATTATATATGACTGAAGTAACGGTCTACTGGCACTAATCTCTTGTCTGACTTAGTCAGACTTGTATAGGCTCATATCTGGGAGTTTATAATCAGATGGCCTCTTGCAACAGCTTGTTTAAAACCTTACTACCTAGATAGTGTTTGAGCTATGACCTCCATAGGTTACAATGCAATGAATGTTTGAAAGACAACCTTGACATGGAAACTTATGATCCAAACCAGCGTTCAGAATCCAGCTGCTGTTGGACTCAGGTCCATGATTTCTTTATCCTCACCATGTTTGCAGATGGTGTCCAGGCCGCAGCAGTTCGAGGTGATGGTCATGCCCAACTTGTATGGTAACATCCTCGGCAACATCGGCACAGGCATTGTGGGCGGACCCGGCATGACTGCCGGCGCCAACATCGGTAACAGATGCGCCATATTTGAACAGGTACATATACTACAGATTCTAAATTGTTTGGGAGAATTTTCAGCCCGGGTAGATGAAATGTGCATAAGACTAATAATGATGGTAATAATAATGATGGTAATAATAATGATGGTAATAATAATAATGGTAATAATAATAATGGTAATAATAATGATGGTAATAATAATGATGGTAATAATAATGATGGTAATAATAATGATGGTAATAATTAGGAATAATGACTGCGATATCCCAGCTTACCTCCGAGATGTATACACAACCAATGCAGTTGTGCTTTTCACATCTGTATCTGTATCTATAGTTATGTTGATGTTGTCTAAACTTCAGGGCACAAGAAACTCTGGTCGGTCCCTCGTTGGAAAGAATGTGGCCAATCCATCTGCCATGCTGCTGGCCGGAGCAGACATGCTTAGCCATCTGGGGTGTGTCCCTTCTCTCATTGGCCACTCAATCGTCATTCCCTGGGATTTTCCGCATCCTAACATGTCGCACTCTCAATATTTCAGACTAAAGCATCATATGAGAATGTTGAATGATGCAGTCTATGAGGTTATAGCCAACCCTGAGGTTTGTAGTGCTCTCATCTATACTCAGACTAATCCCTGGTCATAGCTATAGAATGGCAGCTGGCAGACGACTCTTTGAGACAGCTCTAGATTTGTATCTATACTGTATAAGTAAAAATGAATGCAAGACTGATAGATGTGAGAAAGCCTGTTGAGAAAGGGATGCGATAAGTAAAATTTGCAATCTTGCACCTACTGCAATCAGTTGCATTCCTTCTGAAAAGTAAATGTGCCGTAACATAGACACGGAAAAAATTGGTCTAACTTAGTCAATGAGTTGTAGTTGTCATACCCTGAATCTGGAGCGCTACAACTGTAGTACGCCATACTCAAGGTATGATAACTCTCCGGGTGTATTACGGACTACATAAATCTTTGATGTCATTCTGCCAGAGGCTTGTAATGAATTGAATTTCTGTAATTGCAGCTACGAACTCCTGACATTGGAGGTCATGCCACCACTCTGGAGGTGGTCCAAGAGATATTTGACAAGATAAAGATGAAGTCGAAAGAGACAGCCAATGAAGGAAGCGGGTGATTGTCTGTCTGGTTTATCGTCGACTATGTTGTTGCTCATTGGTCAAAGTTTTATGATTTCATGTGAATTTAATGTGGTATAGAATAAAGCATTATTTATCTTTCTGTGCGTAGTTACTGATAGCGATAGGCTGTTCCATCTGAAACCTTATTACAGGTGATATTGTACACGATCTCAAGTCATCTGAATTTCCGGATTGGTAGTTGTCCCCCCACTTAAGAGTTCACAACTTGTTTGAGCATTCTTCAAGAACTCTTCATGAATCTTGAAGAACTCTCAAAGACTTCTTCAAGGCTTGAAATTTTGACAAATTTCAGGGTCCCTCACTCTCGCATGGCTGCGTAGTGCAGTTTACTGCTAAATACCCTAGGCTGTCGCAGATCCGAGGCTATATATTGTCACTCAAGTTCTCTGAATTTTCTGCTGTGAGGAAAACGTTTAGTATCGACCAAAGTATTGCGACATGATGACAACATTGCATGTTTGTTGTAGTGTCTTGACCCTGCTGATAATTGAGGTTGGAAAGTTAGCTAACTGGATAATGCATGGTGCAAGACCAAACAAACGAGCTGTTCAGTTTTGTGCATACACATTCATGTGGATAACTATAAAAACGTGACACCAGAGCCAAATGCAACATTGCATGCGACTATAGAAGCTGAATGAGTACTGTTTCCTCCTAGTATTACATAATAAAAAATGACCCAGCTTCGCGATGTAAGTATCATGGTGGGTATGAAACATACATATGGATGGGCAAAAGCTTCACCCATAGCCCATCCTATAATGAAATAGAATGCAGGCGATCGCCACCCATCGTCTTTTTAGGAGTTGTCGGCTCTTTCTCACAGATCGGCGAACTTGTTTGGGAAAAAGAAGGCGATTACGGTAGCTATTGTTTACATTCTCACAAGCTGCGCTGCTTGACGAAATCCTTCGCAGACCCGGATCATTAGTTACTATCCAGTACCCACGAGGTTTCGGAACACCACGCACGTATATTATACAATATTTCATGCTAACTTAGCTTCCTTCGTACATCCAGTCAACACCTCTTGAGATATACAACAAACGATGATACGTTGATCATTGTTTCGTAGACGGTTGCCAGTTCATGTCGAAAGTGGTGCACGCACGTGGAGCCGAGATAGCGATATCAAGTGAGTACTCCATATCCAGTGTACACCAGTTCTCTAAGATGATGTGTACATAAAAGAGTAGGCTGTGCGTTCCTGTTGAGCGTGGTTTTTCTGGCCTTATTGGTTTGTCGTTCGTGCAAGCAAGCATGCTGTGAGTAGAAACCAATGCCTGGCTAGTTTTCTTTGCCTCCTACATAGTTCGCGCGATGAGCATCTACTTGTATAAGCCACATTTTTCAAAACTGTTTTTCATTTTTAGAATCTGAAAGACATCACACCACACGATGAAGTTTTACTCCTATTTCCTACTCGGTGCTGTGATCCTCAATGGAAAGCTATTGGTGCTCTGCAATGCAGAGGATTTTACTGGGAAGCTTTTCGAACGGTTGGGCAATGGCGAAGCTGGGAACTCGACTGTTCGTGTTGAAAATCTAGAGGAGCTGGCCTCTGCCATCCTTGATGGTCATTATCTCAGCGATGCTAAATCACGATGTAAAGAGCAAGATTGCAGTGATCAGGTAATCACTACTCCGTATACTCTCCCTTGTGTAGAAATACCTGCTGACAGCCATATTTCACTATCTTATAGAGTTGTTGTGAAATAGTTATGTCATTTTCTCTAGTGCACGCAGCTCACATCCTTACCTGCCGGTACAACAGTTACACCAAAGATGTTCAAAGAAAATTGTCCACAGATTCTCTATTCGCTCACGCAAGATTGTGTAAAGTCATCTTTTCCTGCACCGGATCACCTTCTAAGTTCAAACACCACATCAAAGCCTCAACCATTTGCAGGTAAGCGAATGGCTGCTGTCTATCCACCAGCAGTTTTCTCACGATTTGACGCCAAACCCTTTGACTTGCTGTTTGTATTTCAGTGTGGGGCTATGGCTTCCTATTTGTTACGCTCATCAACCTTTGCTCTCTGGCTGGCATATGCGTGCTGCCTCTGATGAAGAAGGCTTTCTACTCCACATTGCTCATGTTCCTCATTGCTCTAGCTGTTGGCAGTTTGTCTGCTAACGGAGTGCTGGTCTTAATTCCTGAGGTCCGTTCATAAAGCAAGCCATGGTTAATGATGCTGATTGCTGATTGCCAGTTGTTGATTGGCGATTGCTTGTTCTACTCTAGACATTTGAGATCATGGATAGGGAGAACTACGTCTGGCGCGCGTGCTGTATACTCGGAGGAATCTACTTGTTCTTTGTTACTGAGCGCATCCTCAAGATGGTCACCAATCGTTATGCGGTAAATGCCTCTCATCGTCTATAATATACATCAGTATCTTGGAGCTGCTGTTCTTTATACTTGTATATAAAGAGAGATATGTGATATAACCAGGCCGCAGGAATGGAAGCATTCCAATGATATGCTGACGTACATGTGAGGGGAGTGTAGTCCATTGTTCAACGCTGATTGATTTATAAATCCAGCGCTCTACCAGAAAATGAAATCACTTCAAGATTTTTTCTATCGTTTTCTGTCAATCTCTCATAGAGGCTGCGGGGTGACATAACATGTCTCATCTGCAATGGTCATTAATACCTCCTCCTACTCCCATAGTCTCCAATTGCAGTAGCTGAGGTCTTGGGGTGTGAGAAGGGGCTCCTCATATCTCTACTCCCAAGTGATCGCAGTGCCTGACCACAAATATATTGTAATATTATCAGTCCTGGAACTGTTATCTGCTGTGTGCATAGTAGTCTCCCCCCTAGCTCACCCCAACTCATCTCACCCCGACTCGTCCCGCTCCAACTCGTCTCATTCCTGATTCCTGATTCGGCTTATTGAGATGCACTACATAGCTGTCGCTACACTGTTGACTGGTCATATCCTTCAGAATTCAGATGCCAAATGTATCGATCAGTTCTATGAACTGAACTCACGCACAATGCTAACTGCCACATGCCATTGCACAGCTTTCCTCCACTCCATAGATTTTAGCGTTCCATCCAGGCTTGAGTCTCAAGTGTAGAAATATTATTGTTTGTCTCCACTCTTCCAGACTACTTATCTCCAGCCTAGTCTAGGCTCATTTTCACTGTTGACTTCAAATCTAGAACTGAGAGCTCAAATTTATGGCTGTATACAAAGAGATCTTATTCTTTTCATAGACCTGTAGTTCTACCAGCATATAATGCCTCACCTCAACTTCAATTCATTCACGGCGTGATTTAGGCCATCCTGTGGTTATAGATGAGGGAGTCCAGTCTGACTGATGTTTGGGTGGTGGGTACAATGCTTGAGAGGTGGAGAACTCGAGCTAAGAAACTTGATAGCACCTATTGCCATGTTGAAGGAAGGCTATCATGCATCGTAGTGAGGTGTTAAGGGGGAGAGGCTCTCTTATATAGAGCTGTTGAACAAAATCAGTCCCACTTTCTGCAACCAAACTAGGGACTGGTGTGAATGAGCCATCATTGTCCCCTCCCAGCTCTCTGGTATAGGAGGAGGATTTCCCTCCAACAGCCTCTCTCCAGTTTGGCGCTCAGTGACAACTGACAGCTGGTGGCAGTGGCTGCCATTCCAGATGAAGCGTAAAAACCACCTGTCACGGTCTGCCTAGTAGTCAGTGTTGCCAACCCTGAATGGCAAAAAAGTGTAGATTTTGGTAATCTAAAAATAAGACTACCCCATGCTGACTCTATGGCAGTCTGCTGTAGTGCATAACTGCTAACCAAATAGAAATGATCAATTTCTGTGAGCCTGTGGTGTACATACAAAGCAATTTAGAGACCTACTGTGGCAAATTGACCTGCCTCAGATAATCAAAGGAACATGAAACCAGCAACACTGAAAGTGGCTGACCTTGGCAACTCATCACAGGTTCCCGCTGATATTGCAATAGGCTTTCGATACCATATATCGATGCCTTGAACTAGAAAATTGATGATGTAAATTCCACAACCCTCCCCTCCCCTCCCCCCCATCTCTGACAAGATTCTCTTCTATTGGCTCAAAGTAAGAACTTTGAACCAATAGGAAGCTGCTTACAGTTTAGTGTGACCAATGGCAGATCAGGAAATTCCTTGGTAACTAACACTGAATACACTTTCGGATACTTGGCACGTTACGCGACGACGCATTCCAACAGAAGGAAAAATCCATGAGTCCGTATATGCATTTTTATGCCGAAATAAATCTACTATGAATTTTAGTTGTGGGGTTAGTAGTCTTACAGGATAGTCAACGTACCGACCCACGATAGCGTTCAGTAAACCTGACCTTGACACTATTCACAAAGTCAACGGACCTGTATTTGTCTTTGGTAATTATCTATGGTGTGCCATACTTATACAACTGTACTGCAGAGAAACAAATTAATCAAAATGTGCTTCGCTAGGATGCAATGGCAGCTTCATTTATCCTACCTCACATGGATAGTTTTACTTGACGCAGTCAGTATCCGAGGACATCCTGAACTCATACCATTAATTATCTTCCCTGATTGCAGACGTCTGGCGGTTTATGTAACCATGGAGATGACAAGGAGGAGCATGTGGCTGGAACAATACCCATCACTACATTTATTGACATAGATAGAACTGAACCAGAAGACATACAGTTTAAGATCTCAGATCAGTCAGAGGTAAAATCGCATGCCTTGTTTCCCTCACACCCACACAAACTAGCCTCCCCCATCTCTTGAGCCGCCTCTCTATCTCCGCTGGCGCCATTTTCTATTCGTTGCCAATTTCTAGGCGGCGCATGAGGCACTTCTGGCAGACAAGGTAAGGTGCATGGGATTCGGATGCTGAGTGTTTCATCATTACACAGCTGTTGTGCATCCACGTTGCCAAAACTCACTTTGTGTGACGTATGATGCCGCAGTAGTGATATTAGACAATGAAGTGCAATGGCTATTATTTACAGTTTGACAGGGCATAGAGCCACTCTCTTACCTGTCACCTCTAGGCATTCGACTCATTCGGGCTGGTTAACCAGACTAGTCTAATGATGTGGTATTTGGTGCTAATGATAGCTCACAGAGTGAGTAAAGTATCCATATATCACCGGAAAATTGGGCAGAATGGGAATGTTAGTGGCTGCCCTTAGTCGGTGTGGGTAGTGCAGTATAGCGTAGTGTGACGGTACTTTTTATTATCTAGCCTGCATCCAACGGAGATGTTAATGGAGCTCCGATGGCAGCTAATGGAGGCTCTCCGGCCAACAGACTGGTAAAGGATGGCTCCTCCCCCAATCACAGCCACAAGAAGCCTGTCGGAACTGTAGCCTGGATGATCATCTTCGGTGATGCTTTCCATAACTTCATCGATGGCCTCTCCATCGGTAATAGGGGACACTAATTGGTCAGTTTGGATTAAAAACGCCAACTCAATGAGTCATTCCGTGTACTTTTTTACGTTTTACAGGTGCTGCGTTCTCCGAGAGCACTCTCCTCGGTATCAGTATTTGTATAGCTGTACTTTGTGAGGAACTTCCTCATGAACTGGGTAAATCTCACACCATCTTCCGTCACGCCATAATTCTACTTCGCTTTTATTCCTCATCATTTCGATAACTCGCTTGAAATCTCAGGTGACTTTGCGATTCTGCTCAACGCCGGGATGTCCAAGAAGAGAGCTCTGCTGTTTAACTTCTTGTCCGCGTGTACGTGCTACGTGGGCCTGGTTATCGGCATCAGCCTGTCAGAGGTTACTCACGCTACGCCATGGATCCTCGGTCTCGCTGGCGGCATGTTCCTCTACATCGCTCTGGCTGACATGGTACGCTCCATTGACCCTAGCTTGACCTTGAATGATACTATGTTATGGCTGACCTAGATACTTCAGATGACCTGTTTCCTCTGGACTCCAAATTAACTAGTTTTGCTTCATGCAATTTCAACTCATGATATCCAGAAGATATCGTGAAACTGGATGTTCTAACGGTTGTTAAATTTAGAATTCATGGGTAGCAATGGTGAGGGGGAAGGAGCCGAACTTAGTAGATGGCTCGCAGACTTCGTCGTTAGGAATGAGGGGGCGTGTAGTTGTTTCAACTGCCTTTGACTTCATGATGTGCCCCTAATCAGCCAAGTAGTAGCCCGTTGTACCGTATATCCTCTCTTATATCCTCCCATAGCAATGCTTTTAGATTCAAACTTACCCGTGTCAGTAGTTATCTAAACTTGCATGGAGAGGACAACTCCGTTTTGTTAATCTGGAGTATCCTGTTTTCTGAGGTTTCTATGCAAGCAGTGCATTCCATATCAATATCAACAGTGCGATAATTTTTAGCTTGGGTTTTAGTAGAGGTCATTGCTAAAGAAACAACCAATATTTGTCTTAGTCAGCAGTGAATATCTCTATGTCTATTATAGATGCCAGAGATGAACTACGCTGCCGAGGAGAGGAATGATCAGCCATTGAAAGTATTCCTCATACAGAACTTAGGCCTGCTATCTGGATTCATCATAATATTTTTTGTCAGCCGATATGGCGGCAATATTAACTTAAACTGACCAGTCTTCCTGCTTTATCTCAGCTGCTGATGCACTTGTAGTTCAGCTAGCTTTTCAGCTGCTTTTTCTCCGCAGTCATTCCGCACCAATGCCCAAGACATCAGCTCATCAACTAGCACTAACTGCGGATATTTTGGTCACTTTGTACACATACATTTATGATTACAAATGTGGAAGATAGAAAATGTTCATATTGTGGATATATACAGACAAGTCATCGTGCAGGTACAAGACCCTACTACTACGGACATTTCTTGTCCACACAAGACTTGCCTTGATCATCGTACTCCTGCTTGGAGATCCACATCTGCTGGAACGATCCCTGCGTGTGACCAATGTATAAATTGTACAAAACAAAAGCAGATACTCAATGGGTAAGAGGGAGGTAACTCTCACTTACCAGAGATGCAAGAATGGATCCACCAATCCAGCTGCTGAATCTCCTCTCTGTGTTACCCGGTACCGTAGGAGGCACCACCAGCTTCAGCCTCATGTTCTAAAAATTATTTCTTAAGTTAATGAAAGCTGCAAATAATGCTGATGTAGGGAGGAGCAGGTGCTCACAGGTGGTGTCTTCATGCTGAGGTCACGGTTGAGCCTGTCGGTAAAGCCTTGGATGAGAGAGTTTCCTCCGGAGACTATGACACTGCTGAACAGGCTCTAAGACAGAGACATACTATTAGAGTTTTAAGTTACTGATATCTGAAGTACTGAATGGGTGAGGAGCTGCGTACTGGCCGTATATCAATGTCACACATGCCTACGCTCGTAGTCACCAGATGACTGGCTCCTAGGTTGGAATTACCAGGTGGAATACCCTGAAAATGAATATTAGTCCATCAGATGGGAGTGTGGAACAGACAAATATATAGGAAATAGTGGTGAGTATACCTTGATGATAGAGGGATCGAACAGCCCCTCACAGATCCTCAATCGCTCAGCACCCACGTCGAAGTGGTATCCTGTGGGCAGCTCGTAGTGATAGGCTGGTAACTGGTCCGCACTCCTGAACAATGGCAGTCAAAACGGTTACAAGATATCAACATAAAAGCATGGAAATGAACTATGGTAAACAGAAATTTTAGCATTTTTCCTCAAATTAGCAGTGTTTCTAATATATTTCTAATTCTAATACCCTCCAACTAGCCACAAGATTAATCTTGTGGCATAAGATTAATATTTTGATCAATTAATCTTAGTTGATCTTGATCTCGATTCAAATGCAGCAGTATTTCTAATAATAACTGCCTGAAATTTTTAGCGATTTCTTTCCAGCTTGTATATAAGATAAAGAGCTATTAAAAATATAGCGCTCAACTTCAATAGCGTCTTTCTTCCAGTCGCTATTACAGCTATTATTTCTATGTTTACAGTACTTTAAACCCAAATATTTTAGCCACTTCATATTAATAGCTGTAATAGCAACTGGAAGAAAACGCTGTAAAAGTTAAACGCTATATTTTGACAGCTCTTTATGTTATATACAAGCTCGAAAGAAATTGCTGAAAATTTCAGGCAGTTATTATCAGAAATACTGCTGCATTTTAATCAAGTTATTGTAAGATTAACTAATATTAATTGATCAAAAGATTAATTTTATGCCACAGGATTAATCTTGTGGCGAGTTTGAGGGTAGATTTCACTGATAAACCGAGAGTAACAGGCTAAAAAGATCTGTGAACAAGTATGATAGCGTATTTATGTAAGCAAACTCAACACCAGTGCAGTTGGATATCACTAATAACCCACCAAATATGTTACAGTGATGTTAATGTCAGCTGCTGCAGCTGGTAGCGATGATGCTGCTGTGAGTTCTATAGCTCAGAACTAGTTTGTAGTGGTAAGACTAAAATAAGATTAATTATTTTGAAGAAATGCAGCATTAATTAAAAATACTGCTGATCTGAGCAAAGCGCTAAAATATTTGGCTTTACAGAATTCTATGTAGTCTAGTAAAGGCAGGAAGAAGTGAAATGAGAATGATTTCATGTAGAAATAAGAAAACCGCAATAAATTACACATTGCAGTTCAGCAACTGCAGATAAGGGAGTAGGCAAGTGTTCGGAGCTTCATACAAGCACCGTGGCTGAAATCACAGACTTATTAATCTTGATTCTACTGACGTCACATACAATGCAGCGGTGACGTTGTCAATGTCAGACTATCAACACTCACTCCTGCTCATACGGCTGATCGGAAACTTGCAGGACGCTGGCCGCAAAGTCTTGGAGGACGTCATCTACCATGTATTTCTTATAGGAGTCAGTTACATTGGGAACGTTTTTCTTCAATGTGTATTTAGCCTCCTTGTCTTCCTCAACAGCTTCCTAGAGACCAGAACAGATGCTTTGTGGTGAAATCTAAACAGAGGACTAGCAATAGCTAAAGCAGACGGGCTTACTTTGCTAGCTATCATGTATGGCGGGATGATTTCCACAGTCTTCTCATTGAAAAACTTATTGCATTCCATTGTGATGAAATTTCCGGCCAGTGGTGACTTCACGATGCCTTGATAGACCAAACAAACACTCTCAGACTCTGTGAGTTCAATGAGTGACGTATAGTAATCACCGATAACTTACCTTGTTGGAGTACATAACCATCGTAAACAGGCACCGCGGTGGTGTACGTGGCCCCACTATCCAGGACGAGACCAGTCGACCGGCCATTAGAGAAAGCAGTGAGTACTGCATTCTTACACAGGAAGAAGGCGGGTATATTGTACTTCTCAAACATGAGTTCTGTCAACTTTTCCCTCTTCGCTTTAGTATTCCACTGAAACAACAAGTCCACAAATTTGAAGCAAACTATGATGTATGAAAAGCTACAAGAAGTTGGAGGACAGTGGAAGGGAAAAACAGGGACAGACAGACAGATATGAGGAATAATGTAAGATTAGGACAACTGAAAGCAGAGAAACAGGGAAACAGGGAGTGGGAGGGGAGAGGGAAACAGGGAGAGAGAGAGAGGGAGAGGGAGGAGGGAGGGAGGAGTGAGGGAGGAGTGGGGTAGGAGTGAGGGAAGAGTGGGGGAGGAGTGAGGGAGGAGTGAGGGAGGCTGATGACTTACCAAGGCAGCATGGAGAGACAAATGAGTGTTAGCTCTGCTCTTACCTATGTATTTATTCTCCCCCAAGCAGATTGCATTGTAATTCAGGCGTTATCAGCATTGTCGACATGTGTCATACAAATTTATCTCATTGAATTGTATGATTCTGATTAGCAGTGGGTCGTCGGTCGGAGGTCATCGGTCGTCACAGTACACTTGTGTGTCCGGACCTCCTGCATCGGAGTTATCATCTCCATATCAGAACCGTGTCTGCACTTGCACTATCCATCCTATGATAATGTAATGAACTGTGGAAATAAAATCTATCAACTTGTTCAGCTGAATCTGGCGAGGCTCTTAATTTTTATTTTCATATATTTGTAATGCTCTCCAGTCGACCTTGTAGACAGTTGCTAATTACTTTAGAACATCAGCTGGCCTTTGAAGACAAAGATAAGTACTTTTCTACATGGCCTGGATGACTCTAGAGGCCATCTGCCTAACGCACTCCAGACACCGATTAGATTTTTGTGAGCGCTTTGAACTACAACAACCTAATAAGCCCTCGTTGTCACATTCAAATTAGCTGTGAGGAACGATTACCATAACCAAGAGATCAAAGAGTCAAACTTGGTTTTCATTTCATTCCAGAATAGACACACAGGCCCCAATAGCCATGCATTGGATCAGTACATTGAAAGTGATAACACAATAAATAGAACATAATATGCTAGTCGAAGGTGTGGCAAGTCTGCTTCTTTAGTCCACAGTCACACTGAGCTGAGTGATGAGCTTTTGGTGCTGCTAGTTGGTATAGAGGCCGCTCTCGTGTAGCTGATGGCAGTGAATTTGTCTCTAGGTCTCTTCCTACAGAGTATCCTGCTGCAGAACGACCTCCACGCAGTTAGGGTCTTACCAGACCAGATCCAGAACCCAGACGTGATGCCAACTATGTGATACATGAAGTATTTCAGCATGAACACAAGATAGTCAGGTCTCACCGGGTTGGCACCGCAAGGGCAGGCTATGCTGGCGTCCCACATTTCTTTGAAATGTTGTTCATATAAATGGCAGGCTATGACTATGATGGCTGGGATAGTGTATAAGACAGAGAACACGCCAAGTTTGATGATCAGCTTTTCCAGTTTCTCCGTTTTCTGATCGCCCTGCTGTCTGATGGCCTCGCGAATTCTGAACAAGTTGATAAGTCCGGCTGAGAGAAACGATAGCCCGAGAATCAGATAGAGGAAGAGAGGGGCAAGTATAAAAGCCCACAAGTTAGTTGTGTTCTGGTTGCCGACATAGCATATACCGGCGACAGGGTCTCCATCGACTCCGGACACAGCGAGTACAGTTATAGACTTTATAGTGGGGAGCAGCCAGGCGGTGAGGTGAAAGTACAGCGAGTAGCTGGCAATCGCCTCATGGCTCCATTTCAATCCCGCGGCCAGAAACCAGGTGAAGCTCAGAATCACCCACCAGATGCACGCCGCCATTCCAAAGAAATATATGAGTAGGAAGACTATTGTACATGTGGCGGGAGCAGTCATGTTGGGACGTACGAACTGGCCGTCGCAGCCGACGTTCTCTCTGCCGGCGAGGAGCATTATTATGTACCCAATGCTAACCATGAAATAGCAGGCTGCCAGGAATATGATTGACTTCTCTGGGTACACAAATCTGCCCATGTCTATGATGTAGGTAATAACTGTCAGTATTGTAGACAAGCAGCACAAGGTGCTCCAAGCGCCTACCCAAAAGGTGGCAAAGTTTATTGCCTCTGGTGAGAAATAAGAGCTCTCACAATTCATGAGACAGTTGGAGATGTTGGCTGCGTGGACTCTGTTGAAGTACTGAACTGATTCTGCTGTCACTGGTCTCAGTGGTTCATAGCAGGCACATGTACATGATGGCTGAATATTGCGATGCTCAGAATCTACAGCAGAGAGAAATGGAATTGACTACACTGACAGTATTTTGACAGTGCGCTATACACCTTGACAGTAGTGTCACACCCTGACACTGACAATGCAATGTATACCCTGACACTGACAGCATGTCGCACACTCTGACAGTCCGCCATCTGTTATGTGACAGCTACTAGACAGTGTCTGCGTGCCATTCAAAATGTTGCCTGTAATATCTACTGACCCAAGTTGGAAAATCCAATTTGATCTGTCTATACAAAACCTGCAGAATTGAACTGGAGTGATGAAAACTACTATGAAATGATAGCCTAGCTACAAATTTCATTTCGATAGACTCTGTCAACAGCTGCGATACACATCTCTCACCAGAGCCATGCAATGGTGGAAAGGCAATCACACCACTCATGGATATGGCTAGTCATGCGATATTACAACACTGTGTGACAGACTGACAGACAGACAGACAGACTGACAGACTGACTGATTCTCTCACAGTGAGTTGGACAGCCTGTGTACTGGGAGGATGTGTACTGGGAGGCTGGTTGTTATAGTTGGATGGATACAAGTGACACTAATAGTTATTAGAGTTGTAATAAGCTTGCTGACTAGTGTAAGGCCTCAGGCTAGGACAGTGATCAAGCTGATTAGGCTACTGCTGACACCCGACTGAGCTGTCGGCTACAGTTCCCCTACAACTGCTCTGACCACCTGCAACCACTGACAGGGGAGATAACTCACCTCTTGGATTGGGTAGGGATGGATCAATCTTGGCTGGTTTGGTTGGGTGATGGTCATGTGTGCTCTTCTGCAGCAGATTCTTTGCTGTTGACGGAGTCACTGTTGGATGAGCCTCAGATGTATTAAAATCCATACACAGTGTCTCATCTCCCGGCTCTGGAAGCCGATCGCAGCTCATCCTCTCTGGCCACGGGAAGCCATATTGCTGCATGAGGGGTTCGCAGCCAGCTCTAGCCCTCTCACAGATACTGCGACATACTGGCAACGGCTCGTCATAGTTACTCACACATATAGGAGTGTACATGCTGCACAGAAAGAACTGGAGATCAGGCGAGCACTGAATCTCGACTAAAGGCCAGAACTGGTGCACTTCTAGGCCCGCCTCTTCTTGGCTGTCGTGGTTGAACTTATTCGGCATGTACGTCTGGTTGTAGCCGATTCCTTTACACATCGGGATTGTTATCTCCTGACAGACTTTGTTCTGATACCGTTCTCGAAGTGCTCGACCGCAGTGAGCCAGTGTCGTCAGAGTTAGAAGGAAGAGGAAACAGTTTACCATTGCCATATCTGGAGTGTTGGTATGCACGTTGTTGTGGCGATATCGGTCACACTCTCTCAGCTCCGTTTGTGTAGTTAGTGGTAGGTGATAGTTCTAGAGCTCCACCACATGTCCCTTTCTATCGCCGTCCATCATTGAAAGTGAGTCTCTCCCGTCTGCCGATATGTCCCTCTGTTTCCCACAAATCTGAAGACTGTAAACTCTTACTATTGTATTGGGCCTGATCCTTGAATGCTATGGGCAACCAATGAATGCAGACCTTGGAGCACTCGAGAGCACTTGTCTAGTGTCGCTGCAATGCTATACATGCCATATCTAATGCGTGGAGTAAGTGTTTACAATTCAAGTGGTGTCATGGAGGCAGGAGCGTATCAATACACACACGGCCATTGCGCCTCTCTAGCTAGTGTCAACCAAATAATGATATGATAATTGGCCTGCCATGAAATTTGATTAGGCATGTCAATCAGTCTGTCAAACAGCACTGGAGAGGTAGTGCTGGAGAGGCAGCGCTGGAGAGGCAGCACAGCCTCACATCAGCAGTATGGCAGCATTTCATAGCGTAGGCGGTAGCTGCGGAAAACAGCAGTTGAACTTTGGTCCTATGGAGGACAGTCGATAGGTTGCTTACAAATATTGTGGTGAACAAGTTTAAAATGTGGCCAATCTTGTTGCCAGTGTCAGATGAGAGAGGAGTCTACACATATCGTCTGTACCAACTTCCTCTCACTCTCTACAAGGGGGCTGGCAGAAAGTGTTAGAGGCTTCAGACTTTAATTCTATGATACAAAACAACATGGAGTAAACAGAGAAGACTGACCAGTTTGCCTCTGCGATGTTCTTTTCTCTTGTTACACAACCTTCTTTATGTCAACAAATGCATTCTCCTTGTGCTATCAAGACGGTGTGTACATGTCACTTATGTAGACACACGTATGTGGAGAACCTGCCAATGACTGCCTTTCAAGATGCCTGTAACATGACACTCTGCAACTGTTTGTGACACATCTATGCAGGTACTTGAATGCCCTCAATATCCTCAATCACAAGCTACCATACGCACAATATTGCCAGATGATATTCTTTAAAATTGATCTTCTTGTTGAAAGCTGATATGGAGATGGTTTGATCACTATCGGATCTGTGCGATAATTCTCCAGGAGAAATGGTGGAGTAGAAGCAATAGACATGTTGTTGAGTAGATAATTACATGTCTATGTAGACCTCGCCAACTACGCAATTATACAGGCTGAATGCAATCATATTCATTCTACACAAATCCATTTATTTGTCAGTCTCTAACCGGAAGGAAGCCAAAGAAACGAGTCTATATGCCTTCAGTAATTAGCAACCAAAATTGTCAGAGAGACGCAATTTTTAGTTCGGCTCCTATATCAGACAAGTCACAGAAGACAAGCAGCCTGCTATCACTACCATAGACTGGATGGTACTGGAGAGAATTGAAGGTGGACAGAGTGGGAGGCGGAGGGAGTTGGAGGCGGAGGGAGTTGGAAGCGGAGGGAGTTAGAAGCGGAGAGAGTAGCG
>ERZ1740065.449-NODE-449-length-22043-cov-12.278015_pt1 | contig 22043 bp, 20 predicted proteins | sample MGYA00581738_ERZ1740065 | MGnify/ENA primary metagenome ERZ1740065 (study PRJEB43018, sample SAMN04849749) | marine metagenome | isolation source: floating plastic debris | place: Pacific Ocean | collected 2008-09-01 | study: EMG produced TPA metagenomics...
GAAGACAGAAGACAGAAGACAGAAGACAGAAGACAGAAGACAGAAGACAGAAGACAGAAGACGAGAGTTATGTCATATTGAGTTAAATATACCTTTCCACTTTCTGCTTGGCTTCTAAAATAGCTTCTTTTCTTTTGTTTTCCTCTATTATAGCTTGTCTAGCTTTGTCTGCAGCATCCTTGCGAGCCTGAGCCATGGAAACTTGTGTCTGCTTGAACCTATCGGCCTTCTTAGCAGGAGCGTTTGATCGCTGAGTATTTCCTCCTTCGCCCTCCTGAGCAGAGGCACCACCAGGTGGTGCTCTGTCAGCCGGGGCTACTTGGCTATTGTTACTAGTCCTGGGGGTGTGTTTGTATGGTGAGTGATGCGGTGGACTGTCCAGAGGTGGATCTGTATTTCCAGTTCCGTTAAGTTTGTCTGCTGCCTGACCCGGTAGTTCCAGAGGAGGTACATTTTCAGCGGGATTCGCGGGCCCACCTACTACATTGTTGCCTTCCAAAGTCCCAGTAGGGTTAGCTGCCACATGTTCAGTGCTAATCCCTCCTGCTAAAAACATGGCACCAACTGGGTAGTACAACAATGTAACACCTAGTAACGAACAACTAGAGGAGGGTTGGCACTAACCTGGCTCAAGAGGGGCATCTGTCGACTGTGACATGATCTACTGTAGACTCTAACCGCTAAAACGTCTAAGAAACATGATAACTACCTGACAGTAGCTCTCCCAGTAACGTCCAAAAACTCTGTTGTTTATGCCAGCTTGTAACCAAGTGTATAAGATAATGGACAATGCATTCCTTATTGATCAACTGCAAGGCAAGCTTCTCAATCAGCCAGCGTGGTTCAATAGCAGGATAAATCAATTTTTGGGTACAGAAGTAGGAGTGTAGAAGTGAAATGTTACTGTTACAAAAATCAATGCTTTAATGACATGCAGGAAAACAGGAGATCTAGCATCTTGGTGTTGACATGTGTTTGTCACCACCCTGACAGGTTGTATGTGTGTCGGAAACAGAATCTGAATCCGATAGACACTGCAACTTCATTGCCACCACCGCCTCCGAACACGAGTAAATAATCAATCACTGTGTCAATATCGCTTGATTTAATTGTCTACCGTATCCACGAGTTATATAAGACGCATAAACATTCAACATCACGATGCCAAAAACTGTTGTTTGATTTTCCTGACCTCTCTTGGTCATTTCTATACAGGCTGGAAGAGGGAGGGACTCCATTACAGAGCTTCATAAACACTGGAAAAATCCAACAGGAGAGTAGACCTAGACTAGCATTCAATGGTTACCCGGATACCAGCTTGCCATCTGCAGCCCTCAGTGAATATCTGAAGACTTGGATGTAATATTTGACCTTGACCTCCTTATCCTACTTGACAAAGAAAATTCATTTCCCACTGAAATCTGCAGAATGTTTATTGTTTTTCAGTAGCACCAAGTTTCATTACGAAATTAACAGATACCAATAAAAACGTGACGCAAGTTCACATTTGCTTTCATTTGTGAAAACAAGTACGCAATTTTAAAAAAATTATCCCTGTAATGGACGCCAGTATGACAGCCGAGCAATTGTCTGTCCTTGGTTTTGACGGACTAGACCTTGTACAGGTCCATTAGTGATATGATGGATAGAGAGCTCAGGAACTCATGAGCGGTGACGCTCTTATCTTTGGTGAGGAAGGTAACATCTACACGCTGTTCTTTCATCAAGAATCCGTTATCAGAAAAGGTACCTCGTACTGGACTGGTCAACCAGACGAATGGAGCAACGGCATCTGTTAGCAGACTCATCCTAAACGCGCCATCGGCGTCATCTGCGTCATCTGCGCTGAATATTTTTGTTACCTGTAAAACACCACCAAACGTCATGAGGGGCGATCTTAGCAGGCATCGCAGGAGTGTAGGCAGTGATACAACAATCAATGCTAAAGAGTGGAGACCAACTGAATCAATTGGTGATAAACGAGCGATTAACGACGTCCCATTGAGGAGCACACGAGGCATTGTGTGAACTATTGATCAGTTATCTTTGATTATCTGTCGCACAGTATGCTGCAGGTAGACACTGAGAACTTGGAGAATGTGTCCAAAAAACTGCTGCTGCAGCCATGAGCACGCTAATCCTACCGATAATAGATTATACATCAGACATCTCGTCCCTCAGACATCTCATCCCTCAGACATCTCGTCCCTCAGACATCTCCTCCCACAGTCAACTCACCTTTATTTTGGCATGACTGAGTCCGATAGCTGACTTGTATGGAGACAGCGGCAGCTCTGATTGGAGCGTCTGATCAAGGCTAGCAGACAGGAAGTGCTTATTTCTGTCTGTGCAGTTGAGACGCTCAAGTACAGCCGCCATGTTCTCATTGAACAGCCGTGTAGATACAGCAGACGGCAACTGCAACATAGATTCAAGAGTAGACAAATCCCAAAGAAGTGTGATTGGATGTACACAGCAGGGGTTTACAACACATTTTCCAGTGAAAAGAAGAAGTACAAATACACTACATGCAGCAAGGAGAATAATACATCTGATATTATTATTACCGCTTTCAGTGCTCTAAGTGAAAAATGAAGTGTATCTATCTAGCATACTGTAGACTGGGATCCTATACTATAAACTGGTATTTGTGCTGAAAAATATTTGCGAAAATTCATCACGACTGAAATCACTGTCTAACCATTGAAACTTTTTGCGACCATATTTTTTGCAATTTCGAACATTCGCAAAAAATTCCGCTGCAAATAAATTCCAGTCCACAGTATCTATCTATATGTAATAAATACTTACAACTTTAACAGCAGATGGAAACTTGGATTTAGGTGAGAGAGAGTCCCAGGAATGGCAGTAGATGGTTAGTAGTGAGGTACTGGGGAACTTAGCATCATCGATCACTGAGTAAACTGTCAGATTCTTGGCTTCTATAGCCATAGAGATCATGTTCGGTGCAAAGAACTTCTTAGCGTAGTAGTGCAGCATTTTCCACGAGCCATCGTAGTCTATAATGAATGGACGATATGATTGAATGCAGGGCAGCGATCGTGGACAGTCGAGCATCGTAGAATCGACTCACTGAGAGATGACCAGCTGGGTCCCGGCCAGATGTCATTGAGCTGCCAGTAGAGTGCGCCCATCGTGTGCCCGTCGCTGCCATACAGGTTGTTCTGACTGCGGCGACAGAACTCAGAGACCATTCGAATGTACATGGCTTGATTGACCTGGCAGAGTAGTAAAAATTCATCACTGCAGAACAGGGATAGTAAGTACATGTAAGTACTCACTTACCTGGGTGAGGTAGATATAATAAGTGAAGTTAAGCGCCACGTCTGATGTAGAGTTGGGCTGATTGAAGTAATACTGTATCTGAGAATTCATCTGCTGCTGACCTGTGAGAAACAGTAAAATAGTAGAACTAAAGCTTTACAAGAAAATAGGCAGGAGAGAACAAATCCAAATACGAACCGCCAGTATGATGATTCCTGTTCAGAGCGAACTTGCTCGTCTCATTCCAATCCTCGGCGACGGTGAGAGATTTCAATTGATCAAAAGATGGCCATGACTGGTAGCCGTATTCTGACATGAATCTTGACCTTGGGTAGTCGTCGTTGAAGTAACGACCAGCGTCGTAGTTATAGTAGTGAACTGTAACGGGTAAAACATGTCACATATAGGGGGTCGGTTTCGCTGTAGCAATGTTAGAAAAGCTGGTGATGGTACACTTCCCTCTCATCTTAATTAGTATGTATCAACATGTCAGCACATAAGTATAAACTATCAGTTAACATGGTAAATAAATAGTACTAACTAACCATCTCCATATAAGGTATCATAAGCAAATAGTACTAACTAACCATCTCCATATAAGGTATCATAAGCAAATAGTACTAACTAACCATCTCCATATAAGGTATCATAAGCATATAGTACTAACTAACCATCTCCATATAAGGTATCATAGGGATTCTTCGCAATCCAGTCTTCTTTTGCTGTCTCTTCACCATTAGATGGGCTCGAGGTGACAAAGATTCCTGACGTGTGTTCTCTCTCCACGATGGGTTTGATAGTATGGACATAGAGCTGTACATAGTCCTTCATATACAGAGCCTTGTTACTGTCGGTTTTATACCTGAATGCCAACAGGAAATGGATGAATAACAGGCAAGGAATCTGATTGGCTGCAAGAGCGCAGACGGACAACAGTAGATTACGATGAAGATTTCTGGCATTACGCTGGGCAGAAGAATTGTTGAATAAAATAGATGAGTTTCCAGCTACATTTGGTCCCTATTCAGAATTGGGAGTTGTTCTCTCTTAGAGGGCCAATATTTATATAAGTTACAATGGTAGTGTTGTTGCTTCATAAACCTTCACAGATGGCGCAATATGAAGCATTGGGCGATGATCCACACAATTTCAATGTCAAGGTCAAACATAAGAGCTTACCAATTCTGACTGAGCGCAGCCTCGTTTTCATTGTTACCTGCCCACACAGCCAAGCTAGGGTGATGTTTCAGACGACGAATCTGTCCAATCAGATCGTCACTGTTACAGCAGCAGCATTGCAGCAGTCAAGAGAAGGAATAGCACAAACCTGCTGAGTGATCTCCACTGTCACATTAAAGATGAAGTCGTCGTTCGTAGGATACATGGCACAGGCAAACATGAAATCCTGCCAGACCATTATACCCATCTTGTCTGCCAGGTTGTAGAACTCTTCCTGCTCGTAGATACCACCGCCCCAAACTCTCAGCATGTTCTATACGTAGTAACACATCCGGTAAGAACCAAAGGTCCGTATATCTCACTTACCACGCTGTTATACACATGTCACAGATGTTGTCTCAAGTGCTGGTAAAAGATATCTATGCATAGAATAGGAATATATTTATACATAGAGAGTGTAGATCTACTGTAGAGATCAATGTAGATTCTGTCGCTGGACCTGAGATTAATGTGACAGAATACAACCCCTTGGACATTTCCAAGTGGAAACTATCGTCAATCCGTTGACAGCAAAGGACATGCTGATGAATCTCAGCATCATGCCTGTCAAGTCTCCAGTATTCCCCCCCTCCCATATTTTAGGTGTCAGAATTTAGGGTAAAAATTGCTATTATTGGTTTTCTAATGTTCTCCTGTGGCTCACCAGTTAGAGCTTGTTGTGCTGAGCTTAAATATGACAGAATCCTAGCTGTAGAGGGTGGGGGTTTTGAGCTATGACTCCTCAAAGTTCAGAAAAACAGAATCTCCAGTATTTTCAGCCCAATAGGTGACAGGTCTGGTACTCCGACAGGTTGACAGGTATGCTCAGCATGTGAATAACGATTATTGCGCAGGTAGAGTTTTTTGCCACTCATAGAACAGAGCAAAACAGCGACTGCGATACTAAAAGAAAATTCTAGTAGGGTTTGATCACAAGTTTTTCTCGCCAGTATTATTAGTTTTGGGATATGTTACCATGTTGGCAGTTCGAGCTGAGCCGAGGAGATCCTCAAGGCGAGCAGATGTCACTCTGGATTGGAAGCTGTCCGCTGGTATCCAGTTGGAACCTTTCATGAATATCGGCTTGTCGTTGATCTTGAAGTAGAACGACAGTCCTAGCCTCGGCAAAATCAACCACTCATTACCAGACTAGGTCAACGCAATGTAAAAACTATGATCGCAAGCTCAGGCATACGCATGCAGGAATTGTCTTCTCCCGCACAGTAAACTGGGAACTCTTGTGAGTAGAAACATTCATGCGTTTGCGATCGTAAACAGTAAATATTTGCAGAAGGTAATTATGCATTGTATATTGCAACATGTTTCAGTAGTCATCAATTTTTTGTCATTAGCATTCGCAGAAAATGATATCTGTTTTTCAGTGGCTAAAGTTTTTCTCATACTTGCGTATTTTTACAAATAAGCTCTCGATGAGTGATAAGCAGAGTATAACGGACCTTCTGCTCCATCTATAGGCTCCTGAACAAGTTGTACAGTTCGAAACCCGATCTGCTTGGACACCCATTTCGGTTGGAAAGATGATAATGAGACACTGAGGGTATAGAGAGGCTGACTGCCGTAACCATTGGGCCACCAGAGATCAACCACCTGCAGCAGTTACATAACGATGCAGCAGTTACATAACGATGCAACTGCACAGGTAAAACTGTACTTACTGACAGTATGAGGGAATGAGGGAAGACGAGAAGGAGAGTCTACCTTGACCAAATTCAAAAAATCAAGAGAGAACAACTTCTGTGTCTATGTCTACTAATAGCTGTTCCTCATTCCCTACTTCATCAGTGATGAAATCAATTCGTACTTACCTCATGTGGTACAACCATGGTGGCTTGTATAATAGGAGAGGCGGTCTTGTGGAGCGTGATGTCCATAGTTTTATTGATACCGGTGCCAACGAGATCAACCACAAACAAGTAGTTCTGCGTTCCACTGATAGTGCTCACGCCGTCCAGGTAGGCGTCCACAATAACCGACCAATCACCATCATCTGTTTACAGGCAAATACGAGGGTAATATATCACATTCCTTAGTAAGGTAGGTACAATGTCCAACTTAAAAAGTTCCTAAATATTCAGCGTAACATGAGTCATGTGATGTTTACAAAATTTTTGTGTGACAACTTTCACCTCAGAGAAGTCCTAATTATGAGCTATGAAAATATCGTAACTAATGTATAAAATAATATTTTGGTCAGACCTATGACCTTATGACCCCAATTTCCTGTCAATGTTATCAAGTTATCAATAGGTTTTCACCTTGTCTTATAACTTCAGCAGAGAAGGAAGTAAGTGACGCGTCGTCCAAGGCTTGAATCCTCACATCTTTCCTTTAATGAGACGTTTAGGATGATTGGGTGTTGAAAAGATGAATCATCATGGAAAGCCTGAGAGTTTCACCTACCAGATGCCCACGGTAGGGAACGCAGGGCCCCAGTCCCATGAGAAACTGGCCTGCTCCTTTCTGATGAAGTTGACATAACAAATGCCATGCTGTGCATCAGGTGGACACTCAGGAGGTACAGTGTATGGATACGACTTGCTCAGTCTCTCAGACGTCTGGACTGGTGACGCGAAGACAAACTCCAGAGTGTTCTTCAGCTTCAATACATAAATCAAAATCAGACGAAGTATTCCGCGATATCTAGCAGCCATTTATCTATTGAAGATTATCAACCTGTAGCAGTGATGTGACAGGAAATTTGTACTGAACAAACTGGTTGGTTGTCTCCCCAATCTTGTGGCCATTGAGGTAGACTGTGCTATAAGTGTCCACGCCATCACAAATTACATGGATGCTCGGCTTGTTCACCATCTCAGCAGACGCTAGATATCCATGGGCGCTGATAACTTTGAACTAAATTCATACGATTGATGCACGAAGTAGCTCTGTCAATCTTACCAGCGAAATCCTTGGTATAGTTCCAGCTGCTGTAACTGTATTTAACGTAGTGCATATCATTGAAGCGTTCGTAAGGGTCAGCAATCAGCCCATTTGAGAGAAGGTCCATATACATCGAACCAGGTACAGCAGCATCAATATGTGCTACGTTATGTATTTGTTCTGAAATTGCGACAAATCGCGCATATCAACACCATGATGAGTCGAGGAAAACATACAGCAGGCACTGAAACCAGAGATATGACATGAAAACTACGCAACTTACGCAATGAATCACTCGTTGCCTTCCAGCCTCCACCACTCAGATCTAGCTCTATACCACTGACAAGCGTAGAAACTCCAAGACTCAGCCATAACGATAGCAGTATGAGAAAAGCTCGTGCAGAAACCATCATGCTGTTCGACTGAAATGCCGCGATAGGCGATGAGACACCCTTTTGTAGACGCCTCTTATCCTAGGCAAGTGATTGGTCGCATGTAAGTTTTCCAGCCAGGAAACGTAGCCATATCACTATTAATGACGTAAATGGCGCTCCCGTTGGTGTACTCCAGATCAGGACACGAGTATTTGCGGTTAGAACCGGGCTATACGGCTCGGGTTTTGGGTTTTTTGTTCTGTTATTCTGTTTCTACATAATCGTGATCACTTCGGTAAAAGTCCAACAACTTAACCCTCCACATCCACAGTTCTCGAAGAAGGGGACGCAAATGTGACACAGGTCAATCGACAATGCAGTGTCAGTCACACTAAACTGTACTAGTTGACGGTTGTGGAAAGATTCTATCACTCGCAGGGAATCGGGGAGGGGGGGAGACAGACACATGCTTGACATATTCCCTCAGAGTTACGACACGCACACTAATGTTGAGGAAGATCAGGTGTATTCACTTTCATCAAAGCCTAGACACATCGCCAATATTCTGCATTTTATGTCGTAATGTACGTATGTATGCGTGTACGTATGTATGTATGTCTGTTTAGTAACAAATTTATTTTTTGTGATGCCTTACCTTGCCGACTTAGACCCGTATAGGGAATACAGCACGAACTTCATACAAAACTGTACCATATCATGAGGCCAGCATAAACAGATGCACTGTCTGCTATACAGTGCAGTAAGATATCTCAATAAGATAATAAACAGATGCATCAGGTTGCAATTCAAAGAAAAAGATTGCAGTTGGCACATAGACGCGCCCAGCAGCCGATAACAATTACATTTGTAATAATAAAAAACCCTAGCGACGATCAGTCTTGCCCATCTTCCTTTTACCAGAGAACAGATGCTTGGGTTTCTTGACACCGATGTGTCTGTCCGACTCTCCAGCCTTACCGAACTGGTTCATCTTCCTCTGGCTAACCTTTGCCATCTTCCTGACCTTGACAGCCATCTAATAAACAGAGACTCAGCCCATAGACAACAACACCAGGCAGCGCTATCTTATAGCAGCCAAGGTAGAATACATACGTTCGGGTCTCGCATTCCCGACTTGTCTCTGGGAGCTTTGGAGCTGCTTCTCACTCGGCCCTCAGAATCTTCTCTCTTTCGCTTCAGAGGTCTGCGAGTTTCACTCCTCGATCGAGTCTTGCTAAAGTGTTTCTATGGTAACACAATCCCATATAATCCGATTGGTCAGATACAATGGCAGATGAACCAAAGTTCACATCATTTCCAGCCACATTCATTACCTCATCGTCGCTGTCAGAATTGAACTCAACTCCTAGTTTGCCCATCTCGTCCTTTATCTGGTTCTTGCTGACTTTAACAGCAGTTCGAGGCAGACGCGTCTTGATCCGGTGCCTCTCCTGGGCCTCCATCTTCAAAAGCGTTCTGCGCTCTCGTATCCTGTGGATAGAATTTATCAGCCAGTAACAGACAGTCCCCTAACTTGTCACGGGAAGCTACTCGGGAGGCTCAACATAACAACATATGACAGGGTCACAAGTCAACCAGAGCAGTCATGATGGCTTACTTCTCAGCTGTCTTCCTGATGTGTTTCATCTCCTCATCTTCGTCAGAGCTTTCATTGTCATAGACACCAGCTTTCTCTCTCATCTCTTCCTCTCGTTCAAGAGTGTCCAGTTTCTAACACGGTTTGAAGCAGTCAGTATGAGCACAAGAGCGACAATTCGGAGCTGGAAATCTGGAAATCGAGGCGAAACTGCGGTGCTGACCTCCATGATTTCTGGGTCAATAAAGTCAGCGACGTTTTTACCAGCCCAGATCTCAGGTATGACGTCATACTTCCACTCGTCCTTCTTCAAATCCCACAGCTCTGCGAGGATGACATTACGCACATTAGCCTAACGAGTTCAATCAATCATGCTATTAAACAACAGCAATGGAGAGATACTCACTCTGCAGGTCCAGTATGTAGTCATCGCCCATTTCCTGTTCAATATCCCTCTCCTACAATCACGCTGACATTGAGACAAGCCCTGGGGCCATACATTTGCAGGTAAAGAGAGAGCCTTACCAGTTTCTTGGCTCTCATCTCAGCCTGCATTCCCTTCTTCTTGGCGAGAACTGCAGGCGGTATGCACGGTGGGCGTGGCTGCGTAACACAGAACACATAATGTAACTTCAGTCACATGACCAATGATATGCCGCAGTACCCATCTACCACCAACCTTGCTATCTCGCTGAGTTGGCATGGCGACGTGAAGTCTGTTAGAAACCTCGGTGATTTTACGGCCTTTAGCCTTGACCTCTACCCTGGCAGCCAGCAGGCGGTTGCACGCTTCCGTTTTCACTTTCATGATACCTTCCTCGGTGAGAGTGCTCATTGGTATGACAGGCAGCTTCTCCTCCTCAAACTTCTTAAACACCTGGATGACACAGGGCAGCGGTTAGGCCGAGTTGACTAAGAGAAATAACATCCTGCGCTGTCTCTCACCTCTACTCCGTGACTGGGTAGTTCATCAAATGGCACAACGTCCACTTTATTCGCACAGATCATCAGTGGCTTGTTGGCAAATAGCGGTCTTATAGATTCGAACAGTTCCAACTAAAAATTGAAGGGAGACGAATCACGTACAACACTCCACGTTATAGCAGACATCTTGATTCCCAGTCACTAGTGTTGGCAGGGATTTAGAAAGTCAACTTATCCCATGTCATTCAGGTACCACATGGAACGATTCCATTCTCATGTTTGACTAACCAGAACAGCACAAACTTTAATATCCGCTGCTCTCACATCATCTTACGACTTATGGCAATGCTAGTTACACCAAACTACTACCTTGACATGAGTAGGCAACTCCAAACAAAAACCCTGCTGGAATATTTGAGATAAAAATAAAATAATACGTCAACACGTCACTGTCTAGCAGCATGCTGCCTGCGCCGATTGACTAGTTAGACCTAGCGTGGCTTTACTGAGAGCGCTATGGAGAGAGTGAGGAGGAGGAGGGGGCACCTGTTGGTTTAGGTTGTAGCCGCACTGTTCAGACACGTCCATGACGTAGAGGACAGCAGCTCGCAAGTGAGCCAGAGCGGTGATAGCCTGCATCTCAATAGTGTTCCTCTCCTCCAGGGAGTGATCCAGTATTCCTGGTGTATCAATCACCTGGGAAACAGAATTGACACTGTATCAGACCTGCACATGAGAAGCAACATAACAGCAGGATGTGAAATAGCTTCTAAGACATGGAATAGTACAGTTAGTAGAGGGGTTTGGGGTTTGTTGGCGAGATGAAAATTATCCTTCATGAAAGACATCAAGACTGAGTGACAGTGACAGGATGGCGGAGGGAAGAATAACAAATTACTGAATGCTTTATATGCACAAAGAATTGCCATAACTAAACCATTTTGTCGCATTTATTCAACTCGCATTCATCTTTACTTATACACCATAATAGGAGATTGAACTAAACAAGTCTCACCTGCCACCTAAGGTATCTGTAGTCCATATGTCCAACGTAGAGTGACTTAGTTGTAAATGCGTACGGCTGCACTTCCACATCAGCCCTAGTGATCTTATTCATGAAACTGGACTTTCCGACATTGGGAAATCCACAGACAAGCAGCGTGCGCGTGTTCGGATCGATCGATGGAAGACGACTCAAGTGCTGCCTGACCTGCTCCAAATAAGTCAAGGACTGATTCTGCCGTTTCATTATCGTGCACATCCTACAAGGAACAATGGACATGCACGATACTGCGGTTTGTATTATATTAATTGACAACAAGTTGATGAGCACTGACAAACCTTCCCAATGCTGCCTTCTTCAGCTGTTTGCATCTGTACAAAGTGTCTGCATACTTGAGCAGCCTAGAGTAGTCCTTAGCAACACTACAACATAAAAATGGCAATACATTACTCACAAAAACACTAAAATACCCTAACCTTGCCATAGAAACGTGTGATTATATTTAGAGCAGGACCACTGCATCACGTACTTGTCTATAAGGTGGCGAGCCGTATTTATCTGTCCCAAGGCCAGCTTGTAATGGTCTCTGTCATAGAGCACATTCATCAGATCGGCATAGAATGGATGAATATCCTACAACGATGAAAATTTGTTTACCAACTATAACTGCATGCATACCCTTTCTCGTTTACAGTGCGGAGTAGTACTACTTACATCGAGCTTAGGGAAATCGTCCAGTATAGCCGTTAGCTTATCGTGGAAATTCTGCTGAGTGTATTTGACTTTCTTCATGTAGAATTGTCTAATTCTCCCGATAGCATATTGCTTGTGTACTTCAGTAGGAGTCTTACGCTGAGTCTTTGACAATACTATGTCAATGAAGTCCTGATAAAATGACACACGTGTGAGATCTGAAGTCGACTGACGACACATGCTACCCATCGAGATAAATGCAAACCTTGGACGTAGGGACCACTGTTATTTTCTTAAAATTATACTGTGACATCGTGACAGCTTAAGGTAGTCGCTGAAAATGAACAAGAACGTTTTATTAGCGAAAGGAAAACTTGACAGTCGAATGAGTTCCTGCGAAATGAAAATTATCGAGATAACGGACAGAAATGTAAACGTTCGGTCAACTTTGGTGATCAAAGATTATTCCAGTAGCTCAAACACCTGAATATCTACATTAAGAGCTAAAATTACCACAATATTGGATGCTTTTGTTAGATTTATAATGCAACTTACCCCTTGGTCAAGCTGAATCAGATGCCTACTCACGTGTGCTAGTACCCGACGTTCGATGCGTGTAACCTACGCATGCGTAAGGACATAATACTGACAAGGCACCGTTTTCCTATCTTTAATTCGAAAGAGCGTTGATGATGTCATAAACATGCTGTCTGCTGCTCGGCGTCCACTCTCCTTCGTCTCCCTATTGTATCCGAGGTCGCAATATTAGCCCACTTCTTCTGGTTCATTTTCATTGCTATGTGATTCTAAGACTGTTACAGCTAGTAGGTATGGCGAGTCCTAATTTGAACACTTTTGATTCTCTGATGAAGCCAATGTTTGTCTATGGGATTGATATCATCCAGGCATCTCAGAAGAATTTCAAAGTAAGGAGCTTCACTTCCTCTCTTTACTTATCACGATATCGCTTAAATAAATTGCATTTTGACTTTATATGATTCCCCTCTTACTTTTCTGCTGTATTGTTCTGTCTGATATGCACCTGCCCCTCATGATACAATGCTGATACAAAATAGCGTTGTCAATTACTTAATTGCATCTTTCATTTCACTTTGTCACTTTTCTTACAGCTATGGGAGAGTTCGTTAGGGAGTTTCCACCGAATCACTGATCCATGGATGGTATACTTCATTCTATTTCCTTTGGTATATTACTTTAACATGAGAAATGGTCTGCGATTGCTTTGGAGTGCAGCCATCACTGAGTATGCATGCGTCATCCTGAAAATGCAAGTAGACGTTAAAGCTCTTCACCAAAACTTTTAAAGTAATTGCTTTCACAATACTCCTATATCAATTTCTGCAGAGTTCTCCACGGTCCGAGGCCTTTCTGGTGGATCTACGAGTCACCCTATCATGTTACTGCTCCCAGAGTAGCGCAGTTCGCCAGTACATGTGAGACTACTCCAGGTGAGATGCCGTTTCTTTCATCTTCCTTGACGAATTTCTATTTTCTCTTTCACAAACTACAAATTACATTCAGGCACTCCGTCGGACAGAGCAATGGTCATTTCCTGCATCACATTTATTCTCATTCAGCAGTACTGCCACTCGTATCGCCTGTCAATGAACCACCGGTAGGATTACAGCCTCAACCCAGACACACACAGCCACATTTCCTAACACTCTGTGTTGGGTAATCACTGTGAGGCGTTTTGGACTTTTTTAAGTAAAAAGGACAAGCTAACATGTTGATCGGCAGCTCGATCAAGTGTTGCGTAACTCAGGGATCTCAACTATTCGGATTTAATCCTTACTGTTCGGATTTTCAGCTTGTGTAAGGACAAAAGGACGGATTTCATGTAACATACGGATTTTCTTTGACTCACTCGGATTTTTGCCTTGTAGTTCGGATTTTGGATGTTATTACTCACCGCCGTCGGTAAAATGATGCCATAAGTAAGCAACTTGTTTCCAAGTATCCCAAAAATGAACCAAAAGTTAGTTTTTTATGTTGAAAAACTATAAAAATATGATATGGATATGGCAATTCAAAGCTATTCATGGTGCTATGATACGGCCAAATACCAAATTCTTCCATGATGGCCTCCTCACACCTTCTGTAAGGATTTTTTGTTCACCCAGATTGAGAACCCTGTAACTTCACATTTGATCTTGAAATTTTGAAGCAATCACCCATATCTTTACAATAATTTAGGTACAATTTTGTGGAAATCACTGATGTAGTTCTCATTGCCTCCAAATATATGATAATGTAATGTATAACGCTATTATAATTAGTGCTGCAATCTAACCAAGTTTTTCTAAGATTCACTAAGACTAATTTTATCCCATGAGATTAATATCGCGGCTATTTCAGGGTAAATTTCAATGATAAACCAGTAGTGATATGCTACAAAGATCTGTGAACAAGTATGATAGCATATTTATCTAAGCAAGCTCAACACCAGTGCAGTTGAATATCCCTAATGACCCACCAAAGACGTTGCAGTGATGTCAATGTCAGCTGCTGCAGCTGGTAGCAACGATACTGTTATGAATTCTACAGCTCAGAAACCGGTTTGTAGTGGCAAGATTAAAATAAGATTAATTCAAGATTAAAAGTTTTAATCGGAAGATTACTCAAGATTAATCATTTTTAAGAAATACAGCATTAATTCTAATAATATACAATAATAATAATAATAATAAAGTAATGTTAGTAGTACTCATGGCCAGTGATAACAGCAATGGTCACATTTGTAGTCATGTTGTTTTAGCTGGATTCGTTACGCCGCAGCCTGGAGCATCCACTACCTCATACAAGCAGCCATCCTGATATCCTCAACATTCTTTGCGAGCTCTTTCCCTCACCAGGCCATTGTGGGCACTATATTAGGTAGACCATATCACTACAGCCATCCAATAACGTGCTCACTGCTGCAAGCCTGGTTTACATATACCTACTGGTGATGTAGAACGCCATTAGTGATAGGCCAATAGACAGGCACTGGAACGTTAGACAGACACCCCTTGCAAGTTTTCGACAATGCTTGTTGATCACTGGGGTTGGCTGGCTATGAGTGGGTGACTAGGTGGGCGAGCAAGGGAGAAGGAGAGGGAGAGAGCGGGCAAGGGAGAGAACGGGCAAGGGAGTGAGCGAGAGAGAGAGAGAGAGAGAGAGAGAGAGAGAGCCGAGCTAAACGTGCTGTATCTCATACTCACACAGGAGCTATGATGGCGAGACAGCTCTCTTACACCAACATTCTCTCCATGTCCTTCGCTGGATTTGCATGGATAGTCTTCTTCATGGTCTCCATCTACTCGATGGTCAACTCGGCATCATGGGTATTAGGATACGACCCAGCATGGGCTAATGGTAAGGCAGCTGTCGCCTGCATGAAGCTGAAGTGGATAGACCTTTACAAAGATGCTCTATCGGAGAATATGATTCGTACTGCCGGTATAGTCGTTGGTAAGTCAGTATCTCACATCGACTCCAGGATTTCCATGCATCGAATGGTCAGGCCACTGTAGGCACCGTAGGTACTGTAGGCACCGTAGGCACTGTAGGCACTGTAGGTGTGTTTACTATTCACTTCACTGCAATTTTCATACCTTGTGTTGAATGCTGTAAAACGGAATTTTTCTGCAAGTTGAGAATTTTTGCGATTGAGCTGTCTGCCGCTAATTCACAAACAATATCAACACATTTATTTTTATTTGATTGTATGAGACAGACATTGAAGTAAATTTGCGAAGGCTGTAAAATTGTGAAAGTTTTCCGCACAAAAAAACCATCAGATTCACAGTACTATGACGCTGGGTGACAACTGGATGACTACAGAGATCCTCGGCTGTCAAGGATCTCTGATGCCTTTAATCGACAGATATGTAGAATATTTATCCGATGACCTTGACCTTTGTGTGTTGTCTGTGTGCAGCCTATTTGTGGCTCTAAGTCACTGTATGTAATCGCACTACAGGCATTGGCTTCGCCACTAAATTCTGGTCCCCGACTGCTCTGAAAGTGACAGACAACTGCCGGCTGAGAGTCAAGCTCGTCCATGCCGCCGTAGGAATGGCTGTCATCGCCACACTCGATACGGTGATCAAGGCACCCCGTGACATCATGCCCTCTATGTACTACATATTTCTGTTTGTTAAGTACACAGTACATCCGATACTGATCGTAACAGACGTACCCTTCATGACTGGAGCTGCCAAGGTCGGCCATACCGTCACCATTTGTTAGTCCTGGTGGCAGAGAGCTCTTCTCCATTATCCACTCCTACTGCAGATAATCAGCACTGGCCTGATAGATGAGGATCCTGACCAGCCCTTACCTCAGCCACACACCCGCCCTGTCCCTGACAACAAATCTACGCCGCTCCCTGCCGATAGTCACTATCACCAAGGCCCAGGCCGTGCTGGACCAACCTACCGTACATATCAACCGGAGTCAGACTACAATTCAACAAGACAGGTGGAGTTATCTTATCTCATCATTGTAAAGTGCATTCAGTTTGAGAGTGTTTCTGCCAGTTTGTCATTATATTCTTTTACAGTCAAGAAGTCCGAGATACACGCGGTGAAGTGATTGTATGTTACAGTCCCGCTGACACGGACAGTGGTAGATCGGCTGTGACGCCCTATTATCTGATTACTGGCCCGTTGTCATTAAAAACAATAAAAGTTACGCACGCCAAACTGAGCCACAGGAGCACGCTATTAACATGACATGATCTATCAAATTGAAGCTTTGACTATGTTCTGACAGCGACAGCGAGTCTGTGTTGACATTGGTTTTAGAGCACAAACTTCTTATTTAAACAGCACAAGCGTTTTGTTTCCGACATCGAGTGATTGATTGAGCTGTGGGCTTCTGCCTACTCACTGTTTCCTCTCGTCTGTGAATTTGTTTGGCAGGAAGATGGATGGCGCTGAACTGACCCTGGTAAGACTTGATTCTGCCCAGACATTATCTGTAATCTATTATTATATTTACCTGCGGGATAATCCTGTGGTCATGAATTATCAACGTCAGGGCTAATCACTCAGTCTGTTTCTAGCCGCCTGTACAAGAGGTCATCGACAAATCCGACAGGCATTACTTGAATATTTTAAAACGGATTGAGATCAATCGTCGCGCTGCCTCAGTCTACAATCAGAATTCTAGGGGCTCTGTCTTACACCCCCCTACCAATGAACGGAACCTTAGAAAAACTCTACTGAGGCTGAAACATGCACAGAGCTTCATCAAAATGGCATCTCAAAAAGCACTGGCAAGGAAAGAAGCACTTCTACGTAGGAGTAACGCTCAATATAGGTCTAAAAGTTTCCAGGTACGTTCCTGATCTGTAACACCATATCAACACTACCTTGAGTAATGAGTTGTATTTATTATTTAAACTACAGTTTCTGTCCAATTCCTATGCTGGTACAACGGCTTACGAAGACAGCCCATTGGCAAGCGAAGGGCCTCAGTCTCTACTGGGGCGGAGAGGCACTATGTCTGATGTGACCAGAAGGATGAGTAAAGCTGCCTTTCGACTACCTGACCTGAACAGCCGGACGAGCATTATCGAAGGATACAAAGTCCGACCTCGACGTCCTCGGGTAACAGCGTAGTACATTCAACCATCGTATATATACTGACAAGTGACGGATATCAATATGTGAGATATTGACAATCTAATGTCACTGTTACAGCGGTTAGACCTGGGCAGGAAGTTCAAGGCTGCTGCATGGATATCAATCATTATCAGGCGACTGTGTGTAGCTAATCTACGGTAAGATCTGCTCGCTATCAGTGACCTGAGAGGTTGAGACACTGCAGGTGTTACAGATAGAGCAGACTGATAGAACTACTGATCTATACTGCTCATATGAATGTCGATGCCTATTAGTAATCGCTATTTGTCATCATATCCCCCTCCATCGTATCCACACCATATCTACACGATTACAAACAGCATGAGCTCCGTTGTGTTTCATGTTCATTAGCCATCTCCTACAAGTGTTGGTAATGCTGTAACGGCAATTTGTTTAATGAGTTAATGATGGTTAGCAACCATTACTGAGTAGACAGGCAATCCGATAGTTGAAAATATTTACCTACCATCTCAAGTTCAAACTACCAGTCGATATAATGTCCTTGGCTAAACGCTGGCTGGCGGCTGTGTTTGCCTATGTAATACATCTCAATTTTACTGCATACAACTATGTAGTCTACTGTTTATCATAGTGTTAGCTATTACACGTCTGTGCTAGCTGCTACAGGAATGCATTCTAACACATATTACAGTGTTAGCCGTATGTAGTCTAACACGTATATCAATTTGATGATTACGATAATCTGACCTCATACAAACAATTACAATGTTAGCTATTACAAAAATGTAGTCTACCACATATTACATACCTATTACGATATTACATACCTATTACAATATTACATACCTATTACAATATTACATACCTATTACAATAATAAAATCCATTACATATTATGATATCTATTGGAAAATGGAGTCCACAACATATTATGTACTGGATACTGTAAGCGTAGTGTCGATTGCGGCCTAAAGTATAACGGTTTTAAGTGAGAGCAAAAGATACTGGTTGTAACAATAACGGATTTGGATGAGTGACATATAGGCTTACTAAACTCTATACAACTAAAACGAACGTTTTGATAACGTTGCTGAGCATCTTGTTATAAACGCTATAAATAGAACCTTGTTATAATTACTATTTTTACAGTATTACAAGAATATAGTATATCAGCTATTAGTATAAAATATACATGTTACATCTTACAGCCCCATGTGATTAGTCCTACCCATAATGCAACAATAATGGCTCCATCACTGAAAAGATATGCTAGTAGCAATAATCGAATCCTAACACACGTCATGCGTAATAAATACTTGCATACAATATTACTGTTTGAGTTGTAGGGCAGTCAGGTTTGATACTGACTTCGCCAACTAATGAGAATCATGTACACATACGCAAGTATTTATTGGCTCGTCGATCAGCGGCCATCTTTATGTGTGTCTTTATGTGCTGATTTTAGGAATACGGAGGACAGCGATTCGCCGTATATGAAGAACATTAAGTTCGTCGACAACATGGTTAAGGAGAAGAAAGGGAATTTGCTTTTCAACGTTGAGAAATTCAAAGCCAATCGCGAGGTTTGACTTACGACTTACCTTCCGGTTTATACCACTTATACTGAGAGAGCACACATAGCGAGTCTGTCGACTTACATTCTACTAGTTACTGCCTACTACTACAACAGCGGCTGACTGACTCACTACAACAGCGGCTGACTGACTCACTACAACAGCGGCTGACTGACTCACTACTGTGGCTCATGATTCTGGAGATTTCTTTAATGGCCAGTTATAGGAAAAAGAGCTTACAATAAAATAAGGTTACGGTGATAATCCAGCGGGCGTAAATAACAAGCTTCAGACATATTTCAAGCATATTTTCGGATCGCCGACCGAGCCAAGAATGGCGATTGCCCTCCTTGTTTCTGGGAGATAAAGGAAAACTGTTCCTTGAAGTGTGTAAGTAATAGTGATAATTTTATGTTCAATTCAGTCAGTGAAATATTTTCTGGGCTACCAAACGAACTGTAAATGAAAATTACTTATCGGCTGAATATACTTGTTGTGATCGATATTTACCTTCCATAGACCGCTGTCTCACAACCCCGTAACGCTATGATGTCACTGTGACTACCTTACATATAATTGGTAGCTGAGGATGTCGGAAGTGTCCAAGCAGATCCTGAACAAGCCGAGGTGGGCTCGTTCTAGTCAGGAGCTGCTGCACGTGGAGATTGCTCTACGAACCATCAAAGACTATGCCGACTACCCAGTGGCTATACAGCAGCGTATCGCTGAGGTCGGCGAGTACAGAAAGTACGAGTCAAGGCGTATCATTGTCAGGGAAGGCCATCCAGCCTGGAACTTCTACTTCATTCTCTCAGGCTCAGGTAAATCAGGGCAGAGGGCGCTGCTGGTCATGCCTGTATACTAATACATACAGCACTTGTTTTGTCAGTTGTTGTATTGGTGATGGATGAGGAGAGATCATTCGTGAAGCCGAAGGCCATACTGAAGAGAGGACAGAGTTTTGGAGAGCTGGCGATTATACATAGTGATAGGAGACGGTCGACTATAGTCGCTATGGAGGACACCGAGATGCTGTCGATCTGGTATGAGGTGAGTCACTACCACTAGTACTAGTAGTAGACTAGTACTACCTCTACCAATACGACTACCATCACTACTACTAGTACTACCTATAATACCAGTACCACTACCATCACCACTACCAATACCAGTACCATCACTAGCGTTAGTACCACTATGGCCACTAATACGGTTCCTACCTCTACTTGACTGCTGCTGCTACTAACGTTACCAGTACTTCCATATACAATCTTGATCTGACCCGTTAGAAGTCTTGTCTCATTGAGAATAATCGGTCTCCTCATACACCTCTATATGATAGACAGGACCAGTAACAGCTGCAGTGGCTATGGTTACACTGTTGTCATGGATTGTTTCCAGTGACTGTGATAGCAGCCATCTCTAGTGTTCCATTCATTGACAGGATTATGAGGCGATATTTATGGACGGAGGTTCATCCCGGTCTGAGGACGAGTTTATTACCAGCCTGCCGTTTATCAGAGCCTGGCCTCTCTCCATGGCGGATGACCAGCCAGAAATGTTCCGCTATCACTTTTACAAGTTGGCTCATTGTTCTCTCTGCCACTTTGCTCGCCTTGAGCTGGATGCACAGTATGGAAGAAATGTTTGCTGTTTTCAGGCGGAGTGAGATAGTGGTGAGGAACAGTAATGTGTCCTCATGGATCATCGTAGTCAAGTCTGGCAGTCTCAGCGTGCTCAAGAGGCTGCAGAAGGTCACTCCATTCGAGTGGCGGCAGAAGAATAGCAAAGCCACTGGTAATCATTCATAGGAGTTATCCTCTCTCTGCAATCATCATGCCTATGCCGCCAGCCCTCATTCCTCCTATCCGTATCAGGTCTTACAATCTCTCCTGAGCCTTGAAGTAGGACCTGATAGTTTTTTGTTGTAACTAATTGGAAAACGCAATCTGTGCTGCGCCGGTCTGTGCTGCGCCGGCCTGTGCTGCGCCGGCCTGTACTGCGCTCATTCTTACCCAAGGTCAAGGCCATACAACCGATCAAGGTTTCACAATATCACGGAAATCTATGAAGAAACAGAACCAGCAGAAAAAGAAGGCGGTTGAGCCAACGCCTGTCAGCCTGCAGAATGTCAGAGAGATCAGCTCACTGGGTAAGCACCTGTCAAGCACCTGTCAAGCACCTGTCAAGGTTATGTCTTAACTTGCCGGGAGGAGAACTGGAGGTTTGATGCATCGGCTGATAAACTCAATTTCAGATCAAATGGATTTCAAGCAGGAAATACTGACAGCCGCCGATGACTTGGACAAAGGCTACATCACGGCTGATAAAAAGACAGGAGATGACAACTCCAAGCCCATGTTTGTACATGTACAAACTCTCACTAAAGGACAAGCGTTTGTCAGTATAATATCTACGACTGCAGTAACTCCATGGAGAGTTGTCCTCTATTGTTAATCGACTGGTTTCAGGGTCTGTATGACATAGTACTTGGGCAGCAGCCAAGTTTCTGTGTGGTGAGTAATGGAGCAGAGGTGATCATGATCGACAAAGAGTTCTTCCTAGAGCACGCCACCGACAGAGTGCTGAAAGACATCCGTGTGGAGGTTGGGCTCTCTATCTCTTCCTAACCTATGCGCTCAGTTGCTAACAGCTAAGAGCTGCTGTCATATCCCACACCTGCCACCATATCCCACACCTGCCACCATCTCCCATCCATAAATTGATGACAAGTATTCCAGTATTTCCAGGAGGTACAATATTGTAGCTGCTGATATTAGGACTAAAATCATTTTTATTTGTTCCTAAAGTTCTCCTGTGGTTTGGTGGTTCGATCTTGCTGAGCTGAACTCTAATACC
>ERZ1740065.450-NODE-450-length-22042-cov-12.368218_pt1 | contig 22042 bp, 17 predicted proteins | sample MGYA00581738_ERZ1740065 | MGnify/ENA primary metagenome ERZ1740065 (study PRJEB43018, sample SAMN04849749) | marine metagenome | isolation source: floating plastic debris | place: Pacific Ocean | collected 2008-09-01 | study: EMG produced TPA metagenomics...
AGTTGCCACCAGAAAGTCTGTTTATCTCATTTATTGTTAGATTTGGTTGTGATGGTCTGGGAGCCATGGAAACGGTCTGTAACGTCTGATTAGCAGATTTTATTGTGATTCCTCAGTGACACGATCCAAAAATTTACTGTTGTAATTCGGATTCATCTTCTCTTGCTTTGTTCTGTCGTGATCACCATCCAATCTGGTTATTATTTGAACCTCAATTTTTTTTCCCATCACTCGAAATCATTATAGTTTAGGCTGTATTGAAAGCTACACTGACGGTAATACTAGAATTTCTCTGGGGTAAAATCTGTCTTTTTTTTCCAAATGTAAGATACTGTATAAGTAAAAGTAACCAAGAAAGTTTTGCATAGGCTATCGCTTTTTTTGCCATGTCAGTTTTTGCAATTTTACAATTAGGAAAAATATGATGTAACATCGTGGTGCAAGGATTTCCCTATGGATATCTCTGTATCCACAAACCACTTCATCGGGTCTCACAGCTCAGTAAAAAAGTTTTTAACCCAGATTGTGTATGAATCAGGAATGCTGTGGTAAGCCTTATCTGGGATGTAAAAGGTTGGGCACATAAAATTTATCCAATTTTTTTGCTCATGCAACACTCTTCAACTCCGCCTGCTTCATTCATACTACAGTTAACTCCGCCCACTTCATCCATACAATAGTTAACTCCTCCCATATTGAGCCATACACTAGTTGACTCCGCCCATATTGAGCCCCCTTTGACCGAGCCAGGGTAGATAGTCTATTACCTCACTGTTAGCTATTAGTGAGGTGTGGTTGTGTACCGTAGGAATACCACTCATCTACGAGCTGGACGGTGACCTCCGACCTGTGCGACACTACTACCTCGGCAACGATGAGGCAGTAAAAGCTGCTCAGGCAAAAGTGGCCAATCAGGGCAAAGCTAAATAAGATGGCAGACGCAGAGCCATAGAAGATATATCCGTTGTGTTACTTTTTTTGTATTACGGATACAAAACGTTGGTTGTGCCGGTGATTTGAATCTGCAGCGCTTTCCTGTGCAGTAGTTTGCTGTTGTACTGAACATGATTGTGTCTAATAAAGTGGGATGTAGTTTGATAAATGACTAGATTTTATGATAGTAAAGTGGAGTGTGTTGTAGTGAAATACTGTATTCCCTCAGAACTAATACCCGCTTCTGAGTAGGTGAAGTCAGATACCTCAAAAATAGAAAATCCCTCAACTGAGTTTATTGCACGTTGTAATCTAGAAGAGAAAAATGCCTCATGCTGACAAAGTTTTCTGCACAGAAAGATGAGGTTCGGTATAACTTCATGAAGATACTGTGAAACTTTGTTTCAGATAATATGTCATATAACCTGGATACCTCATCTAAACCTTGCAAAAAAATGTATGCGGGTCTCCTCAACGTTAGTACAAGGGTCTGAGGGAACGTGATAAGAGAGATTTAGGATTGAACTTTTACATGAAGATTTTTATTCTTGCTATCATATGCCCAGCCTCACCAACTATCCTGCATCCACCAACAGCTGCAGTTGCCCTGCAGTTTAGATGGTGCATGATCTCCACCCAGAGCAAGACACCCAGTATATGACGCTGATTAGAAACCTGGCAATGTCACGACCTTGCTGGATATGAAGGTCATAGCTGAAAATGTAATTACTAGACAGACACCCACAGTGCAGTACTGTTGGAGGGGCGTAACTACCATATGCATGTGTATATGTGTGTATACCTGTACACCTGGAGAGAGTATCTAGACCAGTTGAATCATGACTTTGCTACTGGGTGATCTGCAAACAAGTAATCACTCAAACTGACAGTATACTTGCGTAATTAATTGGTGTTGACTGTCCCAAAGACCTTCACCTTCTGGTGAAGATCTGTGTCTATCCATCACACAAGGAGGGGTTTCACCAATGGTCTCTCTACTATTCGTTATTTACTATGATTATGATGTTGGAATACTTGGAATTCCTGGTCACAGTTGTATGGAATTCACCTGAGAGGCTCTAATCATGCGGGAACAGACGCAAGATGTAAGTGTTAACTTCTTTTCTGTGAACTGGAAAACCAAATCGTCATTCTCTTAGAAATATAATTGTCCTCTACCTTGCAGACCACTTCTTTAGCTTGCTCCAGTGTGAGTTCACAATCGAAATTACCGGACCTAGCATCCTACAGCTTGGTGAGTGATATGTACATACTGCGGGCTGTCCCATCTGCTGAGGTAATCACGATGTCACTATGTTACTAGGTAATGGTTCGACTTGCTATGGTAAGGGGAAGACAACTCTTATTGTCATTTTCTATGATTTTGGCTGCACTAAGAGACCATATTGGAGTTTCGTATGAAGCGCTATTGCGTTATATTACTATTTTTGCACTATTCCACAGGTATATGTTTTTAGTTTAATTCTCAGAAGAAGCATGTACCGTTTTGGATTCATGTCCACGCTAAACTGGTGAGGCGAGAGAGACAGCTCTATGGAGGAGGTACTACGCCATCCAAAAGTCCCGGAGTCACTGAGGTCCAGATAGATTCATTGAATCAATCAAACAAGGATGTGGTGACCGAATTTAAAGGAGCTCCCTTCAATGTGAAGACTCTGAGGTATGAGCTACTAATGAAGGGGCTCTATCCAGCACACCCACACTTTTCTCCTTTCTAAATCAGATTCAGGTCTACGGGGCTCCACCCCAAGTTGACTATGGACAGTGACATGAAGTCCATCTCTGTGTCACCCTGTAGCTACCAACACCTGAACCTGGCGAGCAAGACCATCAATCATAAAGAACTTTATTCTGATCCGAGCTGGAAGGTAGTAAATTTTATTGTAAAACAAAAGTTTTGATGCCCAGACAAATGTTGTGATTCAGCATGTAGTAATTTATTTGTGATCTAAAATTTTTTTCAACCTTTGTTTCACGAAATGACATAGAAAATAGATGACCTTGACACTATTTGCAAATTAACGGCCCACAGCCTGAACCCAAAGATTTTCAAGACATTGTTTTACAGCCCTCTGCGTAAGTCATCGTTGACTAGCTCTGTCGCCGTGCTTGTATCAGTACTGTATATTGAGACATTTTGTAGCATCATTTTAAATACTTTTGAGCTGATTTTACAGATAAAAACATCGATATCACAACTAATTTTCAACACTGAGCAAACTTTGTTACTTGGTTAAAATCACAAAAAATTTACGCCTGCAGAATCTGTTACCACAACGTTATTAGAAAGGTTCGCACCTTTCTCATTATGCATTCTATAGTGTTCTATAGTGTTCTATAGTTCAACATGGCGTTTAATGTGATCAGGTAAAGAATTTCCACCGAGACTTGGTACTGACAGTAAAGCAGAAGCAAGATAAAGCCGCTCACGGCAAATGTGTGCAAAAATTAGGTCCTGGGGCTTACTTTGGTGGAGGTGAAGGTCAAGGTAATGCTATTTCATTCATCAGTGGCTCATGCAGTGTAGTGACTGAGACTGACAACAAACTGCTAGTATCTCTGCAGGGAAAACCCATGACTCACCCAAGCTGCCCAGAATCGGCGGTGGTCAGTTAAAACGAGAACCCGCTGGGAAACAGATGCCTGTGCCTGGACCAGGGATGTATAGTCACCATGACAACACCAAGCTGCCAGCCTATCGCTATAATGGCCCTTCGCTGTTTGAGAGCTGTGCGTAGCTGCTTGTTTTCCAATGATATCATTGCTGTCAGGCTAACTGTGCTTCATGCTCTGGCGTTTTCATTGCCTCAGCTCTCGGACATCAAGTCATACATACAGCTGCTGACAGTGGTCTCCCGCCCGCCACCTACACAGACAGAAATGACATCTCCAACATTGTGAACAGACAAACGGGCAAACTAGGTCCCTACCAAATATTCACCACCAGCCGCTGGGGAACTGTCTGTCAGGGTAGCCCCAGTATAACCAAATACCAGACCTCCAGAGACACTGTACAGCCTTTGCTCAGCTCCGGTACTCATCACACTCTGTATTGTGTTTTTTGCATACCGTAAACCCAAATATTTCAGAGAACAAAATATTATAGCGTATTGCTGAAGTGGGCACTATTTTCAATAATACTTAGAATTTTAGCGATTTCCTTTGAGCTCGTATATAGCATAAAGAGCTATAAAAATATAGTGCTCAACTTTAATAGCGTTTTTTTTCTGAGTCGCTATTATACCTATTAGCGTAAATTTTTGGGTTTACAGTATTGCATGACTATAGAGTCGTTTCTGTATCTGTAGAGCAGCGTGGACCCAATTTTACCCGCAGAAGTAGATATTACCTAAAAAAACTTGTCATGAAATCCTTCAAAAGGAGCAAAAACAAGCACAAGCATCGGACGCCAAAAGCTGTCATCGACGAGACTCCCGGTATAGTTCACCCCGTACACAGATCCAGTGCCATCACGTCATCATGCGCTGCTGCTATGCATATCTTGAAGGTCCTGGAACATATGACATTGCAATGAATTGCATTCGACCATGCGATGAAGATCCTAGGGTCCACCAGTATGCAGCTAGAAAAGTCAAAGGAATATCGGCCATGGTATGATAACTCCTAGATTACCTCAGTTTACTAACATTGTGTGCTACAAATGACAATTCTCCCACATTTCCCTGGACCCTCCAGTATTTTAAAAACTCAAACGTTTGACTAAAACTATTATGGGGTTTCCTTCCTAATGTCCCCCCCCCCTTATTGCTGAGCTCAAATATGCCATATCAACTGTAGGGGTTTGGAGCTATGACTTCTCGAGGTTTAGAAAGTACCCAGTATTTTTGGTTCTGTCACCTATGTCATGTGTTAATCTCATGCGTGGTGCATATCCTAATGTGTATCTAAGCTTGGCGAGGAACGGTCTATTTCGCACTCTCTGCACCGCATCTACTTCAGCGTGTCTTCATTATGAGGAAATATGGTATTCTGATTATACAGCCACCACAATTTTCCTATTTGTAACATCGTTATCTAGTCTCGGGCAAAAGCAAATCTTTGGCTTGAGAAGTACGGCTTCATGAGTACGACAAAGAAGAAGGACAAGATAACCAGCCAAATGTGGAAGATTGGTCAGAACAAAGTAGGACCTGGCAGGTGAAATATCGCCCTACTCAGTTGTAGTGTAGGGTATTTCATACCACTGACTGACTGCATTTACAACACTTCAGGTATGACGTAATGCGTTATGACCGCCTAGTGCAGGACAAGGGCTGGAATAGTGGCCACAGAAGTGCGTTCGTCTCCCGCCGCCCTCAACACTACCTACCGACCAGGTTCATAACTCCTGTATCCCTGCTGGAGAAGAACAGTCAAATTCTCGAGAGAAACAATGCCAGACTGAATAAACTCATCACACAGCAGCCCGATCACAGTGGGTGTAGGAAGAAAGTCTAGGTGGGAGGGGATGACTCCATAAGTATATGTTCTGCTCACACAGGAGGAGTTATCTTGGTGACATCATGTGGAATTGACTTTGGGTCATTATTGCTCTTATTCATAACCCATTTGTAGATAATAGTCATAAATATAACATAGAAATCTTTATAAAGCGGTTGTCTAAAACTCCAAGTTGCCATATTTCTGAGGCCTGTAACAGTATGCTGTACATCATTAACACAGTGCTGATACGGACAGCTGATATTAGATATCTGGATATAAGCGAAGTAGTTGGCTGGGTAAGGGACTAGGCTGTTCTGAGCTGGTAGTCTCCATTCTGTGTTATGTACCTAACCCAGGGCAATGCCTGATAACCGCTCTTCTCAATAATCTTCAAATAACGCACCTAAAACAAAAATATCATAGTGACTCATATATCATAGTGAGTGACTCCATATTGACCGTACTACTCATAGCTAGTCACAGATACTGTGTGGAGGGAGAGAGAGAACTGGGAGGAATGAGCCAACTTCACTAGCAGGTATGGTTGAGTGACAATATCAGACAGGTTCCCTTACCAATAATCATACTATAACGGACAGTACGAGGCCTATCTGAATGTATAAGCCCCTAGCAGCCTGCTAGGTCAGTAGGTCATCGATAATAATGTGAGGTCATCAACAGCATCGAGAATGACAGCAGAATTAGCAATCAACAGCTGCAATCGGCTCTATCTATGCTAACACTGTCCCTGCTCAGATAGCTGGCAGATTCGCCATCACAGAAAGCACTGGGAGTTGTCTACTCTTACGCTACACCATCCCTTTCCATGGCTACTAGCAATATGTTGTCTGGTGAGTATAGGTAATTTAGGTAAAACTGACCTGGATACCGGACACGGTGAAGTAGGGAATTTCAAACTTGACTTGGATTGGAGGCTTGCCTTCTGTGTCCTCAGCCTCTACGGTGGGCAGGCTGAAGTGGGCCCGCATCATAAACTCTTTACCGCCCTGAAACAAGGCAATGATATCATGAGAAACAAGGCTATGCTATCGTGAGAAACCAGGCTATGCTATCGTGAGAAGCCAGGCTATGCTAGCTTGAGAAACCAGGCTATGCTATCATGAGAAACCAGGCTACGCTATTGTGAGAAAGCAGCCAATGCTATCATGAGGAGCATTGGTACAACGGTTGGAAATAATCAGACAGTGCTGGTGAAAATTCAACAAATAAATATTAGATTTGTCTTCTCCTAATGTGATGGCTATGTCCTGCCGAATATTTAACGAAGCGGACAGTTGTACATTCCATTGAAAAGGAGTCCAGTGGACGGTGAGCTTATAAATTCTGGGAGCGTCTTACCAACGCAAACCAATGAAAACCGAATGTTTTATCAATATCTGGAAGTCAATTTTTTATAACAGACTTGGACAAAGCTATCATGAGAAACTAGACAACCCTGTCATGAGAAACTAGACAACCCTGTCATGAGGAACAAAGCAACGCTATGTGTTCAGCACCTACAGGGAATGATTTGATGGTCCAGACTACTGTGCTGTTCTCAGGTATCCATTTGCACGAGCCGACAGTGGTCCTGAATTTCGGCGAGTCGGCGTCGTTAGGAACGGGTACTATTATCTCTACGTTGTTGGCAGTTGATCTTCTCTTGAACTGACTTCTCGCCTGCGTGAACACGAATCGGCCATCGTATAAAAAAAAGATCTCCAATCGGCTCAAGATAGGAAGCTATGCCGTACCTTGATCATGTACTCTACCCGACTGTGGGCGTGTCTCTCTATGATAGACTCCACCCATATCAGGGGCTTCACCTATATCGAAGCAATGCAAAATCAGTTTTACCGGAAATCAAGTATCACAGCAGTCAGCCTTATGTGTAGCAGCGTACGTGGGTATTTAGTCGATAAGACATCAGCTCAAACTCTCCGTCTGGTGGAATGAATGATATCGTCCTATCATTCTCAAAGCGCGACAGACGCACGCACTGATGGAACTTGGTGTCCTCCAGCTCCACGGATTTACTCTTGCCGCCTGCGGATACCCAGCGGTGCATGACGTCACCACAGTACGGTAAATAAAATGAAGGGAGAGAGATTGTGCAATATTCAGACTCACGGCCAGTGTGTTCGAAGAGCACCTTGTCGTTGAGGCCAAGCCGGAGTTCAGGCATACCGCTGAGGAACACTCTCATCTTGATGGCTCCGACAATCTCACTGCGTAGAACGTTGCCATTGCTACTGACCTGTAGATAGATGGCATATTGTATCTTCCCACACATCGCAGCCAGATATGAAACACGAATAATCGAACTGACCAGCAGGTTGACTGACTCGATTACGTCCAAGAAAACCTCGTTTTTCCGGTGCTTGATGCCCTCTGACCTCCACGAAACGGCATTGGTAACTGCCATTGGTGGACGGGGCGCTACTTCCAACTTCTGACCTTCTTGTGTGATGAACCTGCAACAGGACGATTTATTTATGATGGGTTGTACAAATATACTGAGATCTACTCCAGCCACAGTGCAGACACAGTCATATACCTGACTGTTCATCCAATCACTACAGCCATAGAGAAGCAGATGAGACAAGGCAACAATACTAACTCCTGTAGGATCTTGCAATCAGTGGTCTGAGGTAGTCCAAAGTCCATCACTTCATCTAATAGTTCATAAACTAGTACAAAATTATCCTTGATGCTCTCTTCCTCCAGCTCCTTGAAGTACTCAACAAAAATCTGACGGAAGAAAAGAATAGGATGAGATCTACTAAGATGCTTCTTATAGGTTAGCCACTCAGCACTGAGCGAGACAGCAATCTGTAGTCAGAGTGAGGAGGAGATTGTGAGTGCTTAGATGATGCAATCACTTACACTGGCAAGCTTGTGAAGAAACTGTATGACCAGACCCACATTGGCATTCTTTCTTGTGGTGGCCACCACTGAAGTTCGTGTTAAAGAAAATACAAGTTTCAAAATCATAAAATCATTTTCACTACCAATCGCTGGTTAAGGATACGGTACACGTTGTTGTACTTTATGTATGCAAAGGTAACACCATCTGTCTGCAGTATGGGAGTAGTGTAGTTGCTGTCCTCCTCCTTCTCCATTAGAAGGGTGTTGAACTTTTCAATTGCTCCAGTTTCGATGTCACCCTTGTAGTTCCTAGAGATCAGAACCTAAAATACAATAAGAAATCAAAATAAATCAAGATAATACCACATGGAAACTACTAGCAATTATCACTAAAAATATGTCAACTTTCAACCGAGATCGATCACATCTGTTACCTACCTTGCCTTTCAAGTCAAGAATATACACTGCTGACGCAGACATCTTGACGAGGAATGCCACTGAAAATCTGCTTCTCAACTCTACTGTTTACCTAGAAGTAGACAATCAACGCTAGAATTACTTGGGGTACTGGGTAATTCTGATGGTAGGTATCTGTCAAAGTGCATGAACACCACCTTCCAGGGTGAAGTTCCGACAAATGTGAGAAGAACTCGATTGAAATGCGTATGCAGGGCAAAGAAAATATTTTCATAAGATAGAAACGCACTCGAAAAAATTGTTTGACAATCGGACGTGGGTGTGAAAGCACAATATAACATATACTGTCCACAAAAACCCTAGCATACGAACCGGTAAACTTTCGCTTCCACCTTCTTCCTTAGCGCACTAGGTATAGACAAAAGCGTTACCGTTTCTTATCATCAATCCATCGAGAATTTTTACTTGTGGTCGGTGAATTCGTGCTACATTCGAGTGCGCGTGTGCTTGACCTATATTGATGGTCTAATTTCAGTGATGGCCACTTTGAGGTATGTGGACAATTTCACCTTCTAACAAATTTGTGGTGTTTTAGACGAGTTTAGTATCTATCCATGGGACTGATTGACTCTGCTGAGGATATTAGTTTTTGCAGCTTTCTCCATGTAATCCATAGGTATCGTAACTACGTGCTTATTGGCAACCTTATTCCGTTATGCATTATTTGATTATTTTATTCAGACTACCTTTGTTTGGGTGTAGCCTACATCTTGAGGAGATAATTGAGCACCAGTTTTTCAACAAGCCACTGTTTTGAGCTCAGATTGTACTCAATCTATGTGCACTTGCATGGTAACATTCAATTTTTCTTTCTGATTAATCTAGTGGTGATGGTAGTATAAATAATCAGCATTCTACATCACCGGAAGACTGCTTGTCCAAAGCAGCTGAAGCAGCATCCAGAGTAAATGCCCTGTTGATAGCTAAAGGAAAACTGAAACCATCCCAACTGGGATGTGACACACGAAAAAAGGTGAGCATCTGCCAGCGACTACTAGTTCGTGGAATGATACCCGAGTGCTCTTGGCTCGTGTCTGCTTTCTTCCGTATCAATGTGATCACCGACATGTATATTAACTACCATAGGCACCCAACGGGAAAACGAGATTCGATGCTGAAGTTGAGATAAACGATGCTCCCATAATCTGCCGTGATATTCTTACAAAAAATCTCAGTCAAGATGAGGTACGAGTCTTCACTTTCTCACTGCAGTTCTTGCTGTACCTTCCAGCTTGGTTTTGCCGTATTGTAATTATAATAACATTTTTGTATAAGATGGTTGATACATTCGTAGCATGTTATACTATTGCATTCACTCTGTAGATCTCAAAGAAGACCGGTGCCTTCGTTACTACGAAAGGCAGATATATCAGCGCTGAACAGCGGCGCCTTGTAGATATCAACCAGTAAGATTTTGCCTCAATCATTTTTTGTTTCTACCATATCCCCACGGAGTTGCTTAAAGTTGTTGTGTGGTTTGTAGAGACCGCCCCCTCTATTTGTATATTCAAGCTGAAACTGAGGCTAATGTGCAAGGTAAGCAATCCATAATACTCGACATCGGTTTTTCTATCCGTTGGCAGAATTTGCATACATTATTTTACCATCTACAGCTGCAGTTAGTGAGATTAACAAAATCATCCAGAGCCATGGTGGAGTCGTCAACCAGACACGGGGCAGTACGATAGCGCTGCGGGCGCCACCCGACTTCTGCCTCACGGACACCGACGGCCACCAGCCTAATTCCCTCACACTCAACTCACTGCCCGCCCCGAAGCCCTCCAATCACATGCTGCCCAGATACGTACCGGCATCAAACGCGGTATCCATTGCATCTCAGGTTCTTGCCTTCTCCAATTACACGAGTCGCTATGCTCCCATTGGCTGGTTATTAAGCTGTTATTTACTGTTTGCTTGCAGGTGCAGTTCCTGACGGAGAAGTTGTACATTGGGCTGGAGCACGCGCCCCCAACTTTTGATGTGAGGAGTAAGGTTTTGGGCAGCGAGGTAGTAGGTTACCTGTCAGGACCTGTCGCTAGACTCTTGGCTCTTGCTTACACAGCTCCTGTTAACTTTAGGGCAATTATCTACAACACATTCACGCCACTTCCGGGGCAGTTGTGACCCTAAGAGGTAGGAACTCAGGCTATCTGGACGTGGAGACTGGCCAGGAGTCAACGGAGCCTATGTACATACATTTGCAGTAAGCTTAAATCTTCTCTGTCACTGTTTTTGTGTCAAGTGTGATTTTGTTTGCCTCGTTTTCATGGCTGTCAACTACTTTTCAGGCATATATCAGTCGATGGCCTGGAAAATGCAAAGAATTTGGCGAATCATTTGATTAAAACGGTAAGGGAGAGAGACTTGTGCGTTTAGTTTGATAGCCATTTCTTACGTTGTCAGCCGTTACAGTAGGCCCTGTCCACTGTGCACGCACCCCGATACAATTTTAAATTAGCCCCCCATGCTCTGTCAAATATCACCATCGTAAATCCATGTTCAACATAAGACCTAGATAACTTTTGTTACTACGTCATGACCCTCCCAACCGAATTCACTACGTATTGTTAGTTGTAGATCTACTCCTGTTCTTCTGCAGATGGCTCTTATTATGTTGACAGTGTCGTGGCCCGGCTCCCCCTGCCCTGGGCGGAGCTTCCTCTGCCCTGGGCAGGGCCTCCTCTGCCTGAGGGTGGGGCCTTTACTAATCAAACATTGTTCTCATTCATCTATTTAGGTGCAGAATGAGTATTCTCAATTTCAACGACAGCTTGCTTTACAAGCAGCGCCCATGGTATCATCCGTGGTTAGTCACACGGTGCAGCCAGGCAGTCTGGTTACCATGCAGAGTAAGTCTTACGTGAACTAGTAGATCTACTCGTGCGTACACACGTACTCTCACACGATGTACGACCTCGTGTTACGCGGTGTTACACGCCTCTTGGCTCTTCATAGGCTCATAAACCATATGCATTGCGCGTCGTTTGTATGTCTGTCTTCTAGCGACGCTGCCTGCCATCTGGTGGTGAGATGAGGGCGCCTGCTGCCGCTTGCTGCTTTCATTAACACAGGAAGTCTTTTACAGGACAAGCTGTCACCTCTGTACCTCGCAGCCCGTTATACATTGTTATTATTGTTATACATTGTTATTATTGCGTGTTTAAACTTGTTTAGTTACCTAGTGTCAATATTATTATTACGTTTTTGTGATTTGTCCCCTCGTACACCTCATGCATTATTTCCTGTGGAAATGGAGAGCCGCATTGAATGCTATAATAGATTGGCAGTACTCGGTAATTTTATGCCATCACCTACCCCACACTAAAGGCCAAAAAATTTTAAATAGTTGAAGAATTAAGATGAAGTGCATAGATAGTGAGAAATGGAGATAAATTGTTAGTTTGTCTAGAGTTGAGAGTTTTTTCTGGACCTCTGGTACTAGTCACCTGACCACCATCACAGGCTTCCTGTATTGTTTTGCAGATGTTGTGCCGAATGTGATGAACTATCAGTCTGCGGAACAGCCAGGTTTGTCTCTATGTTCCTCCAAATCTGTCGTACGTTTCACACTTTCGCTCATCACGCGTCTGTCCGCCATTTCAGTGATGCAGTTGAGTTCATCCCCGTCCGTGCAGCCTGTGGGTCCTCCCATGACACTAGTGATGTCACAGCAGCCCCCCTTCAGTCACAGTAAAGCACCGATGTATGTGCAGTCGGGGCCTCACTCTATACCCGTATCGTCATCGGTCATCAACCAGGTGCCGCCGCCATCAGTCGTCGGTTACAACAGCCTCACCTCTCATGGCGTTGAGGTCATACATCAGCCAATCACGCTCTCCAGGCCGCTCATGTCTCTCCAGCCAGTGACTAGGGAAGTATTCGCTAACGGTGGCCAACCCGCCATGACAGTGAACCCGCACATAGCGAACGGCATTGACACTCCGACGGCGACGTTACAGACTGTCGATGTGTCTACTCAGCCACCGCCTCCAGTGACTCCTGCCAGTTTACACGCAGCTCCTCCCTACACGGGCCCCATATCTTACAGCACTCACACGCCTGTCTCCGTAGTGTCATTACCACCGCCTACGCTCTCAGTGCCACCGCCAATCATGGTGTCCAGCTCGGCGCCTTCCATAGGCGAGCAGGTGATTCTGGTTAGTCATGCGATTACTACTGTCACTGACTCGCTTAGCCATCAGCCGGCGGCGACGCCCATCTACCCCGTAGCCGCATCGTCGTCTGCTCAACAACCATCGCACTTGGTGAGCCACGGCCTGTGTTTGTCGTTCCGTATGTGGCTCTCCTTAAGAAACAGTGCTGTTGAAACTACTTGTGTTTTAGATGGGAGCGAAACCGGCGCATGAAACGATGGCCTACATTGTGCAGCGTCCTGTCGAAGGTCAGGTGGTATGCATAGAGCAACCTCCTCATCAAACAGCACAACCTCCTCCACCAGATGTCTCTATACCTCCGCCTAACGCTGCTGGCCACCTGGCGGCCGTGATCAACAAGCCACAGGCTGCGACCATAGCCGTCAATGAATACGGCCAGCCGCTGGCGCCGCTAGAGGTCATGTGTGTTCAGCCTGTCCCGCCTCCATCTGCAGACATGATGAATCATCAGGGCAGCGCTTTGTCTCAGTCCATCGAGCCGGCACCCGTTTGTATCACTGCCCGCACAACTGACGATCACTGCATTGTTGCCACTGGTCCCACGGTGGCCCATAACGTGACTCAGTACCCCCCTCCGAGCCACATCAGCAACGCCGCCGGCGTCGTCAACCCTCTGCCGCCGGCGTCAACGACACAAATCGTCATTCCAAATCTCATGGACTTGGAGATCCAGTCAACCGCTAGTCACATACCCAGTCATAGGCCTCCCCCTCCTCCGCCCCCAATCGAGGTTAGATATCAACTCAGCTGTTTGATAAGCCTCCAGCCTAAGGCTTGATTGCCTTCTAGGAATTATCTACCCTTGTAGCCTCCTCCCCACCTTGCCGACGGTTACCGGTCGAACAAGCGCGCGTACAATAGAGACAAACCGTACTACCAGGTCAGGTCGGAGATAAGGCCGCCCTACAGGGGCTCTGGAGCTCCGTACTCGGCCATCGTGCCTTCGAGCAATGGATATGGTGCGTCTCAGTGCCTTTTATTCTCTGTAATCAATCATAATCACACCTCTGCTCACCCGCCTCCATTGTTTGTTTACAGATAGGCCTCCGAGATACAAACGAGCGCACTGTCCGAGGTACTCGCCCCCCTCTCAGCCATAGTGCTGCTCCCCCCAACCCAACCCGTTGACACTGTGAATAGCCCTAATTTCTGTGTAATATTTGTACAAAGAAAATGACTGTATATGTATATATTTATCTTTGGCCTTAAGTAGTTTCAGCAGTTTTGATGTGAGATGAATAAATGAAATTAGTTTATTGATTTTTACAAACTAAAAGCTTTGTTAGGAACATACTACACAGCCAGACACAGTGTTATGATGCGCTGTTGCTAAGTTCAAATTCATGGACATGAACCTATGACCTATGAACCTATGACACGATGGCATATTAAGTATGGACATATTAAGTATGGACGGATGAGAGGAAGGACAGTGATGTCTAAGATCTTTGAAACACGAATATTTCGGATGAGTCATAGGCTGCGACTGCTAACGATCTGCCCTTGTCATCTGTGAACCTGGCTCCGACAAGCTGATGGTCTTCTATTGCGTCTGCAAACGTATGTCTCACCTGGCAATGTACGAGTGAGAACATGATTGGTCCGTTTGCAGCCATGTCGTTAAGCATATTTATCTCACCTCAACAGAACCGTCCACACTGAATTCCCAAATGCGGATGTAGCTGTCTTCACTTGCGCTGACGCACTAAAATGCATACCGCCATATTGATTGATGTAAATCACAAATCGGCTATATGAAATGGATATCAATGAAGAGAATGATGGAGAACGAACTGACCATTCCCGAGCCTTGAGCGATGTGGAGCGCATTGACAGATCTGGCATGAGCTTTTATCTCACCGAGCAATGTGCCCTCATTGACATCGTATATCTTGAGCAATCCAGAGCCATATCTAATAAACACCAATAGTATCTAATTCTATGCTGATGACTGAACATCGTTTGTCAACCATTGTTTCACTTCTGAATAGAAAATCGATTACTGTTGAGATGCTTCAAAATCCTGACATGTGGTGTTCCCAATCTGAGGGTACGCTCACTTACAGGAAATATGGGAGTAGCATAAATGCAAAAGAGGAAAGGATATGAGATCACTGCTCACCCAGCTACAATGATACTCTTCCACACGTCAATGCAGTTGCATGGCGAACCGGAACCTTTTATCGTGTGTTTTACACGAAACGAACCATCATCAAAATACTTTCTGACAACAATGTCTCCATTCTCATCTCCCGATACCAAGTTGTCACCATAGCCAATAACAACGGTAATAGGGTGATTGTGACCTGTAGAAATAGCCTCACATACATTGGCAATTAACAAACGCTGAGAGAATGAATGCAAATATTTATTAAGTGTTAAATCACAGCATTCTACCATTGTCAACTTTCAATAGAACTGTATGAAAATCAGGGACCATATCTTAGTGAGTTTGTCTATATTTGCCCAGACATATTGATCCATGAGATCGATGTGTTTCAATACAAATCTATTGTACTGCACATCCTTACCAGCTGATTTGAGACTTGAGGCTATTATAATGTGCTAACTAGCAATCACTTTGATGTTGATCATCCAGCTTACCGGGGAGATATTCCTCGAAAGTTATGTTTCCTCCTTTTGACGGCACGTTGAAGACTAGAATCTGGCCAGCACTGGTTCCTGCAATTAACCCGACAATAACAATCGCTGTGGATACCAGCGACATTGTACGACTATTTAAATACAATCTCATATTGAACTTACCTACGCAAAATGTGTTGTCACCAATGGTACCGATACCTCTTGTGAATAGAATAGCATCCCCACCAGATCCAAAACCATGCCAAAATACAAGAGAGGACGCATCCCATTCATACACCTATAGCATACACACAGTAATATATAATCTTATAGGATGTTTGAACTGGTTCAAGAATGAATACAAGGCATGAAAAAGACACCAACACACCTGTATGCCTTTTTGAGTTGCCAGTACAAGCAAATCTCTCTTTGCAACGGTAATCCAGCTTGCCTAGACAGAGGGAAAATTGTGCAGACGTACTAGGACAAAAGCACTAAATAATGTAGGCATCATGTGCCATAAAAATATATACGGTACGATATAAAGAGAACAAAATGCCAAAGAACTTCGTCATGCAGCCGTATGAATAGGTAAGAATGGAAACTCACTTGCAAGATCATGACGAATGAGGTTTGTTGATTTGCTGAGGGAACTTTGCACACAACATGCTGATCTATGTAGCAGCCTGGTTCAGGACTAGAGAAGAGCACATGTGCAACCGACTTATGCAGAACTAATACGTCACTCCCTCCAGTGCTGGGGTTGGACCGCACAGAAAGGTTGTTTGGAACCATAGAAGCACTAGCTTTGGCTACCAGCGGTTGACTACGGGTGTACATAGCTACTGCATAAAAATGTTTACCAACTAATACTGATCGCTACAGATTATATTGTGAACGAAAGTTTTGAGATAATAGAAAAGTGTGCTGAGCTGCGAAGAGCTACGCAACGCCTGGAAGGAGTGGAACAAGAGAGCGCACTTTCTCTTGGCTGCCGGCGATCGTTTCTATGAAGCAGTATTATTTACCTCACACGAGATCTCGCACTGCTCGGACAAACAATTTTCCCTACTCCCCGGAAAGATCCTCCTCTTCGATCCTCCCTACTGTTCAGAGCGAGGAAGAAGACAACTCTAGATACTCCATATTTAGATCGTCTCCGGCCTGCGCATAGAGCTCGAGATGAAATGGCCTTCGTTGGTAAAATTATGAGCTTGGCGTATTGCATCTCGAGCTCTATGTGAGGAGAGCTTGTGTAAGCACGCACTGCTATTGGTCGATTCTTGCTAGCGTACGTGACCGGCTGACCGAGGGGACGTGACGAGGAACACTGATTACAACATAGGGCACGGTGCTGTATAGTCACTATAAGTACTTAGTACGAGGAACTGCTGTGTTAATTGCAGCGAACTTTTCCTGGTGGCTGAACGCAGTGGAATATAATATCAGTGTATAAGTTGAGGAACTTGAGTGATACTCTGATCTTCGCTAGGAAATTCACAGGTTTGTTAATGTCTGATATTACTTCTCATTCTCATGTCTCGCTCACCACACGTTGTAGAGCGATGTTGTTGTTGATGTGTAGGCAGTGACAGTGAGTTTCAAAATGCACATTTCCTAGTTTACCACACAGGTGCCTGGTGAGCCGATTCTACGTATCTTTTTTGTGGCATTGCAGAGAACTATCAACATAATGGCACAACCTAACAATCGTATCTCGCTGGTGGAAGAGAATCAAGGTCCTGATGAAGGGAGACTTGCCCGTATGTTCAGAAAGATCAAAGAAGATCCTGCTGTTCCAATCGGTATGGGTCCAGTTCAAGTCATTTCGATTATAGCAATTCGCTTTCAATGCTACTTTTTTTAATTTTGGAACTTGGGGTGTGCCATCGTGTAATGATGCGATAACTTTCGTTGTAGGTATGGCTGGCTGGACTGGCCTTGTAGGATATGGACTGTACAATATTCGAAAAAGGAAGATGCCACTTTCGGTCTACCTTATCCACTTGAGAGTGAAAGCCCAAGTGTTTGCTGTAGGATGTATGACCCTAGCCGTCGTGTATAACATTTATAGCGTCACGATGAAACGGCGACAAGAATCTCTCACAAATTCGACATCTGTGATTTCGAAGACTGATAAAACGAGTCAGTAGTATGACTGCTATGCGGCTTCACTAGCAACAATCATGTGGAACGATTTCGTGCAGTAGCATCTACTGATGTACACATTAGTTTTTTTATTTCATGTTGACTCAGTTGAGATAAGTCATCTATATTAAACTTGAGATATTTTTTGTTTGGTTTATCTTGGTGCATGAGCTATCAATGTATCTCTCATTGCTCAGTCCAATGAATGTGTCCATCCATCCAAGCTACATAGTAAGCTGATTAAGCGAGATCTCAGGTATGTACTTTTGCAGTTAGTATTGTTCATGCAATATGGTAGGCATTGTCTGCAACTCAAAACTAGCATTTTCGATGCACGCTCCGTATGACGGCGCTATAATGTATTTTTTATCCTGTAAATCATAATACAGACTGCAAACAGGAGAATTACTGACTCATCGTGATGAAATACGAAATGATGCAACAAGATTCACCCCTTGTCAACTCTGCTATACCTAAATACGTCACAGCGCGGTTCTCTTTAAATTCAAGATGGCCGCCGGCTTCGCCAGATTTGTGGAGTTCAGTAAGAAGATTGTTGCTGTTGGTAGGAACTACAGGTAAGACTATCTAACTGTGATTGTATCGCATTCCAGAGAGTAGTATGTTCGTTTTCATGATCTATTTATATAGAAAAATTATTACCATACTAGCTTTCTTTGCGGTGTAGGCCTACACCGCTCTGGGTATAGCCGTTTCCAAGATTGCGTATGCTTAGTTGGAGTGCTGTGCAGTGTCATATTCCAAAGGTTCACTGTATCGGTTCAGGGGAGCTCAGTTCCTATACCAGCTTTTTGCGTGTATGCATGGAGCTCGCAATTAATTGAAATAGGCGGTTATGATGTAGCAGACATACTTCTTTCCTGCCGGACCGGTGCGCCATATCACGGATAATAGTATCCAGTAGTTGTGATTATTCATGCATCGTATGATCTCAGAAGAACTCCCTCTTAAAAGACAAGAATCTTATTTTCAGTGAGCATGCCAAGGAGCTAGGAAATCCAATACCATCAGAGCCTATACTGTTTCTCAAGCCATCCTCCTCTTACATTTGCCAAGGAAAGAATATAGAGGTAGCTGTAGTTTCGGTGATGATGCTGTATTTGATGTTCCTCCTACACGATACAAATGGCCTGACCGAGGCTTATCCTTAATTTCTAGGTTCCCAAGGGGGCTAAGGAGATACACCATGAAGTCGAGCTCGGTGTGGTGATTGCCAAGACATGTAAGAATGTGTCCCCCCAGCAGGCCAAGGATGTCATTGCTGGTTATACCGTTGCGTTGGATATGACAGATCGTGACAAGCAGCTGGAGTTGAAGAAGAAGGGATATCCCTGGTCGGTAGCCAAAGGTTTTGATACATCATGTGCTATTGGTGACTTCATTCCGCAATCAAAACTTCAGCGAGACATCCAGTCACTGGATATCTGGCTGAAAGTCAATGGCGAGATAAAGCAGAACGGCAACACGAGGGACATGCTGTTTCCAGTAGCTGACCTTATCAGCTTTATCAGCGAGATATTCACCTTGGAGCCCGGGGACCTAATACTCACTGGCACTCCGGCAGGGGTAGGCCCAGTGAAGCCCGGAGATATCATCACAGCCGGAATTCAAGACCTGCCTGATATCGAGTTCAAAGTTCAATAGTGACGCCTGGTCATGTGACCTCAATTATTCTCCTGGTAGTTTATAGTAAAATAAGGAATGGTGATTGTAGATGTAGAGGTAAAGTAGTGTAGCAAGACTATCACAGGTCATCAAGTAGAGAGAGATCATCAGTTGAGGTATTAGCAGCAGCTGGAGTTTTCTTCTCTGTCTTTGCTCTGGTGACAGCGCCTCTATTGGCTGGCTGAGGAGCGCGTCTGCAACACATCGATGACGAATAAAAACGTTTTATACTTCCGTATTGATCAGGATTACTGATGTACCTTTTTATCGGCAATATTTTACTGTTGTGAGGTTTAACAGCAGGGGGTGTGCCGAGCAGGTCATCCAGCTCATCGCTGGCGCTTTTCACAGTGTCTGTAGTAGGTTTCCTGATGGACTCGCTAGTCTACAGTAATATCAGATATCTCGGGTAATTAACATGCCTCCCTATATAGACACCAAACCGTGTTGACCAACAAGAGGAAGTTCTATTACAAACAGGAGGTCATTGGTATCAGCAGTATGATAAGCTTATAGTAGATGACACATGTACAGCATGAAGTAAGTTATCGACTTGTCAACACAACAGCATCGCTATTGGCCTGAACATGAGATGGTGTCAGTCGGCACCATGAATGAAACTGACTGCCTACTAGTAATAAACACTAAACAACTACATCAACAACAAAACCGCAGCAATGAGTGGCCACTGCAAAGGAACCGACAACTACTATGGACCCAATCATCCAGTCACCATAGTAACGGCTGTCTATACCCCTATACAATGGGTCACGTCTATGTGTAAGATGCCTTCCAAGTTACACACATGTTACTCGGTTCTGTCAGCAGAATGAACTACAAAGTCCATTTCTAGTGTAGCTATTGGACCTGCTGTCCTACATCCTTGTATCAGAGCGTGTTGGAGGAACCACGAAGAAGGGATACCCCCATCAGAATGTCGCAATAGATTTCACCATTTCAGAATGCTGTATGAAAACTGCTGATGTCACGGTGAGAGTCGTAGGATGCTGTGGATTGCTCAATAGTTCAACGAGATAAACAGCAGGACCAGATGCCGGCACATACCAGAATAGCATCACTAGTAATGGCAGTGAGCGACTGCAACCCATTTCTCATTTCCCTTCCAATAGACTAGTACCAGGACTAGTATCACGCACGAGAACAAGTTGGGGATGGACTTCAGTAGGCCAGTGACAATCTATGTACATGAGCGCTGGGAAGCACATATGGGTAGTAGAATATGTTGACCTCATTAATCTCTGAACAGCCACTGCTGGCGTTGAGGAGAAGACAGAGATCTTTCCTACCGAAGAAAGCAAGTAATATTTGACAAAGACACTGCGAGGCGATTACAGTTTCATTGCCTAACGTCATTGCCTAACGTTATTGGTAAAGACTGAGCCAATCCAAACAGCCGGCTCTATCCGCTCTACTTCCTTGTGAATAATTCTTATGACTAAACGGTTACCATGGTAACAAAGACCGAGTATCAACCAATACAGCAGTTGTGAGGGGGCAGAGCGTGTGGGGTGTGAATCCATAAATAGAACTGTTGATCATCTCCAATGAGGAAATCTTCCACACAAGTTTTGGTGACAACGAGAGAGCGACTTGCCTTGACCTCAGCAGGGACTCCCCTGCCACCATTGCTGCCACCATCGCTGCCATCATCGACGTCTGTCTCATCATCGTCTTCTCTAATGCAAAGAAAACAGTAACCAGCCACCTTATACACACACGTATGTTTAACAGCTGTGAGTTTTTACTATCAATATTTACTCTATCAAGGCTCGCCTCCGTTTGCTAGTTGTCTCCACTTGTGAATCATTGTCTGTGTCAGAGTCGTACTGCACCGAGGCAGACGGCTTGTGAGACGTCTGGCTGGTTTTCTTACACATGGAAACACCGGGTTTAGATGACTTTTTAGTTTTCTTTGATTTCACATCTCGAGAATCTGCTGCTACTGGCTCATCCACTTTCTCAGTGTCTACAGCCACAGTTTTGTTCCTCAGACTTTCACCTACAAGGAGAAGATCTCAGGCTATAGCCCAAAGTTCTTTCTGACAAGGAAGTCTTCTAGCAGGAAAACTTTGAACTGATGTAAGGGAAAGACAACTCCTGCAACATGTTGCTATGATCACACATGAATGAAGACTATGGTCTTCAGAGATGGTCTACTATAAAACAAGATTTATTTGTGAGCACATTTTTGCATTTCTATCTGTTACGAAAGTTCAAAACCAGCCACATCAGTGAATTTGTTGGTGATACCAGGCGTTGCTTCATATAAAGGTGGTGTGTCTGGTAGTCTTGATGTCGAGTTGCTCACTGAACAACTGGAGATGTAGAACTGGATTTGATAGCGGGGGGGGGAATTCTCGCTATCGTTGGAATTCGCTACAGAAATTATGCCCATTATAGGAGTTGTCTTCTCATTTATGCAATCACTAGATCGCTATCATTTTTTATTTCTTGATGATTTTGAAGGAAATGTTAATATTTCTGTTGTTATCAAATCCGGTCCACAGTATGTATTGGAAAATTCAGGCTTTACATCTAATAGAATGGCAACGGTAAAACGACAGCGGTAAAACGACAGGGAATATTGCGTGTACATGTAAGTTTGTAACGGGGGGGGGGGGGGAAAATAACACAACCACGATAAAAATGAATAACAAAACGAAGAAAGTACCGAACGGGGGGGGCGG
>ERZ1740065.451-NODE-451-length-22026-cov-11.622275_pt1 | contig 22026 bp, 12 predicted proteins | sample MGYA00581738_ERZ1740065 | MGnify/ENA primary metagenome ERZ1740065 (study PRJEB43018, sample SAMN04849749) | marine metagenome | isolation source: floating plastic debris | place: Pacific Ocean | collected 2008-09-01 | study: EMG produced TPA metagenomics...
TAAGTTCATCCAAGCTTCTTGTGATCATGAACAATGCTACTAAACACTACAATGTTCTTAGACCAGCTGTACTAGCAGTGTTGAATCATTATTGCAGAGTTGTTTGTTTTTCTAAGAGCCGTTTGTGGTTTTTAATGGGAGTTGTGCTATCGTGATAGTGTCACCTGACTATCGTTATCGCGATGGTAAATCCCTACCGCGATAGTCACGATTATCATAACTATCTTGACAGCCCTAATCAGCGGTGACAGCCCTAATCAGCGGTGACAGCCACGGCACCTCTCTTTACTTACTATGACCTCGCATGCTGAGCAGGTGTTACGTAATTGGTCAACCAGTCACTCTGTTTAGCCACCATATCTTTCCGACTTCTACCCATCGTTTAGCATTGAAACAATATAAACGGTGCTATGTGTAGCCACAGCTTTATAGGTTAGATGTTGATAGATTGAGGCTGGCACAGTACAAGCCTGATTGTATACAATGTGCTGCAGACAATTTAGGCCCTGCTCTCACCATTTTCCCTCTTGTGAACAACAAGCTTTCGTACATATTTTCAATCTTATGAGGGTAGAGAGGGAAGGAGGGAGTGGTGAGAGGGAAGGAGAGGGAGAGAGAGGGAAAATATCATATGCAAGTAGAGAGAAAGAGGGAGCATGAGCAAAAGAAAGAGATGAGCACAGGACTTCTGACAGAGAGGGAGCAATCAATTTGTAGTCTGAAATGTGCACAACCTAGGATAGTGCAATCGTCATTTGCTTTTCAAGGGTAGGGCTTAAAATTCCATTAGCTAGAGTTGAACTTGAAAACACAGGACAGAAGCTTTTCTGATTATTTCTACACCAGATTTACCAAAATTTTAACATCTAAGGAAACAATCTGAACAGATCTAGGAAAATCCAAAAATGAGATAAATCTGGATAGAATATCCAAACAGGTGCAGAAATCCAATCGGTATAGCTAAAACTTGAACAGTTGGGACCCCTTCCTAAGCTAAGCATTATAATATTTTTTTCCACTGAAAGTATCTATCAGTACATTATTAGATTTTATTACCAGAGTGCTTTGAAAACACTAGAAGAAGCACTACTCCATTGGAACTGGAAAAAATAGTACAGAAAACAGAATTAACTTTTGTAGAGAGGAATCATAAGATAATAAATCTGCATGTGCGATTCATTATAGAGATATGCTGCTGTCGTTGTGTACTTGTTTCTTGCCTACAAACCACCCTAATTTCAGAACTAAATGCGATAGACTCTTGTTTTTTTAATCACATATGTAGATCATGCTCACAAGCTGTCTAGTGTCCGTCAGCTGGGAGATTCTATGAAAAGGGAGCTCCAAACCTATGAGGTCGAATCAGCGGACTTACTCTCACAGATGGAAGAATGTGTGAATGAGGTGAAGACAGAACATAACTGCATTGATACGAGAGCGGAAATGATGCTGAAAGATGTTGATCGCGTTCTGGCCAACAGTGTAAGCCAGATTACCTGTTCCAAAAATGATACACCTGATATTCCAGCTTACTTGACAGGCATTAGAACCGTCATAGTTAGCTTTTGTGGCTCGATCTATTTTCTTCCAATCAATAATTATCAAGCAATGATCTGATTGACTTGTGCTGATTAAATATCCCGTCGTTGTGCCTACAGTTGCCTACAGTTGCCTACAGGCACTGTCAAGCAGTTGCTTGCAGTTGCTCCTAGGTGCTCGCAATTGCTCACTGTTTCCAATTCAAGTTGACCGGTGTGGATTCTTTAGATTTTTTAGATCCTGACAATGAACTGTGTATGAAAATTGATGCGGCACCAATTCCAAAAAATAGTGAAAAAGTTCGGCATTTTTTGCAATTATGTTGGCATGCGCACCTATTCTTGCGCGTCAGTGTTACGCCGCATTTAGTCCGCAACTAGTTCGCAATTACCAGGTGAGCATGCAAGACTAAACAACGCCACAATGGCAAGCAACTGCTTGAGAGCACATGGGTCAACTGTATAACTGCGAACTTGAGCTCATCCAATCAAACATCAGTGAACTGTGATATCCTTAGTCCTAAGAGACCTGATGAAAAATGTTTCCCATGTCGTTCAGATAGCCGAAGCTGAGGAAAAAGCTCGACGCCTGAAGACGGAAGTTCAGAATTACAAAACTTTGCTCAAATCTCAATTTCACCGCTTCAAGGGAACTTTAGACAATGAAAAAAATTCAATTGTAAAAAATCAAGAGCTTTTGAAGTCAAAAGTTTTACAGTCTTCACCAGAACATGTGTTGAACACGAAGCAGCTTATCTCCCAAAAGACCAATGACCTAAACGAACAGAGAGGAATAAATGAGAGAAAGCCGATGCTTGAGGAGAAATGCCTTTTCCCTTCAGGTAAGCGTACGAGTGCTTAGAATGGAGTTTGAAATTAGAGGTCGCAGCTTTGGGCGAAAGTATCATTCCGGCCGTTGGAATAAAGATATCGATCTCTTCTACATGCACTATGGCAAAACTGTTGCATTTTCCAACAATCCGCCGTAGCATTGATAACTTATAGTTGCATCTGGTAGCTGTCTGAATGTTTTAAGCAGTAATAGTTGCTAAACGTTATTTTTTAGTCAATGTCATCTGTCTTTCTTGAAGATCTGGTTTTTGTCATTCTCCTGTCGATTTTCGTGCTTACTCCCGCTTACTCTCGCTCATGCTGATGCAAAAATATCGACGGAAGAATGGCAAAAGCCAAAGATCTTTGCTGAATATATTTCTGTTTTTCATACAGATTTTTCAAGCCTGACGTCTGTGGAATTCAGAAGGATTTTACCTACAGCAATAGACAAAACGGACAGGCTTGAGATTGACTTCCAAGCAGACAGCGCTAAGCTGATTTCAGACAAAGAGATGCTGATAGTCGGCTCAGGAAGGCTGGCTATCATACCTCTGTCATCAGAAACACAGCAAAATTTTGCCGTGGACACATCAGTTTCATCGTTGGGCTTTTCAATATCCAGAGGCTCATTTTGCGGCGCATTGGCTACCCGAACAACACCCACATCTAGAGCCTTAGTTGTTGCACGCAATACCTCTCAAACAGCAGTTCAGCAGAAGAAGAATGCCAATGCCACAGTTCAAGCCAGCTGGCAGCGAAATGTTCCAGGAATTCTGGATGCTTGTGTGTCTGATGACGGGAAGTTCTACATCTTATTTTTGTTAGGAGAAAACTTGCTATTCGCGGTATTCAGCACAAGACAGACAGAAAAGTACAGGATCATCAAGGTGTTAGACTATCAGGTGACCAGAATGACAGCTTCTGGAGAGGGGCTTTTGCTCTACAGCCAACTTTATGCCTCAGTACCAAGGGTATTCTATTTTAACTCGAAGAAGGAAATATTCCGGACTGTCGACACGGTGAATGCCCTACATAAAGAGTTTCATGCTGCAGGCAATAAGCAATTTGTTTTTATCTCTCAATCAAGAAGTATTGAGAGGTGGTCTGAGGAATGCCAAAAGAACATCTTCACACTCCTGCCCCAATTTTTCAGCTCTTCAGATGAATCATTCTATGGAGTAGATCGCCACACGGGATGGATATTCTGCATAGACTATGTCAGAAATACATCCTATAATCGGACAACTAAGGCCTACTTCCTGACCCCTGAAGGTCAGTGGGTATTTATCGTGCATCAATGACGAGGCCATACATGAAATAGAGTCTGCAATTAGTATTGCTTCAAATGTCATGAATGAAACATTCTTTGTGAGTAGCACTTCTCCATGGGTTGATTATAATCTTAAACGTTGAGTGATTTCTAAGATTTGTGAGCTAATGTGTACAAACATTGCATGTTTGTCAATGGCTCCTGGCCCCATAAACAAATCCTTTGCACTGCGATAGTTTCGTACAGATATATGAGATAATACTGCTGCATTTGGAAGTTGAACCTTTATTAGCCATTAGCTTATGACAGTGTAGCATACAGAATGAAGACTAAAGGCAGCAAGGCTAGCAAGCAGCAGCTTATATATCAATTGAAACATTCCAGAAATGTATCTATGAGTAAACTATAAGAAAGTGATCCCAGAATGAACGCGAGATTACTTGTAATTATGTCGCAATCCTAGTTAAATAATAGCAATTTATGTCAGTATAGAATGTTGTCGTATCGTGTAGAAAGATCCAGAATTATGACGTAAAAAGGGTTCTCAACCTGAGTCGATGAAGGATCATTACAGCAGGAATCAGAAGGCCATCCAGCAGTGTTGCCAGCTCTATGATTTTACTCGTAGATCACGGCTTTTTCAGCTTTTGAGGCAGCTAATGTACCACATTAGGTCATGAAATTGCATTCTTTGTCAACCACAGGCCCACAGAATTTTACTAATTGTATTTGGTGAGCAGTAATGTACTAAAATAAAGGCCATAAAGTCGGTTTCAGAGTAGTGTGTGGGGTTTCTATTTTTAGATTAGTGAAATCTACAATATTTTCCCATTTGGGTTGGCAACACTGCCATCAAGAAATATTCTAAAACCATGAATAGGTCACAGTCACTATCATATATTACTCTAACTTTTCAACATACTTGGACGCACAATGCTCACTTTTCACGTAATTTAAGCAAGACTGGTGAATTTAATGGTCCAAAATACAAACTAAAGAAATTATGTTGAATCAATCTTTATCCTAACTGGAATCCTTTCTGTTTTCCTAACAAAAATTAAATCTGAACAGTAAGGATTAAATCTGAATGGTTTAGATCCTTGCGTAGACATTCCATGCCACCAACTTCAGATTAACAAATTGACAACTTTTAGGCAAAAGATTTGACGTTAACTCCAACAACAAAGTTCAGGAAATGGCTCACCACTTGTATCCTGGAGGGAGTCTGGGTTACTATGGCAACATCATTACTGTGGCCAAGGGCAGATCTATCTTCATCTATCGACTTGGATTTGGAAGACAATCTACATCTACATCTAGATCTTTCCTGTTCACAAGCTTTGAATCTGATGATGATTATTATTAATTCCAAACAAACGAGTATCCGTCAGTATAGCTACCTGATGTATAACTTATTGTGTTCTTTGTTTACAGACAATCTGATCATTGTGTTGTGGGTTTGAATTATTTCTTTATGTGCACAAAACAGTTTCTATGAAAAAGGCTGACACATCAGCCGTTTTTCAATCTTATCTGATAATAGATCGATAATTAAAGTCTGATACCCATATCAAACCACGTATCAAACATTACCATGAATGAATTCAAACACATCTACAAATATCAGTGAAGTAGCTCTATGCAACAGCAGTCACTCCAAGATTTGAGTACCACACTTTATGACCTTTCATCTTGAGCCATATGATACCTCCTGTAAACTCAGCAGAAGTTTATCAATTACATGCATCTGAACCAATCCAATGTTTGAGTTATTTCCATAGTGCCAGTACAGCACCATGGGGTGGAATCGTGATAGTCACGTGGGCTTTGGGAGATCAAGCAGTGGATACATGCTATCCGCAGAGGAACTGTATATTGGAGAGATGTAACCATAATTTAGGTGATTCTCTTAAGGCTCTTTTCATGGATTTCCATGGTCATAAATCAGACCAGGCCCTGCCCTATCTTGTATGGGTGGTTAAAGCAGGATGGTAGTTGGTGTTCGCCGGTCGGTCACTATGCTCATGGAGTGTTTTGTGTACCTCAAGAATGCCGGAATTCCACATGGGACAGTTCGTAAGAATACATCCGTCATCTTAGGAGCTCTTACCTGCACTTAGACCTAGGTCCTCAGTCTATGTTATCCCTCGATGTTTATCAGCATAAGCAACTTGCAGGCTTCATTTCCTACACTTTGCCCTTTCCTTTTTTAAGAACAACAGGTACTTATTTTCATACTTTAATTTCTTCCTCACTGATATCCTGAGACAGTTTTTGTCATTCTCCTGTCGATTTTTGTGCACACTCCCCCGTCCATCCACACTCACTTCTGTGCCTATCCGCCCTCACCTTGACAGATGGGGGAAAATGTTCAGGTTTTAATTTTCACTATTTATTCCATCAAAACCGAACCTATGACCCTGTGATCCTGCAACCCTGTGACCCTGTAAAAACTAAAGCACAAGTTTGTATGGATAAATGTAAAACTATCAGGCACTGAAGTGGTGAGAATTAACTAAAAAAAGAACTTGATCTCAGTGCAGCCTCGGGACATGGGGAGTATACTCTTGTAAGCTTCCTGGGTTTGAAGCCCACGTTCGAGTAGGCTAGTGACACGTCTTGTCTGTCTTGCTGTCCACTCACAATTGATTAGTTTCAGCATCGCGGATTACGATATCCACATTTTTTCTGAGCTTAGTTCAGGCCCACCTGTTTTTGCAGACAGAAAAATAAAACAATGTGTTGGTGGCATAGGGGAGAACTGTTTCACAAGGTACAAGTAGAAATGGCTCAGACCAAGCAGGTGGAGCTGTGCCTTAGTAACCTTCTGGACTGAGACCTTGGAAACATGGATTACCAGAGAAACCAAGAGCTAGCTAATGAGCTCCGCCACCAAAAGGAAGAGATGCAAGTATTCTGATGCTGTATCACCTCTAGAGATGGGAAGGGTAGGCGAGGATTATAATTGGGAGGTATAAAGGTTTCACTGATTGATTATCATTTGTCCAGGTATCAACAACGACGTATCAAATTTACTCACGAGAGCGGAGCGGTGAAAAATAAGTTGTTCGCCACGTCCAATAGCAGCCATTACTTAATTACGTACTCGTGTGCCAGCTGGGGACGCATACCACCACCAGCGATCAGCCAGAGGGCCAGGATCAATGACATCACATTACGTATGAGAGAGGCCAGAGGGCCAGGATCGATGACATCACATTACGTATGAGAGAGGTCAGAGGGCCAGGATCAATGACATCACATTACGTATGAGAGGCCAGAGTGAGAATCTCTACGTTTCATCCATTAGTATTGTCACACCCTGGTCAGTAATTTGTTCAATGAATGCTGAAATAGATTCATTAAGTCTCCAATTCCTATTAGAAGAAAGGCTTTTGCCATGCTCCCATTGAATTGTGTGCATCGGCACATCTGGGATAGCACGCGTGAGCGGGAGTGTGCAGGAATCAGCGTGCACATGTGTGGGAATGTGCGCAAAAATTGACAGGAGAAAAAACAGAAGAACTCAGTGCTGGTGAGATGGAGAACATTGCACACATTAGTTTCACATCCTTTGTGTGTGGTTTATTAATTCAATCTTGCTGAACTGAACTCAAATGTGGTATAAAGAGATAAACAGCTGATTAGAAGAAAATAAACCTCAAAAATATGACATTCGACCAATGGTGATATATGAACATTGTTACGACTGATATGAGCAAAACAGGAATCATCAGATGTTCATCTAGTTCAGGGCGTATGGAGTTATTGCCATCATTGACGCATAGTTACAGTGGGTAAATTGCAACCACCATATAGCTACAGTAGATATCTGGAATAATAATACAGAAAATAAAGCTCTAACGGCTCTTTTAATTGGTTGAAATTGTCCTCTTAAACCATTCGGTCATCCCATAAGATTTTTCAGCAGCAACCCAAGATTGAACTTGATCTTTTACGTCCTTCTTTGAGACCTGGAAATTGACAGAAACAGGTTTGTGTAGGTCAACACTCCCACTGTATTGTCTTGACTATAAGTCATGTGTCTATAGAGGTGAGGTACTTCCTCAACTATTAGTCACGTGTCTAAAGAAGTGAGGTATTCCTTCATCTATAAGTCACGTGTGTAAGAAAATGAGGTAATACCTCAACTATAAGTCACGGGTCTAAGAAAATGAGGTCGCACAAACTATAGATATATCTGCCATATAAAATTGAATCTGAGAAGACAACTCTTACAATGGAATAGGTTCTATAGCGCAATAATAGTGTAAGTTTTTAATTGCTATCATTAGATTGCACTGTAGAAACTATACCCATATTACCATCTATAGGAGTTGCCTTCTCATGGATCATTCTGTCTGCTATGGTTTTACCATCGCCATAAATCTGGTTCCAAAGTAATTTTTTGAACGCCATGTTGTGACCGTCTCAAAGAGTTGACCACTCCTCCCCTATGAAATGAAGCTGATGCTGTTAAAACAGAGCTACATGGGCCAATATCCACATCTAAGCAGCCTTTATGGGTCTGTCCCATGGTTGAGGAAATACGGTAGCTATTTTCCTACTTGGCAGAGCTGGAAATGACAGTTTCTATGATCAGAAAGGGAACTGTTCATACTTACTTTTCTGCCATTCTTTGTCCAAGGAAATTCTTCAAAATACACAATCCTGCACGCTCTGCCCAGGTCATTGGTCTGAAACATGATTGAAGTCAGTTTGCTGTTCGAGGAATTGCAATTCGCCATCAGAGTCACCGTCACTGTCGCAACGTATAATTCATTACTACATTACAATAGTATTTATATGATAAAACTTTACAGAAAAAACCACTAACATCATTCACTTTTCTATCCGGTTTTACAACTCAAAATGGCAACAAATTGTAGATTTCAGTAATCTAAAGATAAAACTGACATATTCTGCCTTGAAACCTAATTTATGGCAATTTTTTCAGTGGATTACTGCTTAAAAAATTAGTTAGTTTGTGCGGGCATTTGCTGCCTGCAGACAGACGCAACTACATGAACTAATGTGGCAAATTAGCTGTCGAGAAAATTAAAAATCTATGGATGAAATTGTAGAGTTGGTGACAGTGTTTGTATCGGGTGTTACCAACACTGTCCAAGACTTCCAGAAAATTGCTAAATTGAGTTCTAGCTGCCTAGAGCAGTTTTTCTTCCAGATTTCAGGTGTTGATCCTGTTTAGTACTGTCAGATTGACATCATATACAAACAGTGTTCATCTGTGCATATAGGGACAAAACTTGGCACAGTTTTGGGATGTATATTTTAGCTAGCACAGTATGGAACCTACCCTGGCCACAACATAGTCAATGATGTCATTATCATCTGGCTTTTCTCCCGGTTTCGAACGTCTGCAACAGAAGAAATAGAAATTCCTTTCAGGCTTACGGTAGCTGATGAAATTCCATAGAGTACTCTGAGCAGGTCACACGTCACACGTCACCAGTCACGGGTCACGGGTCACAGGTTACGGGTCATAGGTCACAGGTTACAGTGGCTGGTATCTCCAAATGTTTCATTGGCTGGCAAGTTTATATCGCCATGGAGATGGTTAGAGTTCTAAGGCTTTGAAGGCTTTAAAGGTTTTGAAGGTTTCTATGTGGGTTTCACAAATTCCCCATAAACTTTACCTGATATTACCAGATCAAAATCCTACATGCTTGTAAAAATGGCTCAAACCAGGCAGAAAATTTCATTTCACATGTCTATGTCTATGTCTATGTCTATGAGCAAGACTTTCCAAGGATCCATATGAACTTGGAGTCCTGAGCATAGAATTTTTAATGATTCAGATCATATGATCACCACATTGCTATCAAGCCAATGGCTGATCAGTTATAGTATGACGCTAGTTTTTCCACAGGCTCATTTAGTTGTATTCGGAGTTATCTTCCCTTTCGCAGCCATAGAAGCAAGTATATTAGCGAGGCGACAGGCTCTAGGTGTCTATGGCAATCTACAACCCACTATGAGCGGGCAGTTTAGTCGGCATTTTTTACTCTTCTATCGGCAGGCGCAGTTTCGTAAACGTCGGTGTTAAGCTTAGACTAAAGCAACCTTGAGTGTGGTGAAAGCTTAATAGTGCTGACAAATGACAAAAGCTGGCGTAGCACTGGCGAATTATTTCAGCCTACTGATAGAAGAGTGAAAAAGGCCGTTTAGTTTATAACATCGGTGTCTGACAAAAGATCATTTCGTACCTAAGATACTTACCTCAAACAGTAAGTCACTTCATCACCATAAGCGTCATTGACTCCTGCGGAAACCACCTGCAACGACGTGTCATAGTTGAATTTAGTGATAACTTGGCGTTGTATCGGATATTTGATTGACAGTAAGAGTTCGGCATATGAAACAGTACTATGTAAAGGCCTGGGGCGGATTCAGGCTGATGGTACTGACGCTGGAGCTTCAGGCAAAAATCTGTTGAAATATTTTTTCCAGCTAGAAGGAAACAGAGCAAGAAACCAAGACTGCACTCATCGCACAGCCGCACAAACCCTCAGTCAGCATCAGTAAACAATCGGTTATGCAGTCAACAGATGTAATTCGCCCTTCTGACAGCTATTAGTTGATGACTTGAGCGTCAGTAGAAAAAATCCTGGATCTGCCCCTGAGGAGTATACATTAGGGATGGGCTCAGAGTACAATAGTTGATATTCATCTTTTTCGGAGTTGACATCTCGATATATCGAAATACTGAACTATTCACGATGACCAGGAAACTGTACGATGACAACATCAAAGATAATTTTTCCGACACAATAATTGCTTCTGTGTAAAACCAGTAATCAGTCTTTGTTCTCCTCAAAGAAATTCTTTTTAGTCCAAATAGCGAGATTATCTGAAATTATATTCGTGTATCAATGCTGTATATGATATGATATGATACAGTCGATATTTCGTAAGTTTTCTAATATCGAGACTTCGAATATTGGATACTGGTATCAAATCCATCGCTAGTATATTTTCATCCAAAGGCACACTACCCGCCACACCAAGAGAGAGAAATTGACTGTTGATGTCGCTCCTGTAGAAATGTGGTAAAAGACTTAATCGTCCTTATAAGTTGTGAGGAGATCTTACCACAGCTTCAGCTACTCCAGGGTACGTGGCTAGAACCTCCTCGATCTTCGTCGGAAACACTACGTTCTGTTTGACCTTGAACCTCATTATGTCACTCTTCCGGCCCAGGATCTCCAGCGAGCCATCTTTGTGAATGATACCTATATCTCTACAGTAGAGGGTATGATATATTGCAGCTTGCGTGCAGTTGATGTTCTGTTGTCTTCTAGTTGTTGCCATGGCGATCGCTCACAATATGGTACACACGCTAATTACTGTTAGAGTCTTGCTAGAGCAGAGTAAATTACATGAAAATATATACATAATGTAATATGAATATAATACAAAATATATAAAAGCAACAAAGATAGAGTAAAGTACATGATTACAAACCACCCAAAGACGGCTTTTATGTGTTTCGCTCTATATATGCATTAGATAGAGCTACTTCCTACTTTCTTTTTATTCTGAATGAGTTTTGTCCCAATGTTCTAGGTCGTTGACGGAGATTTGAAGGTTTAAGTGAAGGAATGGGTTTTGTCATTCTCCTGCCGATTTTTGCACGTACTCCTGTACATGCACTCACACTCCTGCTCACATGCTCATACTGCCGCACATGCTGCATGCGCATATACCGGCGGGAGAATGACAAGATCCAAGGTTTTTCCCTGGACAATGGTTGACAACTAACGTATCCAAATTCTAAAAGCATGTTTGCTTTATTTGGTATTTCTGACCACTTATAAAGACCACATTTTGGTGGATTTTTCAGCACAGGTCACTCATTTCCTTCACACAGCAAGTGTAAGACTACCCTCCTATCCGCGATAACATTAAAACTTAGATGGAATTTTTTCAAATTTTGATATCAGGTATGGAAAGACAACTCCTAGTTATATGTTCCCCTAACTAGTGGTGATTTGGTCATGGAAGATTGACTCACCCAGTTTTGTAAAACCTGTCGCTGGTGAACGGGTTGGCAGGAGCTCCAGAATCACTGTTCCTATATCCTGTCATGACACCAAAAGACCTGAAACAGAATTCTCCGGGTGTTCCTCTCTCGACCACATTGCCTTCATCATCAATTATCTTCCCCTGTCAAACGGTATTAGATAGATTGTCTGCAGGTATGGAGACAATGAAAAACTATCACAGAACCATGTCTTAATGGTGGACACTAGCTTTAGTTATACCTATTAAAACTGACGATGCTGACATCACCAACAGCATTGACAGCACTGACAGTACTGAAAGTACCAGCATCACTGACAGTACCGACAGGAAAGACAGTACCGATGGCACTGATAAACTGACAACACTAACAGCATCGACAGTGCTAACAGTACTGACGATACTAACAATACAGAAATGATTAGCAGCGCAATGTTAGTGCTCATTTCATAGCAATATGGCGCCCTGAGTACATCCCGCTTCCCCCATGCTGCACGAAACTCTATATACAGGTTACAGGATCACCTGTTGTTATGTTATGATTATAATTGTAATAATGATAGAAATAGGGATGACAAAAATGATAACCTACCTCAGAATGGTTCACCAGCGTCAGCCTGTCGTCTTTCAGCTTTTCCAGGTCTGGGGAGTCAAGGTTGGGCGTGTAGGCATGGGCCATGAACGATGCCTCAGTACAGCCATACCCACTCTGAAAGATAACCGCACAGTCCTTACAGACAGGAAACCTTAACATTCATTTTAGCGTGAGATCTATAGGAAGGGTGTAGATGTTCATAAAGCGAGGGCTTACCAATGGCACAGACTTCAGTTGTTCCATTATCTCCATTTTGAAGGCTGGGGAATATTTCTGCCCAGTGGGAACAACGATCTGCAGACTGGGGAATTTGTAGCCGTGGTTCTTCACCAGATTGATCAGTTTGCTGGGGATCCCCTTCTGCATCGTCAGAGATTGTACTCTGAGGAAAGAGTGGCAGAAGGTAAAAAATGCCACATCGCATAACTTCACGAAACATTACAGCAAAGTTTAATCTACTGGTAGGTCTATTCTTTCAGTGAACATGACAAGCCTCTTTGTCAAAGAAAACTTAAATACAACTGAAATGATAAATGCAATCAGTTGAAAGCACTTGCATCATTGAATTCATGCTTACTTATCAGCTGCCTCACGGGTTTATGAAATCTGACGGACTAGACTATGTGTTTTCTTTTTTTTGGCCCATGTACCTTGAAATCAAAAAAGGCTGTTTCACGTGCCTTAAGGGTGAGGCTGCCATATAGGCAGCCAGGCTGCTCTCAGTTTCTAGGTAGATCAGAGCACACCTGTTGCACGACGGCCCAGCAGGAAGACTCAGTGAGATTTGAACCCACAACCTCTCAACACTTGCATGTCTTGAGGCGCAGGCTCTACCACTGAGCTATCTCCTAATGCTAGCATATAGCATGTAACATTTAAAGCGAGGAACATTTACAAAGACAGATTTTCGGAGCAGAAACACATCTATGCAAAATATCATATTTGCTACACTGACTTCTTCACTTCTTGTGAGTTAAAACCTTACAGCGTAAGTAAGTGTAAGTAAGTGTAAGTATGTAAGCATAAGCAAGCAGTACCAATAGCCGATATGCTGTAGAATCGGATTTGATAACGACAGAAATGTTCACGCTTCCTTCTAAATCATCAAGAAATAACAATTATGAGGATCTAACGATAGCAATCCTATAAATGGGAAGACAACTCCTATATAAGGCATAATGGTTCTAATTTCTATAGCAAATTACAAAGATAGCGATCAATTTTCATCACTATTGTCGTGGCCATTAGACTATCGCTATACAATCCGGTTGTACAGTAAGAGTAGTATAAATACAATGTTATACAAAAGGTTTTAATCCATGATATCAGCTATACCAATATTCGGTTTTGTAGCTATTGAAGTTATACAGGGGCGGATCCAGACTTTGTTATACTTTGGCAGAGAATTCATCAACTCAAGGCTGTATGAAGGGCAGTGTGCATGTGCTGACTGTATAATTGATTGTTCTTCAATGGCCACTCTGGTTTGTGTACAGCAACAGCAGTCATGGTTGTACCTGGGTGCTAGGTGAGCAGAAAAATATTTTAACGCAAGTCTTTCCGTCAGTAACATTAGTCTAAGTCTACCCCTACATTAGTCTAAATCCGCCCCTACATTAGTCTAAATCTGCCCCTACATTAGTCTAAATCCACCCCTACATAAGTAACAGTGCAAACCAAAGACATCTACAAGCGACCAGAAATCATTGTAAGGATTCTATTTACTTGTGTTTGTTGATCAACTCTGCTACAATCTTTTCTCCTCCTTCTTTGTAGGTCTCCTGTGGAGCTATCACGACTTGTGTGCCATTTTGAAACAAAACATCGGTCATGACCATGTAAGATATGAACTCGATATCCATGCAGCTCAGTAGATATCTCTGCAAATAACAGAATACTGTAACCACGGAAATTTTAGCAACCTCACAATAATAGCTATAATAACTACTTGAATAAAAACGCTATTAAAGCCGAGCGCCATATATTTTCGTTAGCTCTTTATGTTGTACATAAGTTAGAAAGAAATGACTAAAAATCCCAGGCGCTTTTATTAGAAATACTGCTGCTTTGAAGAAAACGCTATAGTTTGACTCACTAAAATTTCTATGTTTACATTACATAGAAATTAGTTTGCAAAGCAAAGGTGAAATACTAAAAAACTGAATCCGCTGGTAAAAATCCTCCTCTTTGTCATTCCCCTGTCTATTTCCGCTCATACTCCTGTGCATGGACGCACATACTCCCGCAGACGTACGCGCACACTCCCGCTCATGCTCATGCACTCCCGCATGTGCTGCATGCAGGCATACCAATGGGAGAATGACAAAAGCCAAAATCTTTCTTTCCAAAAACTTAATCAATATGTTTATGATGTCGCCATTGGATGACTCTAAGGATTTTATGAAATCTTCAAAGTTTTCAGCAGTTTTACTGAATGCCTAAGACTTGTCGATAATTTGCAGTGCTGCACTATCTAGTGAGAGAGATTATATTTGTAGTGAGTTATAACGAGTTACTCTATGATGCCATTGGACAATATATTACATATGTAGTTATTGGAGTCATCTTCTCTTGCACTGCTCATCCAGCTGTGTTATTATTCCAACCGTTATCTCTCCCATCACTCAACGCCATTTCGCTTTACCCCGCAGTAATTACAGCGAGTGAATAGATATTTTCGCAGACACAGTATAGGATGGGGGCGGGGCAGCGGGAGGGTCTGCTACTCACCATGCCAGGACGGGTCAGAGACTGTAGGACTTTGTTAGCTATCGCTCTATGGTTGTGTTGAGCAGCCTTTGGCCAGCCAGTGGAGCCCTGTGATTTGTCAAACAGATGTATAAGCCAAATGGCGTTGATGGTTGATGTACTGAGTGTTGAAACAACACTCGTGGAACCATAATAACCAAGTTTAAGGATGAGGGCTAAGAAGATTTGGTTTTTCTGAGCTTTGATACCTGAATCTCTACAGCTAAGAGTCTGTGATGGTTGAGCTTAGCAACCAATGAACTGCTGGTGAATATTGGGAAACTAATAACAAAAATTGTAGCCCTAGGTTTTCGCAGCCAAAATACAGAACATCACGGAACTGCAGGAGACTCGCCATTGATCTTTCGCAGCATTTCTTGCTCTGACGCTGTTAAGGCTGGTTCTCACTAGACGTATTTTTGCAACAAATTCTTTTCTATTTCTAGTTTGCTAGCGTCAACCTTGACCGCCGCTGGTTACCTTCAGCATGTTTGAATCTGTAAGCAACATTTTCTGATGAAGCGCTATTTGATTGGATATATATTTCCTGGAAAATACACAGTCCTAATTAGCTGCTATATATGGCTGTATTAAGCTGTGGCTACACAAAGCGATGTGTACTATCGGAAAGGTATGATGGCTACACAGGGCGACTGGTGGACCATTCATATAACAACTATTCAGCAAGCATGGTCATAGTAAACAAAGAGAGGCAGCAGTGCCTGTCACTGCTCATACACGTGGCTCCAGTGATCACACAACCAATTAATAGAGATGAATCAGAAAGCGCATCGGGACCTAGCGTCGCTTAGATTTTGAGCATATCTAAAGTAAGCCGCTGAGCATCAGAAAGCAGCTGGTTGGTTTACTGCATCGCTGGCCTAAACGACGCAAACATCGCTCTGTGTAGCCATGGCTTTAGTGCCGCATAAAATTTCAAGGACAAGTCGCTGGCTCTCCAGATTTTTGCAGCCAGTATTTTTACGGAGTAACACCTAGTGTGGACACTGCTGGCCATACGGCAAATTCTCTTGAGAATGCATCTAGTGTGGATCAGCCTTAACTTGGTGCATAATGATGTCACGATTATTTCTCCATATTCAGGCATCTACTTACTGAAGTGGCGAACAGTGCCGCAATGTCTGAACCATGTACCAGACCTCTGGCTGCCAACAATTCATCGTTGGATATCTTGTGCGCTGTTGACTTCATCTGAGAGATTCTGGTAATCCATGGCTTGTCTATGGATCTGGCCTTCAGCGTGTCATCGTACATGATCATACTGACAGCTTCGAGGCTAAAACAAGAATTAAAACCTAGATGACAGGATTGAACAGTTTACTTTGTTTCGGTCGAGTTCTTCAAGAATTTTTAAAAATTCTCCAGACTTCTTATTTTGAAACACTTTAAAATCACTTCTTCAAATTATTAACCTCTATTCATCTTATTTATTAATATGGCGTCGCTGAGATCAAGTTTAAGCACTTTTTTTGTCTATTTCCACTAAATTATTTTTACTAAATTTTCTCAAAAAAGAGCCCTTTAAGAGCTCTTGAAGGATTCTTCATGAGTTCTCAGGGCGGGGAAATAGTGAACTACCAAATATTTCTTTCACGTGGTTCTGATCACAAATAAATTGGTTGACGTTGAGATAAGCCAGTGAAGCTTATGCTTTTGGATCTTTGATTTCATGATTTAAAATCAATAAAGTCAGCTGGCAGCTTCATCAACCATAGATATTAGTGTTTGCTGATAATTTCCGAAGCTATTTTAAAAATTCTCACCGTATCTGTGAAAATTTCAATCAAATAAGTATTTTTCGTTTCATTTGTTTATTATTTTTTCATGTATTTTTTTGCAATTACCCTTATTAATAGTTTCATGATACCTTTTATTATTTTCTTCTTTGAGCTCCAGCAGAGCATCCATCATCTCGCTGTCTGCTCCCTCGCCAACTACCAGTATCTCCGGCTTAAACTAAAACATGTGAATAATTATTTCCGAACTATGAGCTCCAAAGTTATTAAAGAATGATGCATAAGTTATTTAACTTATTATTACAGCCTCTAGAAGAGGTTGATGATGTATTCGTATTCATAAGAATAATTTTCAACTCCAATTATATTGGAAAATAATTGCGATTTTGACTGAACTTTACAAACCGTAAATTATTTGCGCTGTAAAACAAATGCAAATTCTAGTAACTCGTGTTTACTACTGACTGAAAGAGGAAATATCGAGAAAGCATTTTTTGCTATTATAGCCAATCGCAATTAACACATTTACTTTTTTTCTCGCACTCATTTTCCAGTTTACAGCATGCCATGTTGTTTGAACAACTAATACAGCTAAATCATGTCCGTATTGTTACACTACATCAGTGTTGCCAACCCTACGATTTTAGTCATATATCTACGACTTGTTTAACTTTTGAGGCAGCACTTTAGGCCCTGAAATTACTTTCTGTGTGCACCACAGACCCACCACAAACCCACCACAGACCCACCACAGACCCACCACAAACCCACCACAGACCCACCACAGGCCCGCCACAGGCCCACAGCAACTGACTAGTTGCATTAGGTGAGCAGTAATGTACCGAAATAAAGGCCATAAAGTGGGTTTGAAGGCAGTATAGACGGGTATTAGATTACTGAATTCGACTATATTTTGCCATTTGGGATTGGCAGCACTGCACCACATTTGTTTCCTATGTTAACTGCGACAACTAGAGCACCTAAAACTACCTTTCAGTCAAGTTTGAAACAAATCTCAGACTCCTCCATAACTGAACAGTTATGAACATCACCCGGAGGTGGAGAGGAAGGCGGCGATGGCAAGAGAAGGCAACTCTAAAAGGCTGTATTACTGTTAGCTAAAGTGAAAGCAGTATTAATTTTAGCTGAACTGAAAGGTAGAAATGAGTTTTATTGCTCAAAATTGCTTTGAAAAGTTTAATATAATTCCCTCGATCTAAGGCTCGGCGAGACGAGTAACTATTGCAAGATTTGGGAGCAAAAGCTGCCTATTCAAAGATTTGCTGGTGACTGTTCATGGATCTTTGCTGGTTAAACTACACATCCTATGATCTTGAGACTGTGAAACTGATATCTGACAAGTTGTGGGATGTTACGCTCATTGCTTCATCAGTTTTACTGTTTATATTTGGAATTGTCTTCTCCTATTCTAGCCTAGATTCCTTAATGCAAAATCAAAGCCACAAGTTTTAACTACGCTAGCTGAGGCAGCTCAGGCAATCTCACAAGTTCAAGCTCACATGAAGACAGTATTACTTAGTTTGCAAGCTATACCATGTGATGATGAGAGCAACCAACACAGTGCACTCAACTCAGGTCCAGTACATGGTTGCAACCAATAGTCTCATTGTCATTGGACTTATCGTAGCTGATGCCACCCCCCCCCCCATCCTCCTGTAAGACCTCAACTATACTGGCACTGACATGAGGCTGGGGCTTCATTCCCCTGTCTAACTGTGTGGGAATTATAACTTACCTCATCTATGAGCTCTGGCAGGACTCTCTTCCTGGGTGAATACGTCACTGGATGCTGCAACAAAAATTACGCACTGTCGTCATCCACTGTCCTGAACTCAAACATTCGATTTGAAATGGACAAGGTATGACTCTCCTATCAGTGTATAGTACACTGTCACGACCAATGCCGCGACCAATATCACAACCAATGTCACGACCAATGCCACAACCAATGTCGCAACCAATGCCACAACCAATGACACGAACACCAATCTGTTGACCAGCAGAGGCTTGGATACAAGCTTAGTATGTGACTCAGACTGGGATTTTTTTGTTCAGGTAGGAGGGGCTGCACCACACTTTGACATAGCACCTGCTATTGGATGACATCTCCAGTGCACCTGTTCATAGTGACAGCGATACACTTGCTCACTGCTGTCATGGATTGTGCAATGGTTCAACTAAATTGTTTTCTCTCTCTATCAACAAGTAGAGTCATATCAAGCATTGACTTGAAATAGCTTGCTTAGTTCTGGCCATGAGCAAGTGGGCATACCAGAGATCTGTTTGACTGAAGGCGGTCATGAAATGTCAAAAGAGTTACTGTGGCTATGTGAAGATTGATAGATTGACTGTCACAGGTATGATCGACCTGTCACCATTGCTTGCCATGAAGTACTATGAACAACACAGCCGTCAACAAATCTAACTGGTCCATCAGTAGCAATAGGTCTACTGTATCCTTTTAGTCATCAGTGATACCGTCAGATATCATCCACATGGGGGTGTGCAGGTAAACCAGCAATGGCTATTCAGTGATGTCATCAGTCATGTGGTTAACCAGCAGCTCCTTTCTGGTACTAGCTATGCTAAACAATGCACTTATCACATGTTCGAAATCTAGGTCTTGATGCTTTCTGGTTGGTCAATTTCTAACTAATGGTTCCATAACCACAGGAGCCACGTGTGTGAGCAGTGACAGCAACCGCACCTCTCTTTTACTACAGATTACCAGACCATGCTTGCTATACAGGTGCTATGTAGCTGGTCCTCCAGTCCCTCTGTGTAGCCATCATGCATTTCCTACCCTACCTAGGCTACCCTCACTACCTAATTCCTCTGATGCTGAAACACGCTGAAGCTGCTGAAGGTTAGTTTTTTGACGGCGTTTTACCGATTGGTGGGCGATTACTTCCTGTCTCTTAGATCAGCTGTAGCCATGGCAGTCTCAGTCGAGAGACAGGAAGTTAAACTTTGATACAGATAATGACTGAAATTGATCGGCCCTGTGTTTACAATTCTGAGCCAGTTTTCGACACTTGATCACGCTGGCTGGAGTTCAAACTCAAAATTACATTTTTTTCTGTGACAGAATCTTGTGATATCAATGGATTGAATTTTGACTTTGCAGCCACGGACACAAATATAGGAACCAAATACAACCAAGTGGCTATGATTCGGATTTGTCTGCTCATGCATATCTATGGGAGTTTACTAACCGTATGAGTTATCCCAATAGACATGCTGGCCAAATACAGCACCAAGGCTTCCGATGTTATGCATGACACGACGAGCATCGTATCTCCTCTCTTTAGTCGCATTGCCAACAGACTCTTGGCGCATTCGTCTATCTGTTAAAATAACTGAACCATTTTAACAATTACAATGTGACTAGTACTAGGTTAAAATATGGCATATAGGAAATTAATCCAATTAACAATTTGGTCACACACTGGTTCACTGATGGCTTATGGTCTCAAACTTAGATGAGTATATAAGCTAGAGACCCAACGGCTATGTCGTGCTATTGGCCGATTGTGTCCCAATACACCTGGGTGACGTTGCGTAAAGCCGAGCCATTGGAATGTAATATCTCGCGGGTGTACCTCTCCATTGTGTTCTATATGTTTGGCAGCCAAATTAATGGGAACACAACACGTTGTCCGTTGCGCCTCTAGTATATATCTTCCTCTAAGGCAGTGTTGCCAACTTAATGCTTTTTGGCGTAGATCTACTCTTTTTTCATGTTCTGAGATAGCCACATTAACCGAATTGGTCACTCAATTGCTTTCTGTGTTCTCCACAGGCCCACAGAAACTGGTTATTTGCGTTCAGCTACCAGCTGTGCTTTACAGACCATAAAGAGGGTATCAAGTCAATAGGGGTGATTATATTTTTAGATTAGTGAAATCTACGCTTTTTTGCCATTTAGGGTTGGCAACAGTGCTCTAAGGTCCCAAATTAAGAAATGGGAGTTGAGAAGATAGCTCCGAATACAAAATATCACACATGAATATATGTAAAAGTTAGCTCAGGGTTCACACACATTTCACTGCAGGTCATGAAATCTCAGCTCAGCAATCCTAATTTCTATGAACTCATGAAATTCTAATCAATTATTTATGTTATATATACAGATATATTTTTTTAAGTTTTTTAAAATTTACAATTTTTCTGCATTACGCAGTCGAATCTTCCTGACAGTTGGACTTTTTAAACTTTACATTCTTTTGTAGTATTACAACGATTGCCGATTGGTCCAAGAAGTTCGTCAATGGAGATCACCCCAATAGACTTAATCCTCTTGAGGGCAATTTGTGATGTATAGTGTAGAAAAATGGTCATATTTTTCTTTGAAAACCTTCACAGGAAGCATGACAGGTTTGTATGGTAGTGTGAACACCATCTCTGTCATTCATTGTCAGTGAAGATAACTGACAGCAGTGGTTAGAGCAGTAAGTGTAGCCATCATACTATAACCATGTTGACATCGTTGCTAGCAGCGCAGCTGCTTGCTGCTCAGGTTTATCAAAAGTATCGAATTACCAAAAATATATCATATTTTGCTACTTACTCCCTCTATGGTTACATCTGCAGTCAGTCTGTGTGACAGCTGCCAGCATGTGGCTGCCAGTGGTCGCATATGCAAAGGTTCACTGAGCCAAATATGTTTGAGATAGTTTCACACTAGTATTCACTTCATTTAGTACGGTAAGATTACTACAAACATGTGTGAGGCCATGGAGCACATTTACTGTAGCACACTTACCGTAGTGTACTTACTACCACAAAACAATACACTTACCTTGTCCATCAAAGTCTCGAATGGTAGGGTTATGTTATCCTCTTCGAATACCACCTCCGACTGGACGCCCTTTCCTCTCATATCATTCAATATGGTCGCCATTGTGACATCATCACGTAATGGCACCTTGCCCGTCACCTTCACATAGCTCATCTTTGTCTGCAACAGCGGCCCCATTATTCACGTTTTCTTACAGTCATTGGTCAATTATGGCCACAGGAAACCTGGTGGATTTCTGATAAAAACAATGTTTTTATATTTATGTGATTTGAAGCGGGGGGGGGGGGGCAAGAAACCAAAGGGAAGGGACAAGCGCACCCCGAAACGCAACCCCACCGCGGGCGAGGGCAGAAAATAAAAGAAAAAAAACCAAAAGAGAAAGGAGGGGGGAGGGGGGGAGGGGGGAGAGAAGGAGGGGG
>ERZ1740065.452-NODE-452-length-22016-cov-6.184236_pt1 | contig 22016 bp, 27 predicted proteins | sample MGYA00581738_ERZ1740065 | MGnify/ENA primary metagenome ERZ1740065 (study PRJEB43018, sample SAMN04849749) | marine metagenome | isolation source: floating plastic debris | place: Pacific Ocean | collected 2008-09-01 | study: EMG produced TPA metagenomics assembly...
TCGCCGCAACGCAGCGAATTGACAAGGGCATAATATTCCAGATATCAACCCGTATACGTAATAAAGTTGCTCTGCTTGATTCACGAGGTTGCCATGTCCGATGTCACGAAAGACCGCCCCTGGTTGATCCGCACCTATGCGGGACATTCGACGGCCAAGGCCTCCAACGCGCTCTACCGGGGCAATCTGGCAAAAGGTCAGACGGGTCTGTCCGTGGCCTTCGACCTGCCCACGCAGACAGGCTATGACAGCGATCACGTGCTCGCGCGCGGCGAGGTCGGCAAAGTCGGCGTGCCGGTCAGCCATCTGGGGGACATGCGCACGCTGTTTGACCAGATCCCGCTGGAGCAGATGAACACCTCGATGACCATCAACGCGACGGCACCCTGGTTGCTGGCGCTCTACATCGCGGTGGCCGAGGAACAGGGCGCGGATGTCTCGAAACTTCAGGGTACAGTACAAAACGATTTGATTAAGGAGTACCTAAGCCGGGGAACGTATATCTGCCCGCCCGCGCCCAGCCTCAAGATGATCGCGGATGTGGCGGAGTATTGCTACACGAACGTGCCCAAGTGGAACCCGATGAACGTCTGCTCCTACCACCTGCAGGAAGCAGGTGCCACGCCGGAGCAGGAACTGGCCTTTGCGCTGGCGACCGCCACGGCCGTGCTGGATGCGCTGAAACCGCGGGTGCCAGCAGAGGATTTCCCGGCGCTGGTCGGGCGTATTTCCTTCTTCGTGAACGCGGGCGTCCGCTTTGTCACCGAGATGTGCAAAATGCGTGCCTTCGTCGATCTCTGGGACGAGATTTGCCGCGACCGATACGGGGTGGAGGACCCCAAGTTCCGCCGCTTCCGCTACGGGGTGCAGGTGAACTCGCTGGGGCTGACCGAGCAGCAACCGGAAAACAATGTCTACCGCATCCTGATCGAGATGCTGGCGGTGACCCTGTCCAAGAAAGCCCGCGCGCGCGCAGTGCAACTGCCCGCTTGGAACGAAGCGCTGGGGCTGCCCCGCCCGTGGGATCAGCAATGGTCCATGCGGATGCAACAGATCATGGCCTATGAGACCGATCTGCTTGAATTTGATGATCTTTTCGACGGCAACCCGGCGGTTGACGCCAAGGTCGATGCCCTCAAGGAAGGCGCACGCCACGAGCTGGCCAGCCTCGACAGCATGGGCGGCGCGATCGAGGCCATCGACTATATGAAAGCACGGCTGGTCGACAGCAACGCCGAACGGCTGGGCCGGATCGAGGCCGGTGAAACCATCGTGGTGGGCGTAAACAAATGGCAGCAGGGCGAACCTTCACCGCTGATGACCGGCGATGGCGGGATCATGGTTGTGGACCCGGCGGTCGAGGCCGAACAGATCGCCCGCCTCGACGCCTGGCGTGCCGAACGCGATGACACGGCGGTGAAACAGGCGCTGGCCGATCTGCGCGCCGCCGCCGCCGAAGGCCGCAACGTCATGACCCCGTCCATCGCTGCGGCCAAGGCCGGGGTGACCACCGGAGAATGGGCGGCGGAAATGCGCAAGGTACATGGTGAATACCGCGGGCCGACGGGCGTGTCGGGCGCCCGCTCGAACAAGACCGAGGGCCTGGATGACCTGCGCGACGCGGTGGATGCGGTGAGCGACAAGTTGGGGCGCCGTCTTAAATTTCTTGTTGGAAAACCGGGGCTTGACGGCCATTCAAACGGTGCCGAACAGATCGCTGTCCGGGCGCGGGATTGCGGCATGGACATTGCCTACGAAGGCATCCGCCTGACCCCGGCAGAGATCGTCGCGGCGGCGCAGGAAGATGATGCGCATGTGGTGGGCCTGTCGATCCTGTCGGGCAGCCATATCCCGCTGGTGGAGGACCTGATGACGCAGATGCGCGCGGCGGGTCTGGGCCATGTTCCTGTTATCGTTGGCGGAATCATCCCGGATGACGATGCGGAACGGCTGCGCGGCATGGGGGTCGCGCGGGTTTATACGCCGAAGGACTTCGAGCTTAACACCATCATGATGGACATCGTCCCCCTGGCCGATCCGCAGGCGGTCGCGGCGGAATAGCCGCGACGTTACGTCCTTTTCCCTTGTCGCCGTGCCCAAGGCCGGGCAGATTGCGCGGGAAAAAAAGGACAGCATGACCATGACGATCCACATTGGCGCCGCCCCCGGAGAGATTGCCGAAACCGTTCTGATGCCGGGTGATCCCTATCGCGCCCGATGGGCCGCGGAGACTTTTCTGGAGAATGCCAAACTGGTCAACGAGGTGCGCGGGATGCTCGGGTTCACCGGCACCTACAAGGGCAACCGGGTCACGATCCAGGGCTCTGGCATGGGAATGCCCTCCCTGTCGATCTATGCTAATGAACTGATTTCACAGTATAATGCACAGACGCTGATCCGCATTGGATCCTGCGGCGGGATGCAACCGCATGTGGCTGTGCGGGATGTGATCATCGCCATGTCGGCCACCACGATCACCTCGCCTTCCTCGGGCATTTTCAGGGAAGTGAACTTTGCGCCGACAGCGCATTATGATCTGCTGGCCGCCGCCGTGCCCGCGGCCAAGGCGCGCGGCACGACCACCCATGTGGGCGGGATCTACTCCTCGGATGTGTTCTATGCCGAGCGGCCGGATCTGGACGAGCAGATGGTGCGGCACGGCATTCTCGGGGTCGAGATGGAAGCGGCCGAGCTTTATACGCTGGCGGCGCGGCATGGGCGCCGGGCGCTGGCGGTGCTGACGGTGAGCGACCACCTGCAGACCGGCGAGGCGCTGCCCTCGGAGGACCGCGAGAAGACCTTCGGCGACATGATCGAGATCGCTTTGGAAGCGGCCTTTACCTGATCCTTTCCGCAACGCGCGGTGCACCGGTTCGCGCGTTTTGGCCGTAGGGCGGTTAACCCGCTGATTTCATTGCAAACCCGATGTCGGTATCACGTCGGTATTTGGTCGGTATCGCGTCGGTGCGACGGTCGGTTTCGCGGCCCGGGGCACGGGTTAAGACAGCGCGCGCAGGAGAAAGGTTAACCGGGCGCTGCCGGCGCGCGCGGCAGCCCGGCTTTCCGATCTCCGCAGGTGTCAGGGGCCGTGGGAACCGTCATAGCTGTTGGGCGCGGGCGGCACCCATCCGGCGAGCGCCCCGGCAGCGGGCGCAAAGACTTCGACCAGAAGCGGATGACAGGGGGCCGCATCGCTTGAGTGTTCCGCGGAACAGTCCCCGCCCGGGCAGGCGGACAGGTTCCCGAGCAGGTCGATCTCGGCAAAGAATTCCAGGTAGTCGCCGGGTCGCACGGGGCTCGCCTTCATGAAATACTGCCCGGTGTCGCGGGTGAAACCGGTGCACATGAAGACGTTCAGGACGTCATGCACCAGCGGTTCGGCCTCGGCGCGGGGCACGCCCAGATGCGCCGCGAGCGACCGGGTCAGGTTCGAGTGGCAACAATGGTGGTACTGCCCGCCGTCCGACAGGAGCGCGTGGGTGTAAGGGTCACAGCGGGTGCCGATCACATCATGCACCGAGCCGCCGAAGGCGTCTATGCCGTACCAGCCCAGCGTATCCTGCGTGATCGTGGCCATGGGGCGCAGGTGCGGGAAGGAGGACCACATCCGCTCCCCCGTGGTGAGATGGGTGCCGTGCAGGGCGCGGGTCTTGCCGGAATAGAACCGCTCGCCCAGATCGGCGGCACTGTGCAGGTTCAGGTCCCCGACCTGCGGCCCCTCGACCGAGGTGATGCGAAAGAAATGCCCGGCGGGCACCGCAAAGCAGCGCGCCTCGCGCGGGGGCACCAGCACCTCGTCGAGCTTGGTCAGTGTCTGCCGGGCCGCGTCATAGAGGCCCATGTCAGGGGTAGGCAGCGTCTCCACCGGGTAGCAGATCACGGGTTTGACGGCGCGGCGCGCCTCGGCATCGGCGGGTGTGGTCACGGGGTGTCGGTCCTTTGTCATGGTTCCGCTTCAGACAGGCGGGAGGTTGGATTTGCAGGTGTCGGGCGGCCCCTTGGAGGCGGTAAAGGCCTCGGCCCCGCAGGCGGCGCATTTGTATTTGCGCAGGCTGCCGCGGTCGCCGCTGCGGTCCTCGCGCCAACGGCAGCGGCGGGTGCCCCGGCTGCGCCGCGCGACGATGGCGACGACGATGAAGGCGATGATCAGTCCGATGACGATATGCATAGATGCCTCAGATCAGCAGATGACCGGCGAGCCCGACACCGAAGCCCAGGATGGCGCCGAAGGGGGGCAGCATGGTGTTCTCCAGCGGCACCTCGGGCGCGATGTCCTGAAACATCAGGTAGATGATGCCGCCGGACGCAAGCATCATCACGGCCCCGGTGACAGGATCATAGGTCGGGGGCAGCAGCAAGCCAATGCAGGCGGCAATCGGGCCCAGCGGCACCATCAGGAAGAACAGGCCGAGCGGGGGCCCGTGATCGCCGCCCTGCCGCATTTCGCGCATGGCGTTGAAGCCTTCGGGCAGGTTCTGTAGCGCGATGAGCGCGGCCACGAGGACGGCGGTGGGCATGTCGCCGGTGATGAGCGCGCCCAGCGCCATCGCCTCGGGCAGGTAATCCATCATCATGGCGAGGAACTGCGCCGCCTTGCCCCCACGCGCGGCAATCGCACGGTCGACCAGGGCGAACCCGATGCCGCCCGCGAGGAACCAGCCGATGGCGGGCGCGGCTGCGAGCCGCGCGCTGCCTTCGGGCAGCAGCACAAGAGCCACGGCGGCGAGCAGCGCGCCCGCGCCAAAGGCGATCACGCCGTGGCGGAGTTCGCTGCCGAGCCATGCAGGCAGGACATTGACGCGCCAGACCGCGAGCCAAGCCCCGAGCGGGATCGACAGCCCCGCCAGCGTGGCCAGCCCAAGCGCGGCCCAATGCGGGGCGATGTCCAAGGATCAGACCCGGCGTTCGACCATCATCTTCTTGATATTGGCAATCGCCTCTGCCGGGTTCAGCCCCTTGGGGCAGGTCTTGGCGCAGTTCATGATGGTGTGGCAGCGGTAGAGCTTGAACGGGTCTTCCAGATCGTCGAGCCGCTCGCCCGTCGCCTCATCGCGGCTGTCGATGATCCAGCGGTAGGCGTGCAGCAGGGCGGCTGGCCCGAGGTAACGGTCGCCGTTCCACCAGTAGCTGGGGCAGGAGGAGGAGCAGGAGGCGCACATCGCGCATTCATACAAGCCATCAAGCTTCTTGCGGTCTTCGATGGACTGCTTCCATTCCTTCGCCGGGCGGTTCGTCTTGGTTTCCAGCCACGGCATGATGCTGGCGTGCTGGGCGTAGAAATGGGTGAGGTCGGGAATGAGGTCCTTGACCACGGGCATGTGCGGCAGCGGGTAGATGCGCACATCGCCCTTCACCTCGTCCATGCCGTAGATGCAGGCGAGCGTGTTGATGCCGTCGATGTTCATCGCACAGGAGCCGCAGATGCCTTCGCGGCAGGAGCGGCGGAAGGTCAGCGTCGGGTCGATCTCGTTCTTGATCATGATCAGCGCATCCAGGATCATCGGGCCGCAGCTGTCGAGGTCAACGAAATAGGTGTCGACGCGCGGGTTTTCACCGTCATCGGGGTTCCAGCGGTAGATCGAGAACTTCTTGAGGTTGTTCGCCCCGTCCGGCTTGGGCCAGGTCTTGCCCTTGGTCATCCGGGAGTTCTTGGGCAGTGTCAGTTGAACCATGTCTGGTCTCCTGTCGGGTCTAGAGCGTTGCGAGCGCGGCAGGGGCCGCGGCGCGCAGGCATTGCTGGGTTTCCGGGCGGGCCAGAACGGTGCGGATGGTATCCGCGGTGCCCTGATCCACACCGGTGATCGCGTCGGCGGCCAGCGACTGAACCTCGCTGGCATCGGCATTATCCACCACGCAGTTTGTAAATGGCGTAAACAGCTGCTTGGGCACCTGCGGGAAATAGATCGCCAGCGCCTCGGGCAGCACGGTCTTGGCGGTGTTGCGCCCGGCGGTATCGGTGGCCTGCTGCACATCGGCACAGGCCGCCAGCAGGAAAGCCGCGGGAAGAAGAATTCGGATCATGACGTCCACCTCGTGAAAAGTACATCCATGTAGCGCGGTTGCGCGCGTTTGCCGGGTCCGGACCCGATGCTGAGCACGTCGCGCCATTCGAGGCCCGCCTCGGCCAGCAGGGCGATGGCCTGCGATGGCAGGCCGACCCCGGCAAAGCGTTGCGTGACCGACAGTTCCAGAATGGCGAAATCGCAGCGCTGCAGGGTCTCCCGCGCGCCGGTCAGCACCTCCAGCTCGGAGCCTTCGGTATCGATCTTGAGGCCGACGCGCCCCGGGTAGGCCACCGCGATCTCGTCGAGCGGCTTGACGCTGACGTAGTGCGTGTCGGTCTTGGTGAAATTCTTCGCCAGCTTGTCGGTGCGCCGCTTCAGGCTGGCCATCGCCACCTGCTCTCCCTTGTCGGAATGCGGCACCATCAGCGTCGCCCGGCCCTCCTGCGCGCCAAGGGCCGTGGCGTGGAAATGGAAATCCTTGAGCAGCCCGCGCGCGCGCACCGCCTCGGCGGAGCTTTCCTGCGGGTCGATCAGCACGAATTGCGCCTCGGGGAAGCTGCGGTAGAGCCAGGGCGTGCCCTGTGCGACACCCACGTCAAAGACCACCTCGGGGGTGAAGCCGTAACCGCGGATATAGGGCGCACGCGTCTTGATGGGATGGATGACCATCCCTTCCGATTTGAGCGTACGTCGAATTTCCTGCAGCACCGCGATCTGTCCTCCTTGCGCCTCAGCGCGCCCTCAACAATAGCCGGATCCGCCGTAAAGCACACTGGCCCCGCGGGGGCATGTGCCACGTGGCGCGGGCCTGTTTTGCACGACCGCCGGGGTGGCGGGCGCAGGCGCAGGCGCGGTCTGGGCCGCAACCGGCGCGGCACCGCGCAGCCGTCCCCGCGCGCAGGCGTTGATCGCCCGCGCATCGGCTTCGGTGACCTGCCCGCCGGGTGTGATCACCACCTCATTGGTCCCCGATCCATAGGCAAAGACCGCCGTTTCAAAGCGGCCCGGTACGCCGCGCGCGTTCTTGCAGGCGAGGATCGCCGCGTTCTGTTCTTCGACGCTGCGTTCGAAAATGTCACCACCGGGCCCGTAGGTCGCCAGCAGCCGGTCGGATTTGCAGCGGTTGATCCCGCGCGCCTCGGCCAGCGAGAGGCCATTCTCATTCGCGACGAAAACCGAAACCCGGCCATCGTCCAGCGTAATTTTCTGTGGAGAGAATGGCGCTTCGACACCGGCAGCGGCGTGACAGGCCCGCAAGGCCTCTGTCTGCACATTCTCGTTCAGCGACAGGATGACGTCCGCGTTCGGCGTCGTGCACCCGACCAGGCCGACACAGGCCCCGGCAACCAGAAGTTTGCGCACTAGAATGTCCTTTTCTTCGGCGCGATCTTCTTGGGATCGATGCCACCGTCGTTATGGCTGGTCAGCGGCTGCTCGTGCACGCCGCGATAGCCCAAGCTGGCCTTGTTGCCCTTGAACCAGATCAGCGAGTGCTTGCGCCAGTTCTTGTCGTCGCGCTCGGGGTGGTCCTCATGCGCATGGGCGCCGCGGCTTTCCTTGCGCGCCTCCGCCCCGGTGATCGTGGCCACCGCGTTGGGAATGAGGTTGGCCAGTTCCAGCGTCTCCATCAGGTCGGAGTTCCAGATCATGCTGCGGTCGGTCACACCGACATCGTCCCATTTGCCCGCGACCTCGTCCATCGCCTTCTTGCCCTCGGCGAGGGTGTCATTGGCGCGGAAGACGGCGGCGTCCTTCTGCATGCATTGCTGCATTTCCAGCCGCAGCTCGGCGGTGGGCGTGTGGCCCTTGGCGTAGCGGGTGTTGTCGAAGCGGTCGAGCGCCGCCTGGATCGACGCCTCGTTCGGCTTTGGCACGGCGCTTTCGGGATCGACGATCTTGCCCGCCCGGATCGCCGCCGCGCGGCCAAAGACCACGAGGTCGATGAGCGAGTTGGAGCCCAGACGGTTCGCCCCATGCACCGAGGCGCAGCCCGCCTCGCCCACGGCCATCAGGCCGGGCGACACGCGGTCGGGGTCATCCTTGGTGGGGGCCAGCACCTCGCCCCAGTAGTTCGTCGGGATGCCGCCCATGTTGTAGTGCACCGTGGGCAGCACCGGGATCGGCTCCTTGTTGAGGTTCACACCCGCGAAGATGCGCGCGCTTTCGGAGATGCCCGGCAGGCGCAGTTTCAGCGTCTCCGGCGGCAGGTGGTTGAGGTTGAGGTGGATATGGTCGCCGTTCTTGCCGACGCCGCGGCCTTCGCGGATTTCCATCGTCATGCAGCGCGAAACGTAGTCGCGCGGCGCAAGGTCTTTGTACTGCGGCGCGTAGCGCTCCATGAAGCGCTCGCCTTCGGCGTTGGTCAGGTACCCGCCCTCGCCGCGCGCGCCTTCGGTGATGAGGCAGCCCGCGCCGTAGATGCCGGTGGGGTGGAACTGCACGAACTCCATGTCCTGCAACGGCAGGCCCGCACGGGCCGTCATGCCGCCGCCGTCGCCGGTGCAGGTGTGGGCAGAGGTCGCGGAGAAATAGGCGCGGCCATAGCCGCCTGTCGCCAGCACCACCATTTTCGAAGCAAAGAGATGCAAAGTGCCGTCGTCCAACTTCCAGCAGAGCACGCCTTGGCAGATGCCATCCTCGGACATGATCAGATCGATGGCGAAGTATTCGATGTAGAACTCGGCGTTGTTCTTGAGGCTTTGACCATAAAGCGTGTGCAGGATCGCGTGGCCCGTGCGGTCGGCGGCGGCACAGGTGCGCTGCACCGCGGGGCCTTCGCCGAATTCGGTGGTGTGCCCGCCAAAGGGGCGCTGGTAGATCTTGCCCTCTTCGGTGCGCGAGAACGGCACGCCGTAGTGCTCCAGCTCATAGACCGCTTTGGGCGCCTCGCGGGCGAGGTATTCCATCGCATCCGTATCGCCCAGCCAGTCGGACCCCTTGACCGTATCGTACATGTGCCACTGCCAGGTGTCGGGCCCCATGTTGGCCAGGCTCGCGGCAATCCCGCCCTGGGCCGCCACCGTGTGCGAGCGGGTCGGGAAGACCTTGGTCACACAGGCCGTGCGCAGCCCCTGCTCCGCCATGCCGAGGGTCGCGCGCAGACCGGCGCCACCGGCCCCGACAACCACCACGTCATATTCGTGGGTTTCATATTCATAAGCAGCCATGGGTCATTCTCCTGGGTCTGCGCGGCGCCCGGGGGCACCGCACGTCATTGGGTTTAGAGCGCAAGGCGCACGATTGCATAAAGGCCGACAGCCATCGCGGCGTAGCTGACGCAGGTCATTGCAACGATGGCCACCTTCTGGGCCAACCCATGCACATAGTCCTCGATCAGCGCCTGCACACCGCCGGCGAAATGTTTAAAGGTGACGATGATGGTCAGGCCCGCCACCACCGCCGGGAACGGGCGATTGAAATGGGCGGTGACCTCTTCGTAGGACGCGCCCAGCATGGGCCCGAAGGTAAAGACGAAAAGCGGGATCAGGATCAGCAGCGCGCCGGAGCTGACGGTCATCGACCAGTGGTGTTCGGTGCCGGTTTTCGCGGAGCCGAGGCCCACGGCGCGTTTGCGGTCTGTCAGATAGCTCATGAGCGCCTCCCTTACACGATGACGATGGTCAGCACGGTCAGCAGCACCGAGCCGCCGATCACCGCGTAGCCCATCTTGTAGGCGGTCTCGAGGTCAAGGCCGATGCCCTGATCCCAGATCAGGTGCCGCACCCCTGCCAGCGTGTGATACCACAGCCCCCAGAGCGAGAGCGTCATCACCAGATCGCCGAACCAGCTGGTCAGCACCGCATTGGCATAGTCGAAATACGCGGGCGAGGTCGCCGCGGCCAGAAACCACCAGACGACCAGCAAGGACGAGATCAGCAGCGCATTGCCGGTGATCCGCGTCAGGATGGATGTCATGGAGGTCAGCTGCGGACGATAGATCGTCAGATGTGGCGACAGGGGGCGATTGCCCCGATTGACATCAGCCATGGTAGATTCCTTTTGTTCCCTGCCTCTCTTTTTACTGCTTATTACGGGCTTGTCACGGGTCTGCGCCTTCCGGAGGCGCGGTTATTTGGCGCGCTTTGTACAAAAAACCTTAACTTCCCGTTATTTGTGATCACACCAGATCAGCGCGTGATCACATTATCCAGGCGGCTGAGCTGCCGGGTGGTCTCGCGCTGTAATTTCCGTCTGATCTGAGCGGGATAGTCCTCGAACCCGTCGGCAGTGATCACGAATGCATCCTCGCCCAGGATGAGATTTTCGTAAAACCAGCCGGTCAGATCCGCCTCGTCGGTCTCGATCGCAAGCGCGTTCACCGTCACGTCGAGCGCCCGCAGCGCGGGATGGCGGGTGGCGGGCAGCACGCCTTCGTTGGAGATGCCGTCGCCGGAGACATCGACGATCTTGCGCTTGCAGTCCGGGACATCGGCCAGCGCCTGCTCTGCCGCCACCAGCGCCTCGCCGATGGCGGTGGAATAGTTGCGCCAGACCCGCCGGTTCTGCGCGATGGCCTCGGCCAGCTGTGCCACATCCCTGTCGGTCCGGATCCGGGTCCAGGGTACGGTCTGGCGCTGCCGCGAGGAGCCGGTCCACTGGATCAGCGTCACCTGCGCCTCCTGCTCGATCAGCGCATCGACGACGGTGCCGTCCTGCAGCGCGGCGGCGAGCCCCTGCATCTGGATGTCGTATTCGCGCGCATCGACCGAGCCGGACACATCCACCGCCAGCACCAGCGCCAGCTGGCAGGCCTGCGCCGCCCGCCCGCCAAAGGTCAGCGCCAAGAGATGAAGCAGAAACCGTGTCATGGGGCCAGATTACGCAATCGGGCCCATTTTGATACGGGAAACTGACCGCGACGTCAGAAATCCGCGAGGCTGCGCAGATAGGGGTCCAATTCGCTGCAGATGATGATCTCGCGGGTGCCGGGATCGTAGAAGCCATTAGCCTCGCCGCAGGCCTCGATGCGGAAGACCAGGGGCGTGGGCAACAGGAAATCCTCGTTCAGCGCGGCGACCTCATCGACCATCAGCCCGCCGATCAGGTCGTCCCGCGCCCCGTCGAGAAGCATGGAGGCGCCCGGTTCGGCCGCGGTGATCTCGTCCAGCACCGGGCCCCAGCTGTCATAGGCCAGCTCGAACTCCTCGACGCAGGTTTCTGCCCGCTCCTCGGGCAGCTGCAGCTCCTCCGCGAGGGCGGCGCGGGCGTCGGGGTTGGCACCGTAGAAGAGACAGATCATCGTGTAGTAGCGCTGCAGGTCCGGACCGTGCACGTCCCAGAGCGCGGGCTCATTTTCCTGCGACTCGCCCAGAAACCCGAAGGCGGCGTCATAGATGATGCCCGCCGCCGCCTCTTCTTCGTAAAGGTCGTGGATCAGCAATACGCTGAGCACATCGGCGGCATCTTCCTCCTGCCCGAAGACCGGCAGGTTCAGGATGTCGATCAGCGCGTGACCCATCTCGTGATAGACGATGGCCAGCACATTGGCGACGACGAAGTCATCCTCGCGCGTCTGGCCGGTCGCGGCGCTGACCCAGAGCAGGGAGGCCACACAGAGGCCGATCAGTTGTTTCACCATCGCCATCCCTTTCCCATGCGGGCGCTATACCGGGATCAGTGCCCAGTAATCCAGATCAAGCAGCACATGGGGCAGGTATTTGCCATCCGCATCCTTCAAGGTAAAGGCATCTCCGCCCTTCGTGGCCACCAGCCGCAGGCGCAGCGCCCCGACACCGGGCGCGGGGGTCTCGGCGGTGTCGAGCACTTCGGACCAGGCACGGATCGTGTCGCCTGCCAGGCAGGGGTTGGCATGCGCGCCGCCGTTCAGCCCCACCACCATCTGTGCGTTGGCAAGGCCGTTGAAACTGAGCGCGCGCGCCATGGAGATCACGTGCCCGCCGTAGATCAGTCGAGAGCCGTCGGGCCGGGCGGAGGTGTCGAAATGCACCTTGGCCGTGTTCTGCCAGAGCCGCGTGGCCATCATGTGCTCGGCTTCTTCCACCGTCACGCCATCGACGTGGTCGATCTGCTCGCCGATCTCATAATCGCCCCAGCCGTGCGGCTCACCCGCGAGAGTGAAATCGTAATTGGTGAAATCGAGGCCCTTCGGGATCACCAGATCCTCTGCCGCCACGGCCTTGGGCAGCTCCGGCACCACGGTTTCGGGCGCGGGGGCCTCCAGATCGCGTTTGCGCACCATCACCCAGCGGACGTACTCCAGCACCGTCTCGTCGTGCTGGTTGAGCCCGGTGGTGCGCACCCAGACCACCCCGGTCTTGCCGTTGGAATTCTGCTTGAGCCCGATCACCTCGGAGACCGAGCGCAGCGTGTCGCCCGGCCAGACCGGCGTGATCCAGCGCCCCTGCGCATAGCCGAGATTGGCCACCGCATTGAGCGAGACATCCGGCACGGTTTTGCCAAAGACCACGTGAAAGGCGATCATATCGTCGAGCGGGCTGAACGGCAGCCCGCTGGCCTGCGCGAACTGGTCCGAGGAATAAAGCGCGTGCCGCGCCGGGTAGAGCATGTGGTAAAGCGCGCGCTCGCCCATCTTGACCGTGCGCGGCACCGCGTGGTGGATCGTCTGGCCAAGCTCATAGTCCTCGAAAAACCGGCCTGCGTTGGTCTTGGGCGCCATCACTGCGCCCCCAGCTTGATGTCCGGTGTGTAGGTGCCTTCGGTCTCTTTCACCACCGCCTGCCCGCAGCGCATGACACCGCGTTCCGCATCGAAGGCCTGGGTCGGGCTGCCGTAGAGCTCCCAGCCCTTGTTCAGCGCTTCGGTCACCTTGTGGCAGAAGGCGGAGGTGTCTTCCGCGGATAGAAATCGGTAGAGTTTCATGCAGGTCTCCGGAGGTTCAGATGGGGAAGGGCCATACGCCGAGCCAGATGTGAATGCCCGCCACCACGCCGAAAAGCACGATGGTGATCACGGTCAGCCGCAGCTTGACGGCAAGGCCGGCGGGCGGCGGCGGGGTCCAGTCGGGTTCGGCCCGGTTGATCAGGATCACTTCGCCCACGGCCCAGGCCATCAGCCCGCCAAACAGCAGGATCGACGCCAGATCGCCGTTCACCAGCAGGCGCGCCAGCGCCCAGATCTTGAACCCGATCAGCTGCGGGTGGCGGATCCTGGTCTCGGGCCAAGCTTTCGCGGTCTTCGCGGCGCTGGAGCCATAGACCCAGAAGGCCAGCAGCATCAGCGTGTTGTTGACATGCACCAGGAAACCGGGGGGCTGCCAGACCGGGATGAAATCGGCGGCGCGGTAGCCGAGGATCATCAGCACGAGGCCCGCGACGATCCCCAGGGCCACCAGCCCTTTGCCCGGATCGCCAAGCGCCGCCCGGCGCGCCGGCAACAGCCGCTTGAAATAGTGAGAGAAGGTCCAGACGCACAGTCCGGCGATGATGAGCACCATTGGCTTACTCCGCGTTGAGAGCTGCTATGGCTTCCATTTTTGCCAGTGTTTCGCGGGCAGTTGCAACATGAAGGTTCTCGACGATCCGGCCATCGACCACCGCAACCGCTTGCCCTGTTGAAAGTGCCTCGTCATATGCGGCGATCTGCCGCCGGGCCAGCGCGACATCCTCTGCCGAGGGGGAGAACGCCGCATTCGCCACCGCGAGCTGCGCCGGGTGGATCAGGGTCTTGCCGTCAAAGCCCATGTCGCGCCCCTGCGCACATTCCAGGGCCAGCCCGTCGTCATCGCGAAACGCATTGTAGACACCGTCGATGATCGCCACGCCATGCGCCTTGGCCGCCAGCAGGCAGAGCCCCAGCCCCGCCATCAGCGGCATCCGGTCCGCGCGGAACCGGGTGCCCATGTCCTTGGCCAGGTCATTGGTGCCCATCACCAGCCCCGCACACCGCGGATGCGCCGCAATCTGCGCCGCCTGCAGGACGCCCGCCGGGGTTTCCATCATCGCCCAGAGCGGCAGATCGCCGGTGATCTGCGCCAGCGCGTCGAGCTCTGCCGGGCCGTTCACCTTGGGCAGCAGGACCGCATCCGCCCCCATCGACCGCACCGCCTGCGCATCCTCCGCCCCCCATTCGGTGGCAAGGTCGTTGATGCGCACGATCTTCACCCGGGCGCCGTAGCCCCCCTCGGCCAGGGCCTGGGTGAGCGTCGTCCGGGCGGCCGCTTTTTCATCCGGGGCGACGGCATCTTCGAGATCGAAGATGATGGCATCCGCCGGCAGGCTGCGGGCTTTTTCCAGCGCACGCGGCTTGGAGCCGGGAATGTAGAGAACGGAACGCAGGGGGCGCTGGGAGAGAGTCATCGGCAAAAGTCCACGATCATCGAACAGGTCACAAAATTGCGCGGAATGGGGCATTTTTTGAAAGAAACTGCAAGCGAATTTGTGCCGCAATGCAGCAAATTTCAAATTCAATCTATATCCGTACGGCGGATTAACCATTATTTCAATCCTACCGTGGAAGGTGTTTGCGTCGGATATCTCGGCAAATCCCTGCTTCAGCTCGGCCGCTGAACGCACTTAATTCTGTGATATCACCGGCACTTATCTTGAACCGGGGCCGCCCGGTCATCGCCGGTAAAACCGGTCGGGCCAGATGACAGCGGGTGCCGCCTTTGACTTGAAGGCAGACACATTATGAAACGCACATCGAAAATGCTGCATTTGGGCGCGCTGAGCGCGGCAGCCGCTCTCTATATCGCTTCCACCACGGACGCCGCCGCGCAAAACGCGCGCAACTGCGCCCCGCGGGAGGCCGTGATCGACCGCCTGGCAGATGGCTACGGTGAAACCCGCCAGTCCATGGGCCTGGGGGCCAACAACGCGGTGATCGAGGTTTTCGCCTCCGATGAGACCGGCACCTGGACCATTACCGTGACCACGCCGAACGGGCTGACCTGCCTCGTGGCCTCCGGCCAGTCCTACGAGACACTGGCAGAAGCCCTGCCCGCCAAGGGCAACGACGCGTGATCTTTCAAGGTGGGCCGGTGGCCCGCCTGGCATCCTCTGCCGAAACCTGACCGTCCGCCGGGCGAAAGCGCCCGATGCAGGGATCAGGTCACGCCGTCCCAGATCAGTTTCAGACCGGTCAGGCTCAGCAGCACATAGGTCAGCGCGAAAAACAGCCGCTCCGGCACCAGCCGGTGAGCGCGGACACCCAGCCAGGCCCCCAGAAGGGCAAAGGGCGCCAGCACCAGATTGGCCATCCCGGTCTGCAGCGTGAACATCCCCAGAAAGGCGTAGGGAATGAATTTCGCGATGTTGACCACCCAGAAGACGAGCACCGTCGTCGCCTGATACTGGGTCTTGGTCAGCTTTTTCGACAGCAGATAGACGGCGGCAGGTGGTCCGCCCGCATGGCTGACGAAGCTCGTGAACCCCGCCACCAGCCCGGCCACGCCCCCCGCCCACAAGGGCATCCGCCGTTCGGGGCGCGCCGCCGCCCGCTTGGCAAACACCAGCTGCCAGAGCACGAAACCGATGGAAATCGCACCGATGAGCACGCGGAAGACATCCGGTTCCGCGATCTTGTAGAGGGCTGCCCCCAGCGCCACGCCGGGCATCCCGCCGAGGATCAGCAGCAGCGCCGCCTGCCCGTCCCACTTGCGCCAGTAGGGGCGCAGGGTGGCGACATCGATCAGCATCAGCAGCGGCAGCATCACGCCCAGCGCCAGCCCCGGTTCCACCACCAGCGCCAGAATGCTCGCGGCGGCAAAGGCGGCGCCCGACCCGAAACCGCCCTTGGAAATACCGGCGAAGACAACCGCCGGCCCCGCCACCGCAAAAAACATCCAATCAAGGACAAGCATGTCGTCGCCTTTCCTGCCGCCCTGCCCGATGCCGGGGCGCGCCGCCTGCATCGCGCGCCACGGAAGGCGCGATTCGGCCCGCCCAGATCACGACACCACCCGCCCGAACACAACCGCGCAAGTGAACTTGCGCAATCAGGCGTTAATGGGTAGCAGGGGGCGCAACCTCAACCCAATGCGGAGCATATTTCCATGGCAAGACCCAAAATCGCGCTGATCGGCGCCGGTCAAATCGGCGGCACACTTGCCCATCTGGCAGCGCTGAAGGAACTGGGCGACGTTGTCCTTTTTGATATTGCCGAAGGCATCCCCGAAGGCAAAGCGCTCGACATCGCGGAGAGCGGACCCTCAGCCAAATTCGATGCCGCCCTGTCGGGCACGCAGTCCTACGAAGACATCGCAGGCGCCGATGTCTGCATCGTGACCGCCGGTGTGGCGCGCAAACCGGGCATGAGCCGGGATGACCTGCTCGGCATCAACCTCAAGGTGATGAAATCCGTCGGCGAAGGCATCCGCGATCACGCGCCCGACGCCTTTGTCATCTGCATCACCAACCCGCTCGACGCGATGGTCTGGGCGCTGCGCGAATTCTCCGGCCTGCCGCACGAGAAGGTCTGCGGCATGGCGGGCGTGCTGGACAGCGCCCGGTTCCGCCACTTCCTCGCCTCCGAATTCGACGTGTCGATGAAAGACGTCACAGCCTTCGTGCTGGGCGGTCATGGCGACACGATGGTGCCGCTGGTGCGCTATTCGACCGTGGCCGGTATCCCGCTGCCCGATCTGGTGAAGATGGGCTGGACCACGCAGGAAAAACTCGACGCGATCGTGCAGCGCACCCGCGACGGCGGTGCCGAGATCGTCGGTCTGCTCAAGACCGGTTCCGCGTTTTATGCGCCCGCCACCTCGGCCATCGAAATGGCCGAAAGCTATCTCAAGGATCAGAAGCGCGTGCTGCCCTGCGCGGCCTATGTCAGTGGCGCTTACGGTCTGAAAGGCTTCTACGTCGGCGTGCCCACGGTGATCGGCGCGGGGGGCGTCGAGCGCATTGTCGAGATTTCGATGAACAAGGACGAACAGGCCATGTTCGACAATTCCGTGAACGCGGTCAAAGGCCTGGTCGAAGCCTGCAAGGGCATCGACAACAGCCTCGCCTGATCCTTTCCGGAAACAGATGCATGAAAGAGCCCGCTTCGCCGGGCTCTTTTTTTTGAACCGACGTCCAGAAGACAAGTGGTGGCGAGAAGGACGTTTGTCGTGCAACCCGGGTCCCGGGGCCGCGAATCCCTTGCTTTATATGAAAATTGTTAAGCTGGCGCGTTTTGTGATCACAGCCAAAAACCCCGTGATCACAAAATGTCGATTTCTCACGATGAAGCTGTGATAAAGGGCGAAACCGGTTCCATCGCGCAGATTTCGGGTTTTATATCGGCGAAACGATCCGATCCAACAAAACGGGACCCTATCCATGAACATCCACGAATATCAGGCGAAAGCATTGTTGCGCAGCTACGGCGCGCCGGTCTCGGACGGTCGGGTGGTGCTGCGCGCCGAAGAAGCCAAGACGGCGGCAGGTGCTCTCGACGGACCGATGTGGGTGGTCAAGGCGCAGATCCACGCCGGCGGGCGCGGCAAGGGCAAGTTCAAGGAGCCGGATGCCGGCGACAAGGGCGGCGTGCGCCTGACGAAATCGGTGGAAGAGGCCGCGGAGGAAGCCAAGAAGATGCTGGGCCGCACGCTGGTCACGCATCAGACCGGCCCGGTGGGCAAGCAGGTCAACCGCATCTATATCGAAGACGGCTCCGGCATCGAGACGGAGATGTATCTGGCCCTGCTGGTGGATCGCCAGACCAGCCGCGTCAGCTTTGTCTGCTCCACCGAGGGCGGCATGGACATCGAGGAGGTGGCCGCCGCGACGCCGGAGAAGATCCTCAGCTTCTCGGTTGATCCGGCCTCCGGCTACCAGGCCTTCCACGGCCGCCGCATCGCCTTTGCGCTGGGTCTCGAAGGCAAGCAGGTCAAGCAATGCGTGGGCCTGATGGGGCTGCTCTACAAGGCCTTCATGGAGAAGGACATGGAGATGCTGGAGATCAACCCGCTGATCGTGACCGACAGCGGCGATCTGAAGGTGCTCGACGCCAAGGTCAGCTTTGACGGCAACGCGATCTATCGCCACCCGGATGTGGCCGAGCTGCGCGACACCACCGAAGAGGACAGCAAGGAGCTGGAGGCCTCCAAATACGATCTCAACTACATCGCGCTCGATGGCGAGATCGGCTGCATGGTGAACGGCGCGGGCCTTGCGATGGCGACAATGGACATCATCAAGCTCTACGGGGCTGAGCCTGCCAACTTCCTCGACGTGGGCGGCGGCGCCACCAAGGAGAAGGTGACCGAAGCCTTCAAGATCATCACCTCCGACCCGAACGTGAAGGGCATCCTCGTCAACATCTTCGGCGGCATCATGCGCTGTGACGTGATCGCCGAGGGGGTTGTCGCCGCGGTGAAGGAAGTGGGCCTGCAGGTGCCGCTGGTCGTGCGCCTCGAAGGCACGAACGTGCAGCAGGGCAAGGACATCATCAACAATTCCGATGTGGACGTGATCGCCGCCGACGACCTGAAAGACGGCGCGCAGAAGATCGTGAAAGCCGTCAAGGGCTGAGCGGTGGACCGGCTGTTTCGTGGACTGGTGGCCAGCGCCTGTGGCGCGCTGGCCGGCTGTGCGACCGTGCAGCCGTTCGACCCGTCCACTGACAAGCTGGAGCAGTCCGACCTGGCTCTGTCGACCGCAACCTTTCAGGAGGTCTGTGTCGACAGCCTACCCGATCTTTCGCAGGCCGATGCCCGGGCCACCGCGCGCGGGTTCGAGCCGCTGGGCATTCCCGGGCAGGGGCAGTTCGGCGCTCGGACATATCGTACCAACCTGAAATCGGTGGTGGCGCTGACCCTGCGCCCCAACGACAGTGCACCGCTGTGCGGTGTGGCCTTTCTGGGGCCGGACGCGCGCGGCGAGGTTCAGGACGCCTTCCTCGATGTGACCACGCGCAGGCTGGGCGGGGCACCGCGCGCGCGGCTGCGCGCCTCCGAGACCGAGGCGGCCTATCACCTGCCCAACCAGAGCGCGATGATCTTCGAAGCGCGTCCCAAGGGCGACGGGACAAGCCATTACGTCTACCTCTCCCCGCCGCTGCCGCGGGAAGAGGCGCAGAGGCTGGTGGCAGACTGATGCGGAGCCCGCGGCATATCACGGGACAGGCCCGGCGGAGACGCATGGGGGCGGCCCTGCTGGCCGGGGGCTTTGTCCTTGCCGCCTGTTCCGCGCAGGGGATCTCGCCCGACACCGCCGAGCTGCGCAACATGTGGCGTTCGAACCTCGTGCCCAAGAGCAGCCCGGCGCTGATGGTCAGCGCCTTTGACCGGTTCTGCGCGCAAGGCCCGCGCGATGACACGACCCTGCGCGCCGCGGGCTACGTACCCCTGCCGAACCGCGCCCCGGGCGCGCGCGCCTATGTCATCGACGACCGCCGCCCGGCCGTGGCCGTCTCGGACCGCATGTGCGTGGTGCAGGCGGAATCGCGCACCGGTCAAACAGCGCGGTTCCAGAATTACGTGACCGCCACCTACCCCGGCGCGCGCCCGATCGACCCGGCCCCCCTCGGCAAATCCATCGAGCAGGCATGGTCGCTGCCCACCAATCCGCCGTCGCTGATTGCGACCGAGCGGACGGTCAGCCTGGGCTGGTACCGCTATGCGCTGATCTTTTTCCGGCCGGGGGCCACATGATCCGCGCCCTGCTCATATCCGCCGTGCTGGCGACGCCCGCGACCGCCGGGCCCGTGGCCGAACAGGCCATCGCCACCTTCAACGCGGTCTGTTTCACCGCCGGGCAGACCGCGGCGCAGGCCCGCCACCGGATGGAGGATCGCGACGGCGCCCCCCTGCCCTATACGCTGACCTTCTGGGACAGGTCACTGGAGCCCGCGCCGGAAGCACCTGCCCGGATCGAGCGGCGGTGCGAAGTCAGCTTTGCAGGCGATCACAGACAGGCGGCCATTGCTGCGTTGCGCGCGCAGATGGCGCGCCCGCCGGTGTTCGGTTTCAGGATCGACCTGCCCCGATCGCATGCGCCCCAGGCTGGCACCGCGCTGATCGAGGGGCGCGAGTTGCTGCGCGGACGTATCGCGGTGGTCCACGTGGGCCTGCGGGAGGGTGAGACCTTCATGGGTGTCGACCGCCTGCCCGAAGGTTGGGAGGACAGCTGAGATGCTCGACACCACCCTGCGCCCCTGCCCCTGCTGCACCGCCACCGACGCCGCACCCTGGGACCGGTATTCGCCGGAAGACTGGCAGGTCGCGCGCTGCACCGGCTGCGACATGACCTACCTGCGCAATCCCGTCGCCTATGAGGCGCTGGAAGAGGATTTCGCCTGGGAAAAGACCTACGAGGCGAAGAAAGAGGTGTCCAAGGGCTCCACCGCGCTCAGCCCCGGCATCCGGGCGCTGCGCGAGAAGCTGGGCCTGACCCATCGCGACAAGCACGAGATGTACCGGCGCTGGTTCAACGACGGGCATGTGCTGGACATCGGCTGTGGTCTGGGCGCGCGCGTGCGCCCGCCGATGATCCCCTACGGCATCGAGCTGTCCCGGGCGCTGCATGCCCGTGCGGATGCCTATATGCGCTCGCACGGCGGATGGTGCGCCCATGGCGCCGGCGCCGAGGCGATCTGGACCTTCGATGAAGGGCAGTTCGACGGCATCATCATGAATTCCTATCTGGAGCATGAAACCGAAGCGATGGCGGTGCTCAAGGGCGCGCATCGGGCGCTGAAGGACAGCGGGGCGGTCTATGTTCGCGTGCCCAATTTCGGCTCGATCAACCGCCGGGTCGTCGGGGCGAAGTGGTGCGGCTTCCGCTACCCCGACCACGTCAACTACTTCACGCTGGCAACGCTCACGGACATCAGCCGCCGCGCCGGGTTCACCACGCAGCTGGTCAACCGCATTGCGCTGCCGGTGGACGACAACATCACCGTGCTTTTGCACAAGGCAGGCGCAGGATGACGCTTTGCCCCCCTCTCATCCGGACCTTGAAATACCAAAAAGGGAACCAAAATGGCCGTACTTATTGACGAAAACACCAAGGTGATCTGCCAGGGCCTCACCGGCTCGCAGGGCACGTTCCACACCGAACAGGCCATTGCTTATGGTACCCGGATGGTCGGCGGCGTGACCCCCGGCAAGGGCGGGCAGACGCATCTGGACCTGCCGGTCTTCAACTCGGTGCACGAGGCCAAGGCCAAGACCGAGGCGAATGCGAGCGTCATCTACGTGCCGCCACCCTTTGCCGCGGATTCGATCCTCGAGGCGATTGATGCGGAGATGGAGCTGATCGTCTGCATCACCGAAGGCATCCCGGTCCTGGACATGATGAAGGTGCAGCGGGCTCTGGAAGGGTCGTCTTCGCGGTTGGTGGGGCCGAACTGCCCCGGGGTGATCACACCCGATGCCTGCAAGATCGGTATCATGCCCGGCCACATTCACAAGCGCGGCTCCTGCGGTGTGGTCTCGCGCTCAGGGACTTTGACCTATGAGGCGGTCAAGCAGACCACCGATCTGGGCTATGGCCAGTCCACGGCGGTGGGCATCGGTGGTGACCCGATAAAGGGGACCGAGCATATTGACGTTTTGGAAATGTTTCTGGCCGATGACGAGACCCAAAGCATTATCATGATTGGGGAAATCGGCGGTTCTGCCGAAGAGGATGCAGCGCAGTTCCTGGCAGATGAGAAGAAGAAGGGCCGCTGGAAGCCCACGGCCGGGTTTATCGCAGGCCGCACCGCCCCTCCGGGCCGCCGCATGGGCCACGCGGGCGCGATTGTCGCGGGCGGCAAGGGCGGCGCCGAGGACAAGATCGAAGCCATGCGCGCGGCTGGTATTGTCGTCGCCGACAGCCCCGCGACGCTGGGCGAAGCCGTGAAAGAGGCGATTGAAAAGGGGTGAGCCGCGGACCGAGCATAAGCGAGGCGAAAGCGCCAGTGGCGCTTTCGAGCGGCGAACGAGCGGAGCCCCGGAGTGATCTCAGTATGCGCGCGGCAAAGGCGCGACGGATTGGCATACCATTCGGAAAAGTTGCGTCCCGACATACAACCTACCGTCAAACCCACGTGCTGATGGCAGCTCACGGCCGCGGGCACGGGGCAGAACGCCCTCGCCCGTCAAACCGACGGTAAGCC
>ERZ1740065.453-NODE-453-length-22006-cov-12.147191_pt1 | contig 22006 bp, 15 predicted proteins | sample MGYA00581738_ERZ1740065 | MGnify/ENA primary metagenome ERZ1740065 (study PRJEB43018, sample SAMN04849749) | marine metagenome | isolation source: floating plastic debris | place: Pacific Ocean | collected 2008-09-01 | study: EMG produced TPA metagenomics...
CCCCCCCCCCCCCCCCCCCCCCCCCCTCCCCCCCCCCCCTCCTCCCCTCCCCCCCCCCTCTCCTCCTCCCCTCCTCTCCTACTCTCCTCCTCCCCTCCTCTCCTACTCTCCTACTCTCCTCCTTCCCTCCTCTCCTCCTTCCCTCCTCTCCTACTCTCCTCCTTCCCTCCTCTCTTTCTCTCTTCTTATCTACACATGATATAACGGAGCAAGCATGACTGCAAGAACGGCAACAATCAAATGGTTGATTACAAGCTGCAGAGGCAAAGTACGTGTACATGCACCAAGTTGGTTACCCAGCGATGCTATGTAGACTACATAGTAGTCCCAATACCACCAGGGAATGTGCGTAGTCTGTTTCTGTGAAAGATAAGGTGTCTTGGCATCTGTAGACATAGACACCTTGTAATTAGTTTTCTATGAGTGAGACTCAATTGAGCAGCATTTGTAAATTTACTCTACATGATTATATGATTTTGATATGCTGTGAACTGGTTGTAAAAATCCAAGAATTACGAATGTCTCCTCATAATATATTGATGTGTAGTCAGATTTCATACACAGTTTATGAACTTTACCTTCTTCCCAATGCTCTGCTGATATACAAACAAAAATGCAAAGGCATCTTGTGTCCACAGAATTTGATATGCACATTGATGTACATATTACCTTACCCTATATTTTATGGTGAGATCAGCAGTCTACGATAATATTATGAATATATCATCTTGTACCAGCCATAGAAACTCAACATAAGGCTGTGGAAATGATGGTGCTGATGCTAAGGGAGACGCGCAGTGTATTACCCTGCTCAGGTTTTATCCTCATTTTCTGGATTCTGAGGTTTGATTTGGATGAAAGATTTTATAGCTTTAAATCCATATTGTTTGACTATTTTATCTTATGATGCTAAAAGCAAACATCAAGGCACCAAGTGATACATTGGATGGCTCAGGCTGCTATTGAGAAGCTTCAATATTCTCCTGATTGAGATTTCCCAAACCCGGCTCATACATCCGACCTTTGGTGTAGGCCTGCATGATATGTATATATATACCTTGGCAGCGTATTATAATTTTAGCTGATTACTGATATTGTTGACAATCAAAGAGTCCTAACCAAACCGTATCATTGGCTACCTTTCTTTCCAACCACACAGGGCCTATCTGATGTAGATTTTTTGAGATTTGAGGTTGAGAGCCTTGCGATAAATTGCTCTTACGCCGCTTTTGATCAGATTGAGACTAGAGATAATGGATATTTCCATTATTCAACTGACTACTTCCATATCCGTGATCTGTCAGTGAAGGAAGAGTTTTCTGTTTGCAACAGGCTAGCTCAATCAATACTATTACGTGTCATTATTGTTTGGTATTGTTGAACAAACTGCTATGTGTGCCTATTTGCACATTGTATTGATCGACCCCGATTGATTACCAGTAATACTTTTTGATGTAAATCACTTGCACCGGTGCAAGCTGCAGAGGAGTGGTGTGTATTGCACAGGACTGCTGGTAAGCCAAAGTTCTATTAGTCCTATAAATAACATTGTCAGCAGCAGTTCTATTTTCACAGTATTCCACAGGACACCAGTGCAGTTAATATGCTGTAAGCTGACAGACATTAGAGAAGCTATGACATGTTGTCTGTGTGATAGCTTGTGTCCATTTGTTAATTGGACACAGTGCCCTTTTTTCATGGGTAGGCTACTATTGTATGTAGTCTACCAATAAGCTTTCACGGACGAAATTCAAAGTTTGTTTACCCTGCTTGTTGCGCTCCAACGCTTGATTGTAACCCAGCAGTGGTTTTATAGACAGAAGATTCAGTTATCCCCTACTTGCGACTGTGAACGATTCAGTTGCCTTTCATCAACATGGAGAAAACAGGTCAGTCTCTACGTTTCTATCTCCACTTGGATAAAAAATAGAAAACGGATGGAGGACTACAATAGGGCGCTGTTAATTGGCATCTACAGATGGAAACCCCAGTCCTAGAGGAGTCGCTTACCAAGTGACCATTAAGGAAGCTGAGGGAGTCTCACCATTCAAACCCCTGGAGAATAAAGAGCCGTTGTCTGAGACTGACATCAAGAAGAAGCTTGAATTAGCTGAGGAGCGACGTATGGTTGGTTCGATACTATTAAATCCTTGCCCGATTATGTCGCAATTCAATGCATCACCTTTTCAATGATCTCACTGAAGAGTCTGAAATCGCACATCAAAGAGCAAGCTGCCAGTGAGTTCAAAAGAGTACAGGAAAAGGCTATGAAAGTTCAGGAATCACATGAGATCAAGAAGAAAAAGATTGAGGAGAGCATGGTAGCTGACCTTGAGAGCAAAGAGCAAAATCGGCAGCAATATCTAAATGAGAAGAAGATGAGGCTGAGACTTACTACCCACGTAAGTTTGTATCCTCATGATCATTTTCAAGCAAATGCCAATGGACTTATGAAAAAAATTAGTTACAAGACTCATGAACTAGGAGTTGCCTTCTCATACAAAGCAGTCCCAGGAAACAATGTATCAATGGTGGTTTCTATCATTAGGCTAAGAAGGTTGAAGAGATACACTCGCTGTTGGAAGAGGCTCAAAGAAAATTGCGTGAGCATATTACAGCTGACTTGCAACTTGCTGAGGGAAGACGTAACAAGCAGCTCGACTCTCTGCTTGAAAGGATAAAAGAACATGTAAGCCTGCTCCAATGTTAAGAGTCGTCTGCCCATACCGTGATTAATGCTGATGCACTTTGATGGATTACTGCAGGATCAGAAGATTGCAGAAGCGAAGAAAAATGTTCAAGATGCTCAAAGATGCCTCGAAGAGAAAATGATGGAAAAGTTGGAGAATGGTTTGCGTAACAGGCAAGAGCAAATAAATCAACTTTTGGAGCGACTCAAGGAACACGTAATTACTATTCTCATAGCTAACTCTCATAGCTAACTCATAGTGATAGAATGATGCAGTCATTCTGTTTGTACATATGAGCTTTCTATCACCAGGCCATTCATGTGGATAATGTGAGAAAGAACAAGAAGAACACAGACGAAGAGATGTAGAGCAATTTTTGCTTACATGAGAAGAGGCTCATGTTCATCTATGTTACAATGTGTTCAAGGTCATCTGTAGCTGCGCTTGTTTGCTTGCACCATTTTGGTTTGGAAGGTTCATATCAGTTAAGTCAAATTCAATTACACAGTTATAATTTTAGCTGAGTTTCTTTTGAATGTGTATATTGTCTGCTCCATTGCAAATACCACATTTGTAAAATGTATACAATATAGACAGTAAAAAAACAGTAATACGACAGTAACGTTAGACACGGCGTTGACAACTCTGAGGTCAAACCAATGCCCAGATGCCACCACATATACAGTAATGTGATGGAATAGAGCTGGCAGTTACGCGACTCTTCTGCTCGCTGATCGGCTTGATGAGTGCAGTGATGGCATTACACCTGGGAAAGATGTAGACTTTTGACATACCCTACGTATTTACAACTATAGGGCTTGTTTGTGCACATGAACAGAAATAAAGAAACGTGCTTATGAACATGAAGAAATATTTACAGGTAAAAGAGTGGACTGCAACATGAGAATGAAATCAAGATACACTTGGATTGTATTGTCTTAAGCACGTGTCTAATCGCTGAATTGAAAAATTCAGCTGCATATCAGGAGCCATGTTACAAAGTGGAGCCTACAGAGATTACATCTGGGTGAAGAGATGTAGAGCACACATCCAATCTTCAAGACTATAGAGATAATACGACAGTCCAGTTAGCTGCTTTACCACTAATGCTAGTAAACCCAAGAGGTAAGCATGATCAATTTTAATGACTAATCTTACCGGATACAGCGCTTGTATTCTCGTTTGAAGTGGTCATCAATCTCTATTTGCGTGAAGACATCTTTTTTGCTTGCCGAAATGTACTGCCCAAACGGTAACTTCAAACAGCATATGGGGTCTGGTTCTTCGCCAAACGTGTAAGCAGTTGCATCACTTGGCTGAGTTAAATTAGATGGAGGTAAAAAGCTCCAGCACATACTCTTATCAAATGGGGGTAGGACAATCTATAAATGAGGCATAAACATGGTAACACAAAGCAATGGGATCCTGGCCAGATGTTATGTTTGCGACATGGTCACCTGAGTCTGCAGTAGGCTGCATTCGTCTAAAAGGCTGTCAGACAGTGGTTCAGCCCTCTTTAATGACATAAATAATGTTGAAATGAGCTTGAAAATCTTAGCCAGAATGTCACAGCTCATGCTGGATGAAAGAGCAGGACGTAGCTTGGGCACTGTGTTGTACCACAGTCGAACTAGCAGCAGCAGTTCTCTGATTGTAGAAATTGAGGGCAGGCTTTTTGCAAGCCAGGATCCAGTTTTGGCTTTTGCGCTGCTGACAGGTAGGCTTGACAATATAGTTACACTGAGATCACATAGCCATTGCACCAATGGTTGAAGTGATTGTACCATTGCTACAAAAGAGTTATACCCAGCATAAATCATCTGAATTCTGTCTAATCATCTGACATTGGATGAGAATGCTGTCCAAAGGCACATAAAAACTGTTTTGGCCATGATTTGCCACAAGACAGGCTGGCACAAACATGGGCAAAATATGTGAATGATGTGTTACTAGATCGATGAGCGTCATGTGCCATGCTCTATTGTGCAATTTTGAAACAGATTGACATTATCATGATGTCATCTCTTGAGTCCAGGTAAAGTGACGGGCAGCAATAGAGCAGCCATTAAAAAATATGCTAGGTGTTCAACATCATAATGAACGGCACGTATACAGACAGCTTTGGTTTCAAAAATTTCATGGCAGAGAGCATTTGCGTCAGATTACAAGTAGTTAAGTTACACATGAGTGATACTGTAAATAACAGATGGTACGGCGATAACAGCTGCTCATACAGAGGTGCATATAAAGGTGTACACACGGTGGCCCTGTCTGTATAATCTGGGCTAATTTGCATATCATGGCCATCTCTAAATCATCAACTAGGAATTTCAATGTGACAATTGATCGGTTACACAGCGTGCTACTGAGCTCATAGAGACAAGTCAAGATGTAGTACATGTAGTAATAGACCTAGAAGGTATAACTGGGGTTGTAGACAACATACAGTCATCAGGTAGCAGGTCTGTGATTGGCTCCAGCTGGGAGATCAATTTGTCCACATCTGTCACGCTACTGTGGCTTGGCGAGTTCATGAGCTCGGTAAACCTCTCATCAACATTCTAAACAAGGAAAAAACTGCGCTAATACTACAGACGAAAGAACTGAGATTTGTGGTGATTAAGAGCTCTTCCTTCCTTACTAATGTATCCGCCGCCGCCTCCTCGTACACAGATGATGAGAACACAGACTTAAAAACATTGGAGACATGATTCAAGAGAAGAAAAATTAGGTAATCCACAGTGACCGCTGAGTTGGGATCGGCTCCAACCGCCAATCCTATCTGTAAACAAGCATTAGAAGAAGATTAGCATTAAAATAGACACACATAAAACATGGAGGAGGTGACTGCAGTTGATCTTGTGACCAGAGGCTAACCTTCAGCATGGAAAGCTTAGTCCTGAGCTGATCTTGCATGCCTGATGGCTGCTTGGACAAGCTGAATTCTAAGCCTTGAGTTACTTTCTCATGCAGGCCGCAATCTACAAAACATCAGCCAACTTATGTTCGGACATTCAGACAGTCACGGTGGTGCATTGTACTATCAGCAGATTTCTCACCAGATTTGATGCAGGCGAGCACATCCTCCCAGCCTGAGCCGGTGTAGAGGCTGTGCTCAAGCAGTACTGTTATGTGCTCCACACTAAGTTTACCGTCCCTGAATATCAGCAGACCACACCGGTTTGTTATCGCAACACAGACACATGAATTTAGCGACACGGAGAGTGACATGACCTCCGTGTCAGCTGGCAGGTGGGTGGAACATTCACTCATTTCACTGAGGCTCTGCCGAGATGTCAGCCTCAGAGTCTGGTCAGAGCATGCGAACGCAGCACCAAGAGGAAATAGAGAGGTGTTCTCTGTGATGAGAGGCACTGTGGTGAGTGCTGACACTAGACAGTTGGTGAGCGGTATCGATGTCTGCCTGATCCAGTAGTAGTTCCTTTCTGGTATGATCGGATTGGCATGGAAGGCCGTGTGTAGTCCGAGAGTCTCCTCACACATGATCCACTGCTGGATCTCGGAGCCTGCAGTCTTCCTGATAGTGACCAGCAGAGCCTGACCTCCGACTGGGTGAGCGAAGCGAACAGAGTCGATGCTATCGTCATCAGTACACTTGTCCACAAAAAAGCAGGAGTGACTGGTACACTCCACATTGAGGCTGTTGGAGTGTATGAAGTATCCACACGACGACACCTACCAGATGGAACAGAAACACACCTGTCAGACACCTGCTGGAATCAGATTTCTCTCTTCAGTAGTTAGCACAGTTTTCAAGCATTAAATGTAGCAACTTCGGAACTATGTACATACATGGCCATCATCTGTTCGAATCACAAGTGTCCTGGATTGCAAGTTGGTGGTTTAGTGACCTGACCACAACCATGCAATTGGGACGTAATGAATTAATTCATCCATTCATTGTAGTGTTAGATCTCTATGGGAGTAAATGTTGAGCAGCTTGTAATTGGCAATATATCTATCAACTTCAATGCCTTAGTAGTGACATCATAATCTCTCACTCTCTCTCTCTCCCTCCCTCTCTCCCTCAAACAAAAAAAAAAAAAAGCGGGGGGGGAATAAAGAACAGAAAAAGAAAAAATTCCTTATCTTATACATCACATCATAATATACCTCACTCTCTCTCTCCCTCCCTCTCTCCCACATATATGAGTGAGACAGCTGGGGTCTTACAAACAGTCCATCAATAAAATCCATGACTCAACAGCTGAGGGACAGAAATATCAGTTTTCCAATAAGGGATTTGATGGCTACGTTGAATTTCAGCCACTCATCAGATTACTATGGAATAACTTTAGTCTTGATTAAATGTGTCCTACCTAGAATTACCTGCATGGTAAGATTGGTCGACGTGAAACTTTAATATATTAGAAAACTATTGAACGCTCCGCCAGCGAATATGCTGCCTAGAGGTGTACAGGTACATTCAGGTATGTGCATGTGTAAGCGCATACGTACATCTGTGGTGAGCCTGTGCAGGCGGATTGGATCACGACTCAGGCCAGTTGAGGTAACAAGCTGCACAGATCCGTCGGGTTCCATGACCAAGTCTGCTGACGAGATTCTCCGACCCTCATAATATTCTATAACCGTCTTGGACACAACCATCTCTGTCTTCTGCTGTACGACACCAACGCCGACCTATAGCAGCAGACGTGATGGATGAACTGAAATCAACTAGTAAGAAATGAGTGGCTCCGGTAAGTCAGTGATATGGAGAATTATGCTCACCACACCGGATGAAGTGACTGCTATCCAGCTATCAACCAAGCACCTGCCTCCAAACAGTCCCGCTGATGATGAGGCACTGACCAAGGGGAACTTCTTCTCCAGTGTAATCTGCTCCCTCACATTCTTTGCTATCGTGAACTGCTGTCATAGAAAAGTTCAGTAGGGTACAGCCAGCACCATTCAACACTCACAGAATGATAGAATAAGTTTATGAGAGCCATCAAGTAGTGCTGGGACACATTGGAATAAAATTGTGATAAAGCTGACATTGGGCTGTATTGATGATCTACCAACAGAGAGGCAGCATTCAAAGTCTGAACATCCCAATTCTCCCCTATTCCGCTGCAGGCCTGTTGCATTTAGTATAAACTGTTTTTTATTACCTTATACAGTATATGAGATGAAATGCCAACCCAACTGCTAATAACATGTTTTTAGGGTGTTACAGATATGATATTCAGCTACTGATATCCACCTTTCCTTCCACTAGCATAAAAATTACAGGTAGAAAAATAGCTATGGCATCAACTATTACAGCAATATGAGAACTGGTTTAACGGCAGTAGATTTTGAGACACTTACGCGCTGACTAGAATGGATCCATTGGAGTGCAATCAGATCATCACCGAAAAGAGTCTTTGTAATACTTGACAATGTCCAGTAGTTGATGAGAGATTCGTGCATCTGACAGAGTATTATTTGACCACTAGCATCAGCAAGCAGCAGCCTCGTACCAGATGAGTCCCAGACAATGTGCTTGATCTCGAACTCCATTGGTGTGACTACGTATATGCTCCACGGTGAAGTCAGATGACAAACAAAGACTGTATCCGCAACTCCACCAAAATCTCTGGATGTAACAAAATACAAAGTTTCTGGTGTAAAGATAAAACGCTATACACAAATGGCACTTAATAGCATATATTAATAGCGTATATAGCTATGATATGAGGAAAATCACACCTCACGGTTCCCCGTTCTTCTCCAACAGGGTTGCCTGCTCTCTTTGACAGCTTGTAGCATCTGGGGGCTGAGAAGGCAATGATGTTCTTTTTAGAAATAGCGCAAACTGTTTTTCGCTTTCCGATAGGTGAAAACTCATCTAGATCAGCGAAATCGACAGTTGTGATCAGCTCCATCCTACTGCACTTCTGGAATGAGAAACGACACCATGAATAGGATGTCGATACATGAAACGGTTATGCGTACATGGAGTAGCATGAGTGTACCTTTGCTGAAACGTAGATTGATTACAATCTTTGACAGTACAGCTACAGTGGCTGGAAAACGCTAAGAATCATAGGAACACTAGTAGATCGCAAAACACTGGACCGGTGGACAGTAGTACGCCAGTGTTGTACTTTTTTCTTCCCATTCCCACGGTCAAGTCATGGTATGGGAGGAAAGAATCACTGAACGTCATGAGAAATTGCGCTGTACTACACCGTATTGATGACGTTTTCACCATACGCTCTAAGGTCCCCGAAAGTAAATTGTCTCCCCTGAAAAAGGTCTTTTTTTTCTTCGACAGGTTCCCGACATTGATACAACCTTGACACATCTGTGGCGGCAACGTAAGGTCGAAATGGAATACTAGTAAACTGTGAGGAACTTATTTACATTTCACATCACAAACGTTAGGGAAATATTTTGAACGAGAGAATATGGAATGCGATGGTGACAAAGCTAAATATCTCATCTTGCCCCCTACACTACAAGGCTTCATCAATTCAACTGGTATTATTGCCAGTCAATATACATTATATGTATAGCACCCAGACAAATTTTAAAATAGGAGTGTTTTAATTGAGTGTAATCGTTTCGCTTACGATATACAGTATGTGCTATCCTGTTTCTATCAGTACACCTAGAATATGCTAATTAGTAAGTGTAGACAGAAAATTTTTTTGCATGCGCAATAACAAACATAATTTATTCCCATAGAACGAAGTGTGTACTACTGGTATAAACATTCTAAGATCTCCCACCCCTCCTGGCTAGGCTCTGCAAGGTACGCTAAGAGATGTGCTGGTAGCTTTGGGTAGAGCTGGCAGGTATTGTTTTTGCCATGGGTGGGTGTGTATTAGGTGCGGAGTATAATGTTATTGAATTATAGCATGTAGAGCACCATGCCACATCACACTTCACCGCTCTGACCTCAGCAGATGACAGTTACCACATATTCATTGCTCCTTCAACCCACTGTGACTCTAGCGATGAAATGATGACCTGTCAACTCTTTCTATTGGCTGAATGAATATGTTAGCTTGCGTCTCATTGGTACATCTTTCACCGGGCAGGAAGTAAAACCAGTCCTCTCTCCCATATGCATACTTGTGTGTGAGAGATTTTCATGAAGGCAGGATGGATCAATCATATTTTCATGTCTTGTAATGCAAGTTGCGAAGCCGTTATGGTTATTTCAGAGTATATGTGACCATGATATATGTATTTAAACGAGAGACATCTGATGAGCAGATTTATATTGCATTGTTTTAAAATCTGTGGTTGAAAATGGCTCCATATCGACTTCATCTGGCTGGGCTGCTTAAGCTCATCCTCCCATCTGTTCATCTGAATGACGCTTTAGCTGGTGCATCTCGAATCCACTGGCTTCAAGTTGTTGACTATGTTTTACTCTTACATACTTTCCATCTCAACTCCACTGATATATGATACACCAGTATAGGTGTAGGTATTGACAAGGGATTATTTTTAGCTTACTATGATGCTGTGATATCCAGGTTGATCTTCGGTGACCTTTTCACTCTCATTCGGTGCATTGCTATCACTGCTGTATATTGAGCATGGCTGCATGACATAACGAATAGTGGATTCTATGAGGTTTATCGCGTTTATTCATTGTAGCCTCTTGAATAACATTTTGTAGGTGCAATGCTCGATGGTGCTGAGTCACAATGCCTCTGCCAGCTAGGCGTCAGTGTCAGAGATAGAGATGTAAGGGGGATAACATGATGCGGGACTCTTGGCTTACAGTGTGGTAGTACGGAGTGGCCCAGTGGAGTGGCCCAGTGGAGGTACCGGTGTCTCAATCAGTCATACTGCTGACCTTTTCAACTCTAGCCTAGATAACCCCAATCTCCACACAGCTTCTAACTGGGCTTACTCTGCCTCAACATACTATATAGCGACGAGAATACAGCCCGGCCATCAATAGTTCTCCACGGCTTGAATTGTAAGGAATGAGAGAGTATGAATGTACACATGTATACTTGTAGAGAGTGTGGAAGGCAACACTAGAGAGCAATACCAGGAATGGTGCAGAGAGTTGGCCAGTTCTGTGAATTGGCAAGCTCTCAAGTTGGCGAGTTCCGAATTGTCACCCAATCGCTCTGGTCAGTGAACCCGTTTAACTCCATTGATGTCTGCGTCTACTACATTATGAGCTCAACGGGTGGCGCCCAGGTGATAAAAATAGTGGGAGTTTGCGTGAAACTAATACCAATTGCCAATCGCCAATAGCATGGTATTATTTGAATTGCATTGATCAGGATGGGCGGTGTAAAAATACACGTCGTCAATTATGAACCGTTGGCAATAAGTACCTTTAGAACCAATAATCGATGTGGTTTCATGGTGAAATGTTTGATGAACTTGGATCCTGTCACTGGTTCATCACGTGCGCTCTGTTTGCAGGCAATCATAATCACACACTACAATACTTTTTTGTATTAGCTTATGTGTGGGCGTTTTTTTGTTTGTGAGGTGGCATGAATGTGAGTATTCATAGGTGAGGGCGTGAGGGGAGGTGATAAATTGCATTGAGACGGAGAGAGAGACGTGACCTTGTTGGTGTGGTACCTCGAGAGTGCGGTCGGTCAGCCTCTCACTCATTTACTCATTATGTAGGTCAAAAATCTTTGAATTCTTCGTTTGATTTCTTTGAATTGATCGTGGCTTCGTGTTCCATTTTGAGGCTGACGAATTTATGACCTATGAAATATTGACGTATGGTTGTTGATAAGAAAACGCTAATTGCTGAGATGTGACGCTTACGCATTCTGACTAATTTCAAACGGTCAACGCCATTTTACGCCTCCCTACCAGCGGTATGTGTCAATATTGCTAAAGAGCTGCCGTTACTCATTCGTACATGTATTTCCTTTCTCTCTCTCACTCTAGCGTACAGTTACTGCTTACTACACATGATTAACGCAACAATCATAATGATGGTGATAACCTCCAGGAAGTTGTTGGTATCTCGTTTGCTCAATGAAAGGATTAATTTCAGTGACTCATATAGGCTTGTCCTCTTGATTGCTCCATTCATTAATTAGATAATCAAGATTGCTATCTCAGCAATGCGAAATGTACGAATGTACAATACATTCCAACTGACCTATGATTGCAATAAAATACTGATGGTAAAACACACGCCGTACTGTGAGTTTGAGTATACGATGGTCCTACCTGCTACTACCTTCATCCAGGATCAGTTTGTGTGCTTTGTTATGTAGGTAGTAGATTTTATATATGTCTACAAGTGGTATACAACTTATACAGTCGTATAGCGTATATACACAGTATGTACAGTATGTGAGTTGTATACAAGTTATACAGTTGTATAGAGTATATACATAGTATGTACAGTATGTGAGTTGTATGCAGTCTACAAGTGGTATGCAAGTTATACAATTGTATAGAGTATATACACAGTATGTACAGTATGCGAGTTGTAAGGAACTTGTCAGTGCATTTATCATTTCTGTCAAGATTTCCTCCAATGTTTTTGCTAGTAGTAGAAGAGCAAAAGTTCTTATAATCAAGAAGGCTATGCGTTTGGATGGAGAATTCCATGCTGCCTGCTACATAACCTTCAGTTCCATGAAAAGCTACAGAGCTACTACTACCTAACTTGTTAATATTTGATGATTTAACCCACATCTTGATAATAAAAGTTGTGTCGAGGTGCTGCCTGCCAGCTGTTACATATTGACACTTATAAGCATGTGCCATGGAGGTGTTGTTGCGGCATATGGCAGCAACGCCATATTCTGATCACAGGTACCTGTGTCGTCTGTCGCGCAAGACACCACCTGGCCCTGACCTGCAGCATCTTATTTTTGTCAAGGTGCATTGGTGAAATCTAATCCTCTTCACGAGTAAATATACCCAATGCCTAAATCGTAAAACAGCAATCTAATTGACATTTTACTGCTGCTCAAATATTTGACGGAGTTCATGCAAGCCTGGTGGCTGCTGCCTGGCGCTGGCTGCCTGTAGACAGAAAAGTGCTGTAAATCAGTTCGCTGTCTGAATGATGCTCAGTAGCACCCGCATGACATCACTGGCTGGATCATTGTTACTAATCAGTGATCAGGCACTGGTCTCCTCGCTACTTGATCGTTTTTTAATAAATAAATACAGTACAATACATAAAAAGTAACAAAACAGCGTGAGATATATCTTTGGTGTAAGATTGAGCAGGATGGATCGAATGACTGTGTAGGATGTGACGATGAGGGTGATTCCTGAGCGACAGTAGTTGCCAGACTGTTACACACGTGCATGCCGAGTCGTCACCGTCTGCACAAGATGACAGAACTCGTGGCCCATCGAGAGCCTCCAACACTACACGCATCCGCACTGCTTTACTATAAGGTCGTCGTATTCCACAAACGATATCATACCCGTGTTATGATCAAAGTCCAGTAAGCTGAATGTCTTCTCGTAAGCTGTCGGCGCGCAGCGATTCCTCAGCTGCGTCTGTCTGTTACGCAAACGTATTGCGTTTTTTATGTTCGACCAGGCATTATGCAGTTTGTAATTTCTCGGACATCGGCCGCTGCACAAGTATGCGGTGATATATTCGCCCTCCTCGTGGAGGCCTTCTATGTGATGGCCTACTTCGGCGAGAGTAATGTTCACTGGCAGTCGGCAGCATCTGCCCGGTTCACATTCGTCGCCGCTCACATCTCGGCGTGACCTCCTCGCGGTATTTATAGCTCTTTCATAAGTGTAGACATGGAGCGTCGTCCTTTGCTCGCTGGTCGGATCTTTGGCTTTGTAGGATAATATCTGCGAGATGTTGTAGGACGGTGACTCTATCTCAATGCCATAGTTCATTGACGGCTCATCAACCCAGCTCTGTATTATCTCCGTTATGTCAATGTCTATCACACTGGTTTTGGCTAGTGAGATCACAGAGGATGTCACCAGGCGCCTCATGCCGTCAGGTAGTGTCTGGTAGACTAGAAGCACTGCATTGTAGCCTATATTGCGGTATGAAGGTGTGACGCCTGGCAGCAGCAGTTTGCTTCCTTTGGCTAATTTCCTGCGATGCAGTTTCAGCGTAGCTGACTGAACTCGTGTCTCCAGCTGATGGTCGTTTGGATGCTTGACGTCAACCGAAAATCGGAGTCTACTCACATCGCCCTGTTCGTCTGCAAGCAATAAGGCAGAGTTGAGTCATCAAGAACTATATGACTATAAGCCATTGGAAATAGGCATAGACATGTACACTGCCGACAGGTAGAGTGTAGTAGTGTAATTCGTTTGTTTGTTTGGTTACCACAGCTTCCCTATTTTTAGGGGTCAAGCTGGTGAGACTTGAGTCATTCATAAATAATACCGGTCTCTCGGTCGTCGATTCCGGTTTTCATGCATCGATAAAATCGCCCATGTCTCATAACTATGCACGCGGCAAAGAACCCATTCACATCTGCGTACGCTGTGGCAGGTACTTTTGTTTCGCAAATTGCAACACCGAGTCAATATTTAACGTGGATTTACCTTTCAGCCTCCAGACCGAGTGCTCACTCATTCATGAGTAAGCACCAGCTGCATTCCAATGAACAGCAGGGCCAGTAATTAATTAGCAATGTTTTTGACTCAGGCATTGTTTCAAATTTTGTTTGTATGTTCACGCTTTGTTGTTGTTGGCAGCACACCTGGTAACTTTTTTTACAAACTTCTTCAGAAGTACGGCCCTCCCAATGTCACACATTGCGATATCGCGTGTCGCAGTGTTGAGGAGCCAAACAAGTCATCGATCAGTCTCATGTGCTGCACGTATCATGTGACAAAAATCTCAAATATTCCCCAGCTCCGCACATTGTATTGTTAGACGCCATCAGTACCGAGCCTAGCACCGAGCGTACACTCCGCAGCCCATAAGTCTATATACCCAAGTCTATATCCCCAAGTCTATATCCCCGCCTCGGAAACTGTGTCTGTAAACTCTATATCGCCAGTAAAAGCTAGGCCACAGTACGTGTGTGTTAGCCTTACCTGACATGGCTGCGAAGGAGTGGTAATCTCGCCGATGTATCTGCTCCGGCATGTCTGTGTTCAGTTCGTTTAACTCCAACAATTTCTGTCTATACTGACGCACTAGTTTCCTTTTGACGTCTAATGTGACGTTGAGACGAGTCAGACTGTTGACTGACGGAGCACGACTTCGCATAAGATCTTTCAACCGTTCCAGCTCATCGTCCATGTAGTTGAGGTTCAATGATGGCATGTCTGTTGCTGTGTTGTCTGTTGTCGATGGTATAGATTTGCTGAGAGCGTAAGAGAATACTGAGCTGGCGAGTAGCAGTAGTCCTGGTAAATTGTTCCACATGGTCAGCAATCAGTGTGTACCATGTCACGCGTGTATCCCATTAGCTTTGCTGTCCAGTGTAGAGGTCCTGCAATCACATGGCACAGCATCGCGATCAGCTTACTAATGTACACACTGAGGTACGAGCAACAGTGTTTTATGCCTCTGCGAGCTGCAGCAATGTGAGCTAACAGGCGATTGGTCGCTTGTTCACAATGCCTCATTAGTTTGACAAACAGATATTAGCTTTCATAACATTATCGGTCCCTCTGTTCATCCAAGCATGTTAAAGTCAAAACTGCACCTTCATCACCCTCAATCCTCTGTACTGTACAAAGACAAGCTCATTAACAACTCTCACAGCAACCAACAATGTTTTGTTCTCGTAAATATTTTTGCTTTGACTCTCAAAGATGTAAATGATATTTGAAAGAATAGACCTGCAAAGTCATGGATGGAACAATCAAGCTTTCTCCGCTCGCACATTATTACACTGGGTGGAGTTTACAGTTGTGTGTTGACCTAATACCCTGCAGCACTCAAGATGAGCGGTTATATTATAAAGTTTGCTAATTACCGTCTCCAACCAGGTATAAACTTTCAGCTCGCGACTTCAACTACGAACCTTTACTGGACAGTTCAAATCAAGAAACTATAGTCAAAGCAACAGCTCGCCACATGTCAGCTATGAGTGAACCTTACCTGCAGCAGTAGAGACTACCAACAGTGTAAAAACAGCAAAGTGCTGGAGAGAACCAAGCAACAATGTTTCCTTGTCCAGAGCAACAAACAAACTGAGCTGTGCCATTCATAGACAGGCGCATATCAATTACAGCGCTGCAGTAATGAAAGACGATTGAATTATCCTACAGCATCGTCCAATTATGACCATCAATGTATCAATGGACGCAGTGTGTGCAATAGTCCTTAATCAGCACTTGAAAAAAAGTATTTATACTTTCAACCGGAAAGTCAGCAACAATGTAGCTTTTTATAGCTTCACAACTGCACAGCTAGATAGAGATGCCCAAATGAATGCTGACATTGTTTACAGGAAAATTGGCAGCATGCATACATTTACTGTGTGTGAAAAGCGCAGATGTATTCAGTCTCTTCATTCATCACTTGTTAGAGAATATTGGAAGCAGTACTCTACGGATGCAGATGAATGAGCGAGCAGAGCCTGCACGCACGGATGGATGTGGTATAAAATCTGGCAAGGCTCAACTTGAAGTGATATTTTGCAGTTTCTTTCTTCACTTAAAATGAAAGATGTGAAACTCAATAGGTTACTACCACTAGCTGTATTTCATTTCATGTAAGAGTATGATATACCTGAACACTGTCAGCTTGATGGGGTATGATGAACTGCTTAGTCCCTACTTAGTCCCGCAGGTAGTGGGCTGGCACAATTAGTAGTACGTGAATTGATGCTGTGCTATACTCCTATACTGTTATTGAGCAATCTCATGATTACATAGCCACAGCACACCACACCTCGATAGTATTACACTCGTCTAGGCCAATGAGATAAGCCTCAACCAAAGGGTCGTGGAACGTTTGCGCCAAACCGTCGAAGAGAGGACAACTCCAAAAATTATGACGTCATATACTCTCTATAAAATTGTCGAATATCTAAGTACTTTCATTTGTCAGAAATCTCCGTAATATCAGATCGAAAGTGAGTTTAATATTTATAACAACATTTAAATACAAAATTAAGAAGCTTTAGCTGCCTGGATTAATTTATTTTTGTCTTGTTACACAGCTAGTTGCCGGGCGCCATGTCTAAAGTTGTTTACCGTTGCCGCACATACGCGGATGTTGCATTTTAGTCGAGGGATTTTACACGCTTGATTCAAGAAGCAAATGCCTTTTTAAGGTGAACTGTGCCTTTAACATAGCGTTAATTCATTTTTGTGTCAATTACATGGATACATAGATCGTCTGAATAAGGGGCATGTGATCGCAAAAACTTGCTGAGAGAAATGCTTCTTCGTGAAAGCAACTTCACGTCTTTGATAGAAATACATGTGGATCCTTATAACACCTGTCACTATAACTCTTTGCTTGATGTACAAATATTGATGCCATGCATTTTCTATATTATCATATCCATGTATGTGAAGAGCTTATATGTGCCAAAGGAAGTACGTTAAATACTGCAATGATCCCATATAAGATCTCAAGTGAAGAAGTTGTAGTCCACTGAAACAAATTCTGATAATGAGAATACAAAGTGGAAGGGAACCTATCTTCATACACGCTCAAATACCACGGAATTTATACTGCATTATTTTGTTTTAGATCTCAATAAGACTGCTAGCTAGCTAGCACGTGCACTTCCTCCAATAGCCATCATGTCAACGAAAAGGTTGGTACCACTGAATGTGTCTGTAGGTTAGTAGCAGACCGTTTGGTTTTAAAGAAGAAGACTCACAAGTTTAGATTTGTAGGCTCTGGTAACTGATGCACAGCTTAGTATATAACATATGCATACGCAATGACTCACTGGGCTGTGTTTACTCATTTAGACCTGCTCTGCTCGAGAGACTGAAAGAAAAGAGGAAGGCCATGCAAGACTCTGAAGAACAATCTTCCAGTGGAATGGGCACTACCTGGGTATGCATGTGTGACTATCACAATGACCACAAATTGTTGTCTTTGGTTATTTAGAATTTTGCACATTCGCAAAAATCATTATTGGCAGCTTATGGAAGCTATTCGAAATGAACGAAGGATATGGTGGTCCTAACATGAAATTTTTCTACTTCCTATGGTTTCATCACTTCCTATCGGGGTTGTAGTGTATAATTGAGAAATGGCTGATTACGCCAACGGTTGCGTACTCTAATGATCGTATGCAGTGTCGATCAATTACTTTTGTTCAAGTTGATGTTAAGGACCTCTCATCTAATGTCATGGATGCGGTGGCCGGTTGGCTCGTCGTCTCCCGGTAGGTGTTAATCTAGTTGCCATTAACAACCGGCGTCTAGTCGACAACGAGTGCATGACACAGTGAGGGAGTTTGAAGCGCATTCAACGGTCCGGTAGTAGGGAAGTACTCAATACTGATTGAGTTTACGTCGAGTGATTTAGTCAACGTCACTACATCATATTCCACTCCAACACATCCGTTCTTTTACTCATACACTGATCTTTCCATCATTATTTCTGTCAGTATCCTCATATTGCTATTAGTGTATCAGTAGTATGGCCAATGGAAGAATGGCATTAGCATCGATGTGATTGAATTCTTGGATTCGTTTTAGGACGTGGTGGCGGGTACTGAATCTAGACATCAGCCAGGAGCCAAGGTGAAGTTAATAATCACAAATTACTCATGAGTTATGTGGCCTAACGTCATGGGAGTAACGAAATACAGTGATATTACATGGTGACGTTCTGTGACACCACTGATGCTTATCATACAGATGCTAGAAGATGTAGATCGTGCTGATGGAATGGTTAAAGAGCTGGAAGCTCGACGAACAGAAAAAAAGAAAGAGGTACACCGAGTTTAGAGGCCTCGAGTTCAATTTATGAGAACGCCCATTTGTTGACACTACTTCATTTCCATGCTGCAGCTAAATAAATCATTACGGACAGCTGGAATCAAGGATGATGTGTCTGCAGAGATCAGGTATGCGAGGAAGAAATCAAGAGACAAGGTGAAGAGCTACCCCGACAGTGAGACAGTTGGCAATGATAACGACGAAGATGAGACTGTTCATGAGCAGCCTACGCCGTCAGCAGAACCAGCAGACACTGGCGCCTCTTTGTCAGGTTGGTTTGCGTGTACGCGTAGTTGCGCACGCAAGAGTCACACTTTTTGTCACGCTGGAATGTGCATGGGTGTGATGTGTGACAAGGCTCTGATCAAAGATCACAGTTGTTGTGACATTTTTTTCTATTTGAAGTTTCTCTTAAGAAAGGATCAGAAGGGTTTAGTGCACTTCGCGAGAAGCTGAGGAGTAAAGTCCAATCTGGAATCAAGGTCACAGTGGAAATGTCCCCGCTTTCACTCATAGTTAGGGTTGTAATTTGTGGCAACGATCGTTGTGTGATTTAGGGACGCCTTGAGGCAGAGCCACGGGAGGAAGTGAAACCTCAGCGAACTTTGAAAGGAAGACGGGATCAGACTTCTGTGACGACACGGTTCGATGACAACGTCATCAGCCGAGACAACAACGAGCTGGAAGACCAATTATCGCGCTCTCAAGAGATGCGTAATAAGCGTAAGAAATCGATGGACAAAGTCAAAAGTGATGTAAGCGACACCGCTGCCATTTAATAGCAATCATTGGATGGTGGTGCGGGAATTATCGTTGCGTAATTCAGGTGCTGCCGAGTCGTGAGGAGCAGTTTGATTTCTTTACCAACACATACGATGACACTGGGGAGGATGAAGAGAAAATAATGTCTGCTATGAAGGCCAACCTAAAGATTCAGGCAGAGAGGCGAAGGAGCAGGGCCGCATCGAAATCAGAGCAGAAGGTACCGGTGCCCACAGCGGGCGTGTTGTTTATGATGATTAAGACAATTGAAATACATCATATCAGCGTCGTAGATAAGCTGAAAGTGAGCTTATCACCTCCTCCAGGGGGTAGAGAGGCGGTTCTAGCTAATTTTCATGTTTTGTACCGTTTGACTCTGATCGTGACAGTAAGCTGCGCTGGTCAGCGGGAAATGTGTCACAAGGAAAACTTCTGACAATCGAAACACGCCGATCCTCATGCAGACGGCGGCACGTGTAACTGGTTGATTTGATGTGCATTGTGTGTGTTACAGGATGAAGACAAGGATGAAGACACGGGTGAAGGCCCGTCGAGTCAGCTCATGCCCGCAGGTATATTTCATAGCTGTGACATGTCACGCGCTCTTCATTAAGAAAGAACGACTGAGTGCGAATGTATGCCAACGTTTTTATGTTAGATGGTTCTATTGTGCCACAATCGGGTTGCGTCACCCGCCATCATAAAAGTCAGCAATTATTGATTGTCTGGCATTGGTGATATTTTCCTGAAGTTTTACAGCGGTGCGCCGATGTCGTTCGGCCGTTGCGCCACGGATCTGAGCGCGATATTACGATATGTTATTCAAATTACATGGATCTAATTTTAATTGATTTATTGATTTCGGTGTGTCAAATCTGAGGAACGGCCGTGTGGAGGCAAGAATTTTTTTAGAATTGCCTGTTGCCCGTTGCCCATTGATCTTGTCAGTGAATTCTTCATCAACGCCATCGGATTATAATTTGCTGGCAAATGGCTGAAATTGTTGCGACAGACATCAAAAGGTTGACCATGTCAGCTCATGTGGTGTGCCAACGTGATAAAGATATCTCTCCCCCTCATTCACTCTTTCCCTCTTCATTAGATCAAAATTTTTAGCCTGCCGATGATGTAGAGTGCCGTCTGCTGTGTGATTGTTGTCGGCTGTTAGTTGTTAGTTATGTGATGTCTAGGGATGAGATGTGTGTTTATTTATGCCTTCAGTTCCTGATGACTTGGAAGGTCAGCTATGGTTTATGACCGGAGCTGAGTACATCCCCAGTCAGGAAAAGATTGCTCAAGAGGAAAAAGTTTTCTTTGTGCCTTCGTCAATGCCAGGTTCGAACAGACTGCTGCTAGCTACTATGTTTACACTGATCTCCTTACATAAATTACAGCCACTGTGATGTTATGATTGATCGTACATCTCTCTCATCACTAAACAGCCGCCAACAGTTTTGACTGATGAATCTGTTATAAAAACCCGAAATGCTTTGATGTCCAATGATACTGTACTAATGAATGAATTATTTTAGACGGCATCTTGCATAAATTTTGATGGATGCGCCACGTTGTTGCAGTGAATTGTCTCACCACTACTTTGTGTTGGAAGGACATGTTTGTTTCAGTACCAATTACTGATAAGGTCTCTGAAGCCGCGGAAGTGAGAGATATGGCTAGTGAGGGACTGTACGTAGGCAGACAACCCCTGATGACTGTAAAAGAGCGTAACAAGATGGAGAATCGGCTGATCAGTGAGCCAGATGGCATGGTGAGTCGATGGGAAATTATTAGGTGTGCTGGCAGCCGTCTCCGTTAACTAACTGGGGGCTACGTCAACCAGGGGAAAATGTGGTTTGGTGAAGATGGAGAGATCCTGAGTCTGCCAGACCCAATCAAGGAGATACCGAGCCGCCCAGAGATACCAGAGGATGTGGACCCTACTGTACAGACATTCTACAGGAAGGTACTAGACCTGATAACCTCAGATCTTAGCCTAGGTAGTACTCACTCCTCAGCCGTCCCTTCCTCCCCTCCCCTCCCCAGTATCCTGTGGTGCTCAGGTAATCACTTCACTGACTAGTTTTATCTACGTCTGTGGCAAGTGCAACCACGTTGTGCGCCTATCTTCGTGTCAGACAGCTAATACTAGCCCATACTCTCAACCGTATTGTATCTCCAGTTGGCGTTCAGACGTTTCTATTTACTTTATTTACTTTTGGCAGTTTTAAGTAGCCTCGAGAAAACCTCTAAGTGATATAAAAGCTGTTGTCACGGAATTACCAGTTATCTATTTTGTTAATTGCTATCTTGACAAGTATATTCCGACTACAAACAGATAAATTGGTATTGTCAGTGCATGATACAAAATACTCGAGTAAGCATCAATGCACATAGAGATTCCACTCCAGTTGTAACACCAAGTGCCAAGCCGGGGCTGTTCAGCGCTTCAAACAATGGATTTTCTCTGGAGGGCATAAATTCCACACCCAATGCCAGCTTTGTTATACCTGCTCATATAGGAGCTAATACAGTGGAGTAGCTAATATAACCCGCATTGAGACTACTGCACTAGTCTCCCTTGTCTATGTATAATAGCGTAGACATCCCTATTCCTCTCACCCTCTCTCTCTCACTCTCTCTCTCACACTCAAACACAAACACAAAAACAAAAACACACAAACAAACACAAAAAAACACAAAAAAAAAAAAAAAAAAACAAAAAA